>ULPH01055730.1_pt1 | contig 12674 bp, 9 predicted proteins | sample 1953301 | NCBI WGS metagenome assembly ULPH01 (sample SAMEA4835623, study PRJEB28245) | human gut metagenome | biome: gut microbiome; material: fecal sample | place: Denmark | collected 2008 | reverse complement strand
ACCCCGTGCTAACATATAAAACCGCACTTCGGCGGTTTTCCCTCTGCGCAACCTCTTTCTACAACCGCACTTCGGCGGTTTTCCTTGGGGATAGCTTGTTTCGTTGGAAAAAATACTTATCTTTGCTTTGAAAAGGAGCTAAAAGATGAACTATGAATTAACACCTTCACTACAGGCGACAGGAGGAGCCGAAAAATGGCGCTAATGCAATTTGTGTTAGGCAGTGCTTCGTGTGCGTTTGCCTTATGTGCTTTTATTCTATGGATGCGCCGGTGCGATGGCGACCGGTCGCGGCTTACCCTCAGTTTTGTATGGATGTTTTTGGCGTTGTTGTTCTCCAGCCGCGCCTTTGTGGACGGGCAGTTGGTGCCGTCGGGAGTACTTCCGCCTGTGAATTTGGTTGGAGGATTGCTTATGGTGACGCTGCTTTGTTTATATCCTATAGAGGTGATTCGTCCGGGATGGCTCAATGCACGGCGTTTGTTCATGCTGTTGTTGCCAGCCATATTAATTGGAGCCATTTTTTATCTGTCAGGAATTAAGCTCCGTCAGTTGCAGACGTTTGGCGATATGCTTGCCCACATCGGCGAGCCGAATGTCTATTGGCGTCTTATTCTTCTTTTCGGAATCATTCTTCCATCCGCCCTGCTGCTCTACGTCATCCCCTATAACTGGATGAAGAGCCGCGTCCGTTTGCGTTGGATAAGGCATTATACGTACACCATTCTGCTGATTTCCGCTCTCTATGCCGTGTTTATGCTGACTCGCAGTGCGTCGGTCAGTGTGGTGCATCTGTTTGTTTGCCTCACGCTGGCTATGATAGTGACTTATGAGGAACTGTTCGCCCGCTTTTGCATCCCATCGGATTGTCCCACCGAATTGCCAGTAGAACCTGTAAAGTCAAGCTCGCCGTCGGAGGAAGAAGAAAATCCTCTTGTCATTCGGCTAAACCATTTGCTTGAAGAGGAGAAAGTGTGGAAAAACCCAGACCTCACCGTTGCCAGTCTGGCTCAGATGTTGGGCACCAACCGCAGTTATCTTGCCCAAGCCATACAGGAGGCAGGCTACGTCAACTTTGCCGATCTGATTAACCGCCACAGAGTGCAGGCTTTCTGTTGCATTGCGGAAGATGGCAAGGTGAAGAGAGTGCTGGACGCTTTCTTCCTCGTTGGCTTCCGGTCGAAAGAAACTGCATTGAGAAGCTTCAAGAAATACACAGGCTCTTTGCCCAGCGAATACTTGATGAAGGTAGCCGCAAACCGTTCGAAAACGTCTGAATTGTAGAATTGACACCTGATTTTGTGGTTTTAGCACGTCTCCGATGTTTTTTTTATATACTTTCACGCACTATTTATCAATACTAAAAAACAAAATTATGCGAATGAAGTATCTGAAAAATTCGGTGGCATCGCTGTCGATTCTAAGTGGACTATTTTGCTTGACTGGATGCCAGGATGATGGAGTCCTGAAAGGAGAGGTAGGAATCGAAGAATATGTGCCGCAAGGGACAAATGATGTGGCCGGCAGTGTGCTTATACATATAATAGAAGAGGGAGACGAGGACAGTCGAGCCTTGCCGTTGAGCGTTTTGCGCATGGTGGACATAGAGACAGCGCAGAACGAGTACGTTAAATTCAACTGCGAGCAACGCAAAGACGGCAAGTGGTGTGCCGTTGCCCAAATACAGAAAGCACTCGACAAGCCATTTGTGGTCATTCCGGTAAAGATTATACCCAAAGAGTTTCCAGAGGAGGCACGTACTGTGTTGATGGTGCTCCGACAGAAAGGCACCACGACAAAATCCGGAGATGCCATCACCTCCGTTTACAGCGAAGTGTTGGGCAAGGGAACCCGCTGCTACGGTCCGGTAGGCAACACGCTTGGCAGCGTGCTCCTTTATGACCAAATCAGCAAGCTTGGCGAGGAGTATCTGACCGCCAACACCACGCAAAAACAGTTCTCGATGCTTGAATTCTCAGGCGACAGCTACGAGAAGACGATGGAGGACTGGTCTGTCAATGTGGGAGCATCGTTTAAGAAGACACGAAAGAAAGGTCTGACATCTTCAGAGAAAGGCTTATTGAATGATGTTAAGGATTTTCTGGGAAACGCGGAATATGAAAGACAATTGACCTCCATGCTGAAAAAGAAGCCCTCCTATGTCTGGACAGGCTCGTTTGACCTTGGCGTGAGCGGAAGCCTCTCCACAAGCGAGTCTTACGAATACTATCTGAATCTGTATCGCGTGAAGATGTCGGAGGTGCGTATGAATATGTCGGCCTTCGAGCAGGAGAAGAAAGACCCAGCCTTGCTGGCACTGCTTTCGCCCACCTTTGTCAGAGCTTTGAACGTAGACAACATCAATACGACCGCATTCTACGACGACTGGGGCACCGACATTATCACGCAAGGCTCGTTTGGCGGCTACAACATCTATATCTACGGCCGTCAGGAGAACGTTTATGAATATAGCGTTGGCTTTGACGCGCAGGGCAGCCTCTCGCGCAGCAAACCAACAAGCACCGGCAAGACGTGGAAAGATATCTATGCGAATGCCCATAGCGACTATGCGGAGGGACATTTCGACGTGGCTTACCAAAACGAGAACTATGAGAAAGCCAGCAAGGCAGTGTCCCTGCAAACCTCTACCGGAGGAGACCTTGCCATCGACGATCCGCAGAAGTGGCTCGACGGCTTCAATACCGACGGTTCCGACAGTAAGTGGGCGCTCATTGGCTACAACGTGAGCAGCGATGATAAAGACAACACCCTCTGCCGTCTGTATCCTATCGAAGAGCTGGTTGGTCAGATAGCGTTTACCTACGACCAAGTGGTTACGGATAAAACAGAAGCCGACATAGAGGCAGTCACCCGTCTGCTGAACAACTACAGCGAGTTGCTCAACGCCAAAGACGACTACCTTGACTCTAAACAGGTGGTGCAGCGGACAAAGTCGAGATTGGTGTTGGCAGACATCTTGATCAAGAGCGGCGCGAACGGGCATAAGAATGGAGAACCAACACCCTTTGTTGCGCAAGACCCGAACGATCAGAACAACTACTTGACTTACTATCCAGTCATGGCAAACGCCAATGCTCCGTGTGAAAATGGATATGCATTCGAGCCGACTTGCCACCATTATATAGACGCTACAGACAATGACGACAAGTATATCTATTATGCGTTGGCGCCAAGCGACAAATGCTTAGGCATCGTGGATGCCGTGTTCTGTCAAGAGGGAACAGCCAAAGACTTCAACGGTGGAAAATACTACATTCCGCGAGGCGTGCATGCTGATCATGATATGGATGGAGCGCTCGACAACAACTATCTTTTTGTGAAGTACTATGACGAGGGTGTAGACATCGACCCGTCGAAGAAAATAACCGCCATAGGTTTCGCCAATATCGACAACCACGACGTGATTATCTCATCGACTGGCGGAAGTGAGCTGCGCATGAATGCCACAGAAACGGAAGAAAACAAGTTCAACCAGTTTTGGGATAAGAAGAATTGGAACTGGTATGCCGGCGACCGGTCAGGCAAAAGCTGGGTTTTCTACGAGGGTGGATTGGTAAGGCATAATCGCTTCTATGTGGTTTACACCACTCAAGACCTACCCATCCAGCACTTCCGCGAAGGTTCCGTATGGCAACCGAAAAGGTGGGGAGAGTGACGCATCCACGAAACATATTGCGAGGGGGCATGTCGGTAACCACATGCTCCCTCGCAATGTTTGTTGTGCGTAAGGAATCGCTCTTCGATAGCGGTTTGCTTGATTCTGTAATTGTTTTTTTATATCATTGTCATTGCGTTGTGTCTCAGTGAGATATAAAGAATAGAAAAAGTATGTTTAGAAACATATTTAATGAATTTTAACCAACAAAACATTTGTAAAAGGTGGTTTGTGACTATAAATTTGTAAACGTAGTGGATATTTTGCTTAGACATAATAATCTTTTAAGGATTTCATTTAACACATAGTACAAGTAATTATGATTACCAATAAGTACCACAGAAGAAGACTATTGCCGGCAATGCTGTTGGCGATGCTGATGTTGTCTTGTTATATGGAGGCAGCAGCTGTAAATCCGAACTCAAAAGAACAAGCAAGTGACTGTGCAGTCGGGAGAGTGCAAAAACCGGACGACATGCTGGCTGCGCTTTGTGATAGAGAAGGAAATCAGACAAATGTTGAAGTCACCGGCACAGAAGGCTTGGATGATCAGGTCGATGATGGAGTAATATGTGTTGACGGGATATATTACGTTCTCGACCCTGGAGCCATGGCAGCAAGGGTAGTTGCCAAAAACGAACTTAATTCTACATACCAAGGACGTATAATCATACCGTCGTCTATAAAAGTGGACGGAAGAGAATATACAGTCAAGTCGATAGGAAGGAGAGCGTTTGCCGCCTGCATGGAATTGGACAAGGTGTTTATACCCAAAACTGTTGAAGTGGTAGAAAAAAGAGCATTCGAATCGGCAGTAATTGACGATATTGAAATAGAAGAAGACTCACAATTGAAAGTGATAGAGGATTATGGGTTTATGTTCTTCTGCAAAAATAGAGGACAGGTAGTCCCGGATCATTTCCGGCTGCCTGAAGGTTTGCAGGAAATCGGAGTGAGGGCATTTTGTGGAGCATTTGCAGATTTTGTGATACCGTCGACAGTGTGGCGTATGGGAGATTTGTCACTTGCAACGAATATCAAGGATTTGTTTTTGAAGTGGGAAAGACCAGTCAATGCTCCGTTGAATATCTTGGAGTTGTCGGGTTATAACGATGTGGATTATAAAGGCTCCATGTGTCCGACACCTGTAGAGATACACGTGCCGTCAGGCTCCCTCCCCACCTATAGATTGACAAAGCCGTGGTGTTTTTTCTCATTGGATGAGATGCCGGTTGAAGAGGCAACCATTTATGCCGATATTGCAGGACTGCGGTATCGATTGCGCGGCAGCAAAGCCGTTCTGCTACCACCAAGCGAGGGACAATATTCAGGAGATATAGTATTGCCTGAAACGGTTAGTTATAATGGGAAAGAATATAAGTTGGTCAGAACTGAAGGCGCGTTTAACAACTCGAAAGTTGTTTCGGTAGCCTTCCCATCCTCTGTAAAATATGTGGTTGATGATTTTAAATATTGTATGGAACTGCAGACCGTGACATTCCCTGAAAATTCGCGATTGAGATTTTTCAGCGCGATGGAGGGGTGTCCGAAATTGACTGAATTCGTTTTTCCGCCGTCATTGCAAGTGCTTTACGGAAATTCCATGATGTATCTTGACGGACTCAAGACCATTGATATCCCAGGTTCGGTTTCTTATATTGGAGCATATACATTTGTGAACGGAGCACTGACAGAAGTGACCGCACATTGGATTTGTCCGCCTAAAATGCTGCCGAATGATGTGTTTATTACAAAAAGCAATCCGCGAATCCGTGTGCCGGTTGGAGCCAAGAAGTATTATGAAGCATCGGAAGCTTGGAATAAATTTGAGATTGTCGAGGATGAGACAGTGGAGGCTTTTGTGAAAGTGTATACAGAGGGCCGCGAACGAGTGCTTACGCTTCCAGTGGATGAGAGTGCCGACTACTATGAGTTTGAGGCTTTTAAAAATGGAGAAGTAGTTAAGTCGCAGACTCTTTCACTCATAAAGAGTATAAGAACAGCCAGTGCAAATAGAGAGGCAGCAACCAAACGCATAGGTTTTGATGTCTCATCGTTGGATGACGGCAGTTACCGCTATAGAATCCGAGCGGCATCGGATACGGAAGGCTTGATTTCGTTGTTTGAGGGAACGTTTGTTGTCGGTGATGACAGTGGTGTGGAAGATGTCGTTTCTGATGGCGACACAAATTATGATGTCTTTGATATTATGGGCGTCTGCATACGGACGAATATGCAAGAAGCGGAAATCTCTGGTTTGACGCCTGGAATATATATTTTGCGCCCTGTTCTGAACGCTAATCCGTCAAACGTTCGGAAAATCATAGTGGAATAAGGTTAATGCATAGATGAAGAAGGTTGCAGTGCGCCTCTGCCACACAAGCTGGGAATAGGCGCACTGTCAATGAATTTTCTCTGAAAAATTTGGTTTATAATATAAACCAAATTAAATTTGCACTCGACTCAAGGGCGGACAGGCGAGACCGCTCTTTTTTCAAAGCCAAATGGTTTATTTTATAAACCAAGTATTAACCATCAAATTTTTCATAAAATGGAAGACAGAAAACTCACCGAAAAAGAAAGTCTCGAAGTGATAACTTCGATGATAGCACTCACTAAGCAACGCTATATTGGCGATGGACGCATTTTGCTGCTGTTTGGCTACCTGACAGTTGCCGTTTCTGCATTGATATGGATACTCCTCGTGATTACACAAAATCCTGTGTGGAACTGGCTATGGTTTCTTGTTTGGATTATTGGAGGCATCGTTGCTCCGATAAAGGCAAAGAAACAACAGATTGAAAAAGAGGTAAAAAATTATTCCGACACACTCACATCCCGCATTTGGTCTACAGTCGGCTTCAGTGCAATCGCCGCCACAGCCATCTGCCTCGCATTTCTGCTTGTCAAAGGAATTGACGCATGGCCTATGATGTTGGCGTTCGCTCTGATAATCGTTCCCTTCGCCGAGGTTGCCCAGGGAATTGTTTTCAAAGAGACAACGCTTATTGTTGGAGGTGCGATAGGATTGTTTGCAGGCTTATTTACGGAGGCATGCATCGCCGGGGATGTAGAACTTTATGTATCATGGTATATGCCATTGTTTATAATCGCGTTTGTGGCGATGATGATAATTCCCGGCCATATTCTCAACCATAAGGCACGAAAAGAAAAATGAAAGAACTGAATCCGCTTCTGCACTCGCAACTCCGTCTTGCTGTAATTTCCATACTGATGAATGTTGAAGAGGCAGATTTCGTTTATCTCAAGGAGAAAACCGAATCTACAGCCGGCAATCTCAGCGTTCAGCTTGAAAAGCTGTCTACCGCGGGATATATTTCTATTGAAAAGGGAATGTCGGGCAAGCGTCCCAGGACGACATGCTCAATTACTTACGATGGAAGAAAGGCTTTTGAAGAATATGTCGAGGCGTTGAAAACATACCTTGGCTTATGATGAAAACAGCCAGACCTTACGGATAGGGCATCTTGTGTGCATAACTGTGCGTTAGACAACAAAGCAGGGACTGCCGAAGAGGCTGTCCCTGCTTTGTTGTTTTGTTTTGAGGATATTTTGATGTTCTTCTGAACCTTATTTCTTGAGACGGTTTCCGTAGCGGCTCATGAACTTGTCTACGCGGCCGGCTGTGTCGACCAATTTCTGCTTACCAGTGAAGAAAGGGTGAGAAGAACTCGTGATTTCGAGTTTTACGAGCGGGTAAGTAACGCCGTCGATTTCGATTGTCTCCTTAGCAGCGACAGTCGAGCGAGTGATGAAAGTTTCGCCGTTCGACATATCTTTGAAAACAACCTCGCGATAGTTTGATGGATGAATGTCTTTTTTCATTTCTATATCTTTTTTATTATTACAAAGTTACGCGCCGCTGGTAAAGGCGACTTCTGTAATGGCATGCAAATGTACGCATATTTTTCCATACGGCAAACATTTACGGAGTTTTTTTGTCGCAACGTTCGCAATATTAAAGGATAAGCGGATGCGAGAGGTGTCGCATCCGCTTGTCTTAGTCAAGCCGTGTTAGGGCTTATTTTTTTGCGTCGAGTTCGCGAAGGAGTTCGTCGACCGCAGCTTTCAGTTGTGCGTCCAAACCATTGGCAGCGTCCTCAGGAGAGTTCAGCACATAGATGTCGGGATCCAGTTGCGAGTTCTCAAGGTAATTTCCTTCCGCGGTGCGGTATCCGATGACCGGAGTGCCGAAAATCAGCGAAGTGTCCTGCAGACGTTCCCACCAAACGCTTGTCATGGTGCCAGGCACCGGAGCGCCGACAAGTTTGCCGAGACGCATGTGTTTGTATACCCAAGGCGTTCCGTGAGCGTTGGAATAGTTGGCCTCGCCCTGCACCATGATTGAAGGTTTGTTCCATCGGCGGCTCGGCATGTCGCACGCTTCTCTTCCGCGGTACACCTGCGTGAGATATTTTGTTCCGCTGAACAGAATTTCGATATCTTCGTGGAGGCGTCCGCCACCATTGAAACGGGTGTCGATCACGATGCCCTCCTTCTTGTTGTATTTACCAAGCACGTCAGAGTACACTGTACGGAAACTGTTGTCGTCCATTGATTCGATATGTACGTATCCCAAGCGGCCGTTTGACCAGCGGTCCACGTCGGCGGCGCGTTGTTTGATCCATCGGCGGTAGAGCAAAGCACCGCAAGCGCCGTCAGAGATAGGTTTCACCACCTCGTCCCACTGCTTGCCGCCATCGGAAAGCGAAATCAGCACCTTCTCTCCGGTCAGCCCGGCGAGCAGCGCATAGAAGTCGGTGTCGGCAGATATTTCCTGTCCGTTGATTTTCTCGATAATGCATCCCTTCTTCACCTTTGAAGACGCGCTGTCGAAAGGACCTCCGGCAATCACCTCGTCGATTTTCACGCCCTTTCCTTCATACGAAAGGTCGTAGAACAGACCTAAGTTGGCAGTGGCTTCTCCACGGGCACCGGCACGGTATCTGCCACCCGTGTGCGACACGTTTAGCTCACCGAGCATTTCGCTGAGCAGCTCGGCAAAGTCGGCGTTGTTGTTGATGTGAGGCAAGAACTTGCGGTATGCAGCTGTCATCATCGGCCAGTCCACACCGTGCATGTCAGTGCGGTAGAAATGGCGGGCCTCCTGGCGGCAAACGTGGTCAAACATATATTCGCGTTCCTTTGCCAAATCCATCTTCATCTCAGCCTTGTAGCTGATGCGTTCCATCTTGTCGGAAGCCACGGTGAGTTTCTGCATTATGCGTGAGCCGAGAATGAAAATGCACTTGCCGTCTTTCTGCACGTCGAACTGAGCCGACGACGTGTCGAGTTTCTTCAGGCATTCCGTGCTCTTTTTGCGCAAGTCGAGTTTCCAAAGGTCGTAACCCTCCTCGAAAGCCGACAGGTAGTACAGGCTTTCTCCATCGGCATCGACGATGGCATCGGCAATTTCGGAAGAGTTTGGCGTGATGCGCACAATACGGTCCTCGATGCCGTCAAGTTGCACGTCAATGTCTTTTTTCTCTTCTTTCTTGTCAGCCTTCTTGTCGTCTTTCTTTTTGCCTTTTTTCTTGTCGGCGTCAGCCTTTTCGGCATTTTTCTTCTGCTCCTTTTCCAATTCCTTCTGCAATTCGTAATCCTCCTTGCTAAGTCGGAATTTGTCGTAGGCGTCCTTGTTCATAAACACAAGCATCACGTCGTTGAGCGAACCCCACGAAGCATGACTGCGCATGCCGTAGCGGTCTGTGAGGAAAAGCACAGCGTTTCCATCGAGTACCCATCTTGGCTGTGAGCTGAAGTATCCGCTGCCAGTCAGGTTTACCGGCTTCTCCGATCCGTCAGCCTTTACGATAGCCACGTCGGAATAAGGGTCGTGTCCGTTGCCGATGATTTCAAGCGAGAACCATTTTCCGTCAGGCGACCAGGCGTAGTTGAAACCACCCATAAACCATTCCGAACCGTCGGTCACCTGCCGCACAGCCTTTGTGGCGACGTTGACCACCATAAGCCGGCATTCATCCTCGATGAAAGCCACCTCTTTTCCGTCGGGCGAGAATTTCGGATTCTGTCGGTCGGCGAGAGAGTCGGCGAGCAGCGGCTGCTCGTCGATTAGAGTTGCGTTAGGGAAGTTGAGGTCGTCGGAGCGTTTTATGCGAGCCGTGTAAAGCCCCCAATGCCCGTTGCGTTCGCTGGCATATACGAGCGACCGGTTGTCGGCGCCGAAGTCAACGTCGGCCTCGCCCTCCACGGTGTTGGTGATTTGTTTTGTTGTGCCATATTCCACCGATGTCACAAACACATTGCCGCGCACGGTGAAAGCCACCTGCTTGCCATCGGGCGACACGCTTGCCGAAGTAGCGCCGTTTGTGAACGACAGGCTTGACGGCAGGTCAACGTCGTCGCGCACAATGTCGATGTCGACGAGCGCCGGTTTCTCACCGTTTAGCTGAGTGTAGATGGCTCCGTCGTAGGTGTAGCACATCGTGCCGTTGTCGGCAACGCTGAGGAAGCGCACCGGGTGAGTGATGAAGTCGGAAATCTTTGTCAATGCCGCCGGGTTTGCGAGCGGCATAGAGTATACGTTCATCGAGCCTCCATTGCGCTCACTGAGGAAATACACCGTGCTGCCGTCGGCCGACAAAGCCGGGCACAAATCCTCTCCGGCATGAGCCGTCAGGTTGGTGTGTTTGCCGGTTTTGGTGTCGTATGCCCAGATGTCGCGTGTCACAGACGACGTGTGATGTTTGCGCCATACGTCTTCATAACCCTTGCGGTCCTGATATACAAACATGCTGCCGTCTTTGGCAAACGACAGGCATTCGGCAGGAGTAGGGAGAGCCTGCTCCTGGCGTCCGCCAGTGGCTGGCACTTTGTACAGCTCAAGCAACACGTCGGGGAACAGCGCACTTGCCGCAGGTTTCTGATTGTTGGCTGAGAAATAGACATATTTTCCATCGGGTGAGAAAGCCTCGGGCACCTCGCCTCCCGACTTTGTGGTCAGACGCACTGCCGAACCACCGTCGGCATTCATAATAAACACATCGTTGTTGCCGTATCGGTCGCTGGCAAAAGCAATCTGCTTTCCGTCGGGCGACCATACAGGCACCGACTCGTATGAGTCGTGCGATGTTAGCCGCACGGCAGAGCCTCCAGTAGAGGCAACTTTGTAGATGTCGCCCTTGTAGCAGAATGCAATCTGCGATCCGTCGGGCGAGATTTTTACATCGCGCATCCACAACGGAGTGGCGGCAAAGCCCACCGCAGCCGTTGACGCAACGATGATTGTTGCAAAAAGTTTTTTCATTTCTATTATTTTATTGTTTTGTTTGAATATTCGCTCTTTCCCAGATGCAGTCGGGAATCATTCTCCATACCGTCACGAGCAAGCGGTATCGCCAGTCGATTGTCGCCACGCGTTTTTTGCGGCGCAAGGCGTCGACAATCATTCGTGCGGTCTTTTCCGGGCGCATAAGCATCGGGTAGTTGCCCGACCTCAGCAGGTCGGTGTCGACAAATCCCGGACGGATGTCGGTGAACGTGATGTTGGCGCGAGTCATTGCCGACAGTTGCGCCAAGCATTGTATGTAGGTGTTTTGAAAGCGTTTTGTGGCAGAGTATGCCGGAGCGATGCCCAGCCCTTTAGTCCCGGCAATCGAGCTTACGGCGCCGATGTGTCCGCCACCATGGCTTTTCAGATAGTTGAATGCCGCATCGATCATACGGGTGAATCCCACAACGTTTGTTTCTGCCGTTGCGATTTCTATGCCCGGGTCGAGGTCGCGGTTCTGGCTTCCTATCCCAGAAACGAGCAGGATGGTGTCGACGCCGCCCATGCGCTCCGCCAAATCAACGAGCAGCCCGCCTGCGTTTTCGTCGGTCACGTCGATGCGTTGCCACACAACGTTGCCGCCTTCTTCGGCAAACTTGCGCAGCCTGTCCTCTCTGCGGCCAGCCACCCCTATGTTGACGCCCTCGCTCCGCATTATGCGAGCCACCTCAAGACCGATACCCGAAGTGGCGCCTACGATTATAGCATTTTTCATATTCATAAGCATTTTAAATAGTAAAATTACAACGTTTCCGGCATAGACCAAGACGCGTGATGCGTAATTAACAATCTTTAATCAGAAGGCGTGGCGAGGTGGTGAAACCATTGGGTAAAAGAGTGTTGGATTAGGTAATTTTAACAAAAAAGCACGCTGTAATTGTTGTATGAAATAGATTTGAATTAATATATTTGCAATGTACGATAAATCTAACTCTAATAAATCCGATAATGAAAAATACTTATAAATCTATTTTGCAGGAAATGAGTGAGCGCACGCTGAAGTCTGACACGCTTGAAGGCGACGCGCAATTGTTTGCTCTTCTTCGACAGACGGCATGTGCTTCGGGCGACCTGCCCGCAATGGCGGATGTGGACAACGCCGTGCTTATGGCGGTGGAAAAATGTCGTGCTGAAAGAGGCGACGATGCCGCCTACCGCTTATGGACGCTTTATGAGTACAGCAATGCCGGAGCCTCTCTTGGCTGCGACTTTGCAACGGCGATGAGCAACGGTGATACGAGTTTTGCCGAGGCGATTTATTCGAAGGCGAAGCAACTGAGCGAGCAGCTGGCGGAAAAACGCGAGTTGCGCGATGCTTTCGGTGCATTGTTCCGCCAGTTCTCCGCCGTGTCGTAGGATTTCAGTCCTTCAAGCAGGCGGTATGATTTTGACGCCGGTATGCAAGCAATAATATAGTGAATATTAATGCTATGAATTGATTTGTATTGCAGCTAACTTTTGTGGTGGCCTGCAACTAATTTTTGCGGTGTTTTGTTTGGCGTTTTTGCGGTGATGGGCAATAATCTGGCTCGGATTTATTCGGAGGAGGTCAAGTGATCAAAAGATAGGCTGCGGTTCGGGAAAGAAAATTGAGCAAGCTCTTTTCTCACACCTTGCGCTATCTTTTGATAAGATAGGCTGCGGTTCGGAAGCGCAAAATCAAATAAATTTGTTTTGCTCTTCTCT
>ULPH01021584.1_pt1 | contig 12919 bp, 9 predicted proteins | sample 1953301 | NCBI WGS metagenome assembly ULPH01 (sample SAMEA4835623, study PRJEB28245) | human gut metagenome | biome: gut microbiome; material: fecal sample | place: Denmark | collected 2008 | reverse complement strand
GAGAGGGTCTATAAAAACTACTACTATATAATACGAGGAAATAAAACAGTGAGAAAAAAAGCAACAAATAAAACTAAGAAGACTTTGGGAGCATTTGCCGTTGCAGGTATGCTTGCAATGAGTGTTAATTCTGTACAGGCAGCACAGGAGGAATATACAGCCGGATCATCAATGGGAAAGGAATATGATGAACTGGAACAGGCATATTCGGATGATGAGGTCTTAGCAACAGCATCCAATCAGGGGCATTGGGAAGTGAATTATGCAGGCTGGTGGTATCAGTATTCAGATGGAACATATCCACGTAGTTCCTGGGTAAATATTAGCAATAAATGGTATTATTTTGATGAAAATGGATATATGGTTACAGGATCACGCAATATTAATAATGCCTGGTATTATTTTGATGGAAGTGGAGAGATGCTTACAGGCTGGCAGTATTATTTAGGAGCTTGGTGGTACCATAAGCCATCCGGGGCATGGGTACAGTCTAACTGTGCTAATGGTACATTAGTCGGAATTGATGTATCATATTATCAAAAAGATATTGACTGGACTACTGTGAAAAATAGTGGTATAAATTATGCAATGCTGAGAGTTTCAGCAAGCTACTATTCTGATTCATATCATCATTTTACAGATAAAAGATTTAATGAATACGCTTCAAATGCAAATAAAGCTGGTATGCCTATTGGTGCATATATATATAGTAAAGCGAGAAACGTTAGTGATGCTGTTTCGGATGCAAGATACGTTGTAAGTGAGTTAAAGGGATATACAATCTCATATCCTGTAGCTATTGATTTGGAGGATTCTTCGCAGACAGATTTGTCTAAGGCGCAGCTTGGTGCTATTGCAAAAGCATTTTGTGATGAAATCAGGAGATATGGTTACACTCCTATGGTTTATTGCAATGAGAACTGGTATAAGAACTACATAGATGTAAGCCAGATTGCAGGAGAGGAATTGTGGATTGCAAGATATAATTCGCATTATGATACAAATATTAAAAGAGGTATATGGCAGTGTAGCTCTACAACCAGAATTCCGGGTATATCGGGAAATGTGGATTTGGATTTTGCATACAAGAATTATGAGAATCCGATTACAAGCGTCATAGGATATTGGAGCCTATATGGTAATGATTGGTATTTTATTGATGCAAATGGTCAGTATGTAACAGGCTGGCAGTTTATAAACGGAAACTGGTATTATTTTGCGGGAAATACAGTTATGACAACAGGCTGGCAATATGTAAACGGTAATTGGTACTACATGGATGCAAGTGGAGCTATGAAGACAGGTTGGCAGTACATAAATGGTAAATGGTATTTCTTTGAAAAGAGTGGAACCATGACTATGGGCTGGCAGTATATTAGTGGACACTGGTATTATATGGACTGGACCGGAATGATGACAACAGGTTGGCAGTATATAGGTGGACATTGGTACTATATGGACTGGACTGGAATAATGACAACAGGTTGGCAATATATAGGCGGACATTGGTATTATATGAATGCAGATGGAATAATGCTAACTGGCAGACATTATATTAATAAAAGATGGTATTATTTTAATGCAAATGGTGTATGGAATTAGAGACGAAGGGAGCTGTTATATTTATGAAGAAAAAAATAATAGTTTTATTAACGATTGCAATTCTGAGCTTATGTAATACCAGTGTTTTCGCTGAAGAGTCAGGTTACATATGGACACAAGGTGAAAGTGGTTTGTGGTATTATGTGGATACAGAAGGTAATTGTAAGACAGGTTGGCAGTACATAAATGGATGTTGGTACTATATGGATGTCAATGGTATTATGACAACAGGTTGGCAGTACATAAATAATCACTGGTATTATATGGATGCTAATGGGGCTATGACCATGGGCTGGCAATATATAAATGGCTACTGGTATTACATGGATGCTAATGGGGCTATGACAACAGGCTGGCAGTACATAAATGGTCAGTGGTATTATATGGATGTCAATGGTATTATGACAACGGGCTGGCAGTATATAGGTGGTCAGTGGTATTATATAGCTCCAAGTGGAATTATGGTTACAGGCTGGCAGTATATAGGTGGTCAGTGGTATTATATAGCTTCAAGTGGAGTGATGACAACGGGTTGGCAGTATATAAATGGCAACTGGTATCTCATGAATGGAAATGGAGCGATGACAACAGGCTGGCAGTATATATCTAATTTTTGGTATTATATGAATGGAAATGGGGTTATGCAGACCGGCTGGCAATCTATTAATGGCACATGGTATTATTTTAATGCAAGTGGAGATTGGGTTGATTTTTCAAGCATGAATTCGTATGCACAGGGATATTCAAGTTCAACAAAATATTTAATAATGGTGGACAGAAAAGCTTGTGTTGTAGGCATTTATTACGGAAGCAGAGGTAATTGGACTCAGCAATATGCATGGCCGTGTGCACCTGGAAAAGCAGCAACTCCGACTGTTGGAGGCGAATTTAATGTTGGCGGTAAGGGATACTATTTTGATTCCGGCAATTCAAGATGTTATTATTATACACAGTTTAAGGGAAATTATCTGTTCCATAGTGTGTTGTATAACAAAAATGGTACACTTCAGGATGGCAGAGTCGGAATTCCGCTGTCTCATGGATGTGTAAGGCTTGAAATAGGGAACGCTAAATGGATATATGATAACATTCCGAGTGGAACACATGTAGTTGTTTATTAAAGAGAATATTTATTAAAATTTCTATTAGACAAAATAAAAATGATGAATTATATTTATTTTTATAAATTTGAGGGCATAACATGCAAACCAACACCTCACGAGATAAAACAATTGATTTCATAAAGGGCATCCTTATTTTATTTGTGATTTTAGGTCACACTACATTGGGCCTGACAGACATGTACTCATTTGATGATACAATGAATGGTATTGCAAATGTAATATACAGCTTTCACATGCCTTGCTTTATCGCAGTTTCAGGCTTCTTATACAGTGAATATGTAGGGGATGCTTCACAAGGCATTTTTAGCCGGATAGGTCATAAAGCATTTAATATCCTGCTGCCGTACGTGATGATTTCAGTTATTTACTGGATTATTAAATTTGCCCTTTCAAATTTGATAAGGGAGCCGGTTGCCGTTAGCAGCCTGATAAGCATACCGTGGAAGCCGATAGAGTTTTTATGGTATTTATACGCGCTATTTCTCATATATTGTGTGGCGTATATGGCTGATTATGTGTTTGCGAGGCTTCTGCCACATTTTAATTATAAAATGGAGCTTTTATTTCTGCTGTTTTTAATAATTGCTTTGACATGCTATGGCAGCTTTCACTATGAGGGCTTTAACTACATAGCCGGCTTTCAGATGTACTTTTATCTGGGATGCCTGATTAAGAAGTGGCTTGATAAACTGGATAATAGATATGCTGTGCTGAGCCTTGCCGTTATGAGTGTGCTTGTGGAGGCGTCCGGCATAGTATTACAGGATGACATGAGCAGCAATCCCCTTTTCAGCAGTCTGTTTGAGCGGCTTACCGCCTGTATAGTGACAGTATTTATATTTGCAGTAAGCTATTTTTTATCAGGGTATTGTGATTTCCCTAAATGGTTACAGACTATCGGCCGTGACAGCATGCCGTTTTATGCGATGAATGTGATATTTGTAGGTGGAATCAGGATTATATTGAACAGGGCTGGTATAACCAATATGGCGCTGCAGTGTATATGTGGATTTGCAGGAAGCACTGCTATATGCTGGATATTGTATGAGTGTATCATAAAGAAAATCAGGCTTATCGATTTTATATTCTACCCATGCAAACAGCTTTATATCAGAAAATGACAAATAGGAATCAGGGTGTTGTTTTTTAATACTAATCCGATATACTATATAGTGTTTACTGAAAAAATATCAAAATAAAGCGTTTCAATAGAAAAGGAAACACCATGAAATTTATTAAAATTCATGCATTTGCAATAGTCCTCCTTTTGCTCATGCAAATAGTATCAAAGGCATTTATTGCCATTGACAGCAGCGATATCGAAAATATATATGGCTTTTACTCAGAACCAAAGAACAGTCTTGATATGGTCATGATTGGACAAAGTGAGGTATACACGGGCTATGCACCGGCGTTGGCGTGGGAGGAGTATGGCCTTAAGTCGTGCAATCTTTCAATAGGAGCTGTGCCATGCAATATGTACAAGTCCATCGTCACGGAGATTGTGAAGAGACAGAAGCCGAAGCTTCTTTTAATCAATGCTTCTGCATTTAGTTATTGCAATAGTAATCTGACTGATGAGGTTTATCTGAGAAAGTGGATTGATAATATGCCTATGTCACAGAACAAGCTTGACACGGTAAAGACTATTCCCAAAAATATCAATAATGATGATGAAAAGGTGAAGGATAATATATCGGATACCCTTTATTTTCCATTGGAGAAGTATCATGGCAACTGGAAGGCCCCTGAGGCAGTGTATACCTCATTTGTCACTCGTGCCTATATGAGGCTCAGTGGTGGAGGCTATCTGAAGGGCTTTTATTCAAAAACAGGCATCACCGGAGGCCGTGACAATCTGGCAAATATCGGACAGCCTACTAAAGAAGCCTATGTGCTGACTGATGAATGCAGAGCATATCTTAAGGAGCTGCTTTCGTACTGCAATAAGCTTGGCATAAAGCATGTGCTGTTGCTGCAGCCACCTCATGAGACACAGGCTGCTGATAAGTCAGGGCTTGAGCAGATTGAAAGTATAACGAGGGAGTATGGATACGATTTTCTTGATCTGAGTACTGATTATGAGAGCATTGCAGGCATAGATGATTCACATGATTTCGCAGATTTTGAGCATCTGAATGCATATGGAGCCCAAAAGCTTTCGTCATATATTGGCAATCTGGTAGTAAACCAATATGGGATAAAGTCTGATACGACAGGTTCAGAGCTTTCAAGATGGGAAAAGTCCGTGAAGAGGACTAAAAAAGCTCTTAAAATGGCAAGAGAATATACTGACAGAAGAGAGGCACAGGTGGTTGGAGAGTATGAGGCAGCCAAATAAGTGAAGCTGCCGGGGAATTAAGCGTTGCAGAATGGTATTATTTAGTGGTATTTGATTCTGGCTTTGATGAGCCTTATGCCTTCACATACCATCTCGTCACGCATCAGTAAAAGCAGCACCATATAGATTATAAATCCGGTCACAATCATAATCATTGTGTGCATGAAGCTGACTGACAGCTTTGCATCCATGAGCAGCAGTACGATAAGCATACAGACTGCTGATACAAGATATTTCCACGATAAAGAAAATATTTTTGGTATACTTAGCTCATTTCGTATGAAGTAAAGCTGCACGGCAGTTATTATTACCTCCGAGATGACAGATGCTATGGCTGCACCGTATGAATAGAGCTGAGGTATGAGAATCATATTCATGACAAAATTGGCTACGGCTCCGATACATACTGAGCGTGTCAGCAGACCTTCACGCTTGGTAGTTACCAGATACTGTATACCGATTACATTGCTTAAACCTATAATCGGCAACAGTGTAGCCATTATCATGATGAGGTATGGCACCTTTTCATATCCAGGCCCGAAAAACCATGGCGAGAAATTGCGCGCGATGCCTATCAGGCCAAAGCACAGGGCAAGACCTATAAACCAGACGAATTGAAAGCTCTTATAAAGGAGGGCTTTTACTTCGTCTTTTTTATTTTCACTGAAGGCTCTTCCTATTCTTGGAAGCATCACAGTACCGAGTGAGGTTACGAGCATGAGCACCATTTTGGATATCTTGTTGGCCTGCTCATAGTAGCCGTTTTCTGTCATGCTGCCGGTTATGTTGTTGAGCATGGTTTTGTCAAGCGCTGTGTATATGGTTGTCGCTATAGTTGGTACAAATAGTGTGAGAGTAGCCCTTAGATGAGAGAATGGTTTAAGCTCCTTAAGCTTTGGTCTGTCAACATATTGAGGCAGGTAAAACCAGATGGATATATTGGCAAAAAGCTCTAATAGACATACTCCTGCCACATATATGAGCAAATCACTCTCTGAGCGCACGGCGATGAAGATAAAAGCAATGTTTATGATTTTAAAAATCACGTTTCGACCGACTATTTTGCCAAATTCCTCAAGTCCCTGAAACAGCCAGGAGATATCAGAAGCAACTGATATCAGGTACACGGCTTCAATCAATAGCAGGTGCTTTTTGAGTGGTGAGTGCCCAAATGCAAGTGTGAATACCATATATGCGCAAAGACACACAATCACACTGATGACGGATAGAAGCTCTATCTCCCAGAAGGTTTTTGTGCGTTTCGCTCTGTCCTCCTGCAGGTATGATATTTCCCTGTTTCCGTAGTTTACAGTGCCCAGTGCGGCAAACATGATAAAGTATGATACCAGTGAGTAGGTATAGCTGTATGCACCTATTCCGTCTGCCTTAAGCACCCTCGAGAGGTACGGCGCTGTGATAAGCGGTGTAATCAGTGTGAGTATCTGGTAGCTCACATTATATATGTAGTTTAGTTTTATACTCTTGTTTTTTTGTGTTTTCTTTTTCATGCAGATATCATATCACATATTGACTTATTTTGGCTATGCAGTTATTATATAAAAATCGCAAATTAACATTACTATCAACTTACACGTATAAATTACGACAGGGGCTAAAGCCTGTCACATAGGTGGAGAAATGGATAATATTATAATACGAAACAGGAAAGAGGAGTTTAAGGAGCTTGTTTTATACACGTTTTTTGGCAATATGACCTTTGTGATCAGCATAGGCTCATATGCCATTTTTAATGTATTCTTTGGTATCAATGAGCTGATTGCGAACGCACTGGCATGGGTGTTTGCTGTTCTTTTTTCATATGTTACCAACAAGAAGTGGGTGTTTAAGGCTGCAACGCCCACCAAGACGGCATTTTTAGTACAGATGTTTGCTTTTTTCAGTGGCAGATTCATCACGCTTGTTATTGAAGAGACTATTATCTTTATTTTTATCACGCTTCTGGACTATCCTAGCATGTGGGTGAAGCTGGCAGCGCAGGTGGTTGTGGTGGTGCTCAACTATGTGATAAGCAAGCTGTTTGTTTTCAAAAATCGCTAAATGTGGTATATTTAATAAAATAATAAGAACTATAATAGTGTGTATATGGTATAATAAAACGTAAATTTAAACGCAGTTTATGAGAAGTTGATTTACATATGGATATAGAAGCTGCTTTTTGCAGTGTGGGACAGAAGGAGAAAATCCTATATGAGTAATAGACTTGACATGAAAAAAGATACAAATAATCGAAAAGACAAAACAAAATACGATGGTCCGGAGAAGCCGGACGCATACATGGGCAATGACAAGCAATGGGTTTTCAGGGCATTGGTTCTTGCTTTTGTTGATATGTGTATTATTGCAATCTCATTCTTTTTCGCTTTGATGATCAGGTTTGAGTTTTCATATTCACATATACCGCTCTCATTTTTGGAGGGTTATCTGCACATTGTGCCATTGTTTATGGTGATTTCACTTGTGGTGTTTTATATTTTCAGGCTTTACCACAGTATATGGCGCTTTGCGAGCATCAATGAATTTATGCATATTATTGGCGCCTTTCTGGTGCTTGCGGTTGTGAGCGTTACTATTCATGAGGTTTATGAGATCAAGATGCCGTATGCCTTCTGGATTATCGGACTGATGCTCAGCTTTGCACTTTGTACAGCGTGTCGTTTTGCGTACAGATTTTTCAGGACAGGTCAGAAGATGCTTGAGCAGAGAGGCTCTGCAAACGGTGATGAGAAGGTCATGATTATAGGAGCCGGAAATGCGGGCAGGATGCTTATCAGGGAGCTTATCATGAGCTCACATCTGCACACAAAGGCCTGCTGCATCATAGATGACAATCCGGCGAAGCTGGGGCGTTTTATAGACGGCGTGCCTATTGTCGGCAACCGAAATGACATTCCGGAGATGGTTGAGAAGTATGATATCACGAAAATTGTGTATGCTGTACCTTCTACATCCGGTAAGGACAGGAAGGATATACTCAATATTTGTAAGGACACAGGCTGTGATGTGTCTGTGGTTCCTGGAATCTATCAGATGGTGGACGGAAGAGTGTCGGTTTCCAATCTGCGTCCGGTAAGCATTGAGGATTTGCTTGGAAGAGATCCGGTTGTTGTGGATAATGACGGTATTCATTCATTTTTACAGGGCAAGGTGGTAATGGTTACAGGTGGCGGTGGCTCAATCGGTAGTGAGCTTTGTCGTCAGATAGCCAGGGAGGATCCGAAGCTTCTTATCATTTTTGATATTTACGAGAATAATGCATACGATATACAGCAGGAGCTGAAGCGCAAATATCCTTATGTAAGGGTGGAGACGCTGATTGGCTCGGTGCGCAATACTAACAGGCTGCACTATGTATTCCAGACATATCACCCTGATATTATTTATCATGCGGCTGCACATAAGCATGTACCGCTGATGGAGGAAAGCCCGAATGAGGCAATAAAAAACAATGTGCTTGGCACGTTAAAGCTCTCAAGGATTGCAGCTGAGTACCATGTGAAGAAGTTCGTGCTTATATCTACGGATAAGGCGGTCAATCCGACCAATATCATGGGTGCGTCAAAGCGTCTGTGTGAGATGGTTATACAGATGATGAACAGGCAGACGGAGACTGATTTTGTTGCTGTGCGTTTTGGAAACGTGCTTGGTAGCAATGGTAGTGTTATACCGCTGTTTAAGAAGCAGATAGAGGATGGCGGTCCTGTTACTGTGACGGACAAGCGTATTATCAGGTATTTTATGACAATTCCGGAGGCTGTGGCGCTTGTGCTGCAGGCAGGGCTCTATGCTCACGGAGGCGAGATTTTTGTGCTCGACATGGGTGAGCCGGTCAAGATTGATGATATGGCAAGAAACCTTATCAGGCTTTCAGGACTGGAGCCGGATGTGGATATTCAGATTGTATACACAGGCCTGCGTCCGGGTGAGAAGCTCTACGAGGAGATGCTGATGAGTGAGGAGGGTCTCAAGGAGACTCCGAACAAGCTGATTCATGTGGGTGAGCCTATTGAGATGGATGATGAGCTCTTTGAGAAGCAGCTTGAGATGCTCGAGAAGGCATGCACCTCAGAAGCAAAGGATATCAAGCAGATAGTGGCCTCTGTGGTAAAGACATATCATCCTGACCTGGAGAACTAAATATCTTTTGAAGCTCATAATATAGACTGTAAAAGCCGGATGTTTGGCATATTTTATGCCGGAAGCGAGGAACATAACTATGGAAAAGAGACAGATTTCATTTTCACCACCTGATATAACAGAGGCAGAGGTGTCAGCTGTTGCTGATGCACTTCGAAGCGGTTGGATTACAACAGGTCCAAGAACCAAGGAGTTTGAGAAGAGGATTGCTAAGCTATGCGGCACGGATAAGGCTGTGGCTCTTGGCTCTGCTACTGCGTGCCTTGAGTCGATACTCAGATTCCTTGGAATAGGTGCGGGTGATGAGGTCATCACAAGCGCATACACATATACTGCATCTGCAAGCCCTGCTGTGCATGTAGGTGCAACGCTTAAGTTTATAGACGTAGCACCTGATTCATTTGAGATGGATTACGATGCCCTGGAAGCTGCCATTACAGAAAAGACAAAGGTTATCGTGCCGGTTGATATTGCAGGTGTGCCTTGTGACTATGACAGGATTTTTGATATTGTGGAGAGAAAGAAGGCTCTTTTCCATCCGTCAAATGATGTGCAGAGGGCAATCGGACGTGTGATTGTGGCGGCTGACTCAGCTCATGCTTTTGGTGCTTCTTACATGAGAGCAGGTGAGCGGATTATGTGTGGCAATGTAGCTGATTTTACAAGCTTTTCATTCCATGCGGTCAAGAATCTTACCACAGCAGAGGGAGGAGCACTCACCTGGAGACCTATAGAGGGCTTTGATGACGAGTATATCTACAAGCAGTTTATGCTGCTTTCACTCCACGGACAGACAAAGGATGCACTCCACAAGAATGGTCTGGGCAACTGGGAGTACGATATTGTGGCTCCTTCGTATAAGTGCAATATGACTGATATCCAGGCTGCTATTGGTCTGGTACAGCTTGACAGATATGAGGGGCTTCTCAAGAGGCGCCGTGATATTATAGAGAGATATGACGAGGCATTTAAGCCGCTTGGTCTCTTGACTGTGCCTCATTTTACAGACAGGCATACATCGAGCGGACATCTGTATCTGCTTCGTATACCGGGCATCGGCGTGGATAGGCGTAATGAGCTTATAGTGCAGATGGCGGAGCGAGGTATCGCCACAAATGTGCATTTCAAGCCGCTTCCGATGATGACTGCATATAAGAATATGGGCTTTGACATAGCTGATTTTCCAAATGCTTATCAGCAGTATGAGAATGAGATTACACTTCCTCTTAACACAAAGCTTAGCGATGAGGATGTGGAGTATATAATTAATAATTTATTGGAGATTTTACATGAGTAGATGGAGAACATGGGGAGAGATTCCTACATTCATGAAAAATGATTTTACACTTAAATATTACAGGCATCTGAGCAGAAAGAGGACAAGCATGGTATTCAAACGCATTTTTGATGTGATTATGTCCGCTGTTCTTCTTGTGCTGCTTTCGCCTGTTATACTGGTCCTTGCTGTCTGGATAAAGGTAGATAGCAGAGGACCTGTTTTTTTCAGACAGGAGCGTATCACGCAGTATGGCAGGAAGTTTCGCATATTCAAGTTCAGAACTATGGTGAATGATGCTGACAAAAAGGGTTCACTGGTGACTGTCGGTGGGGATTCAAGAATCACAAGAGTCGGTGCTGTCATCAGAAAGTACAGGCTTGATGAGATTCCGCAGCTTATAAATGTGCTATGTGGTGATATGAGCTTTGTTGGCACAAGACCTGAGGTGGAGAAGTATGTCATGGCATATACACCAGCGATGATGGCGACACTTCTGATGCCTGCCGGAATCACCAGTGAGGCAAGCATCAGGTACAAGGATGAGGACAGGCTTCTTGAGAATGCAGATGATGTGGATTACACATATATCCACAAGGTGCTGCCGGGCAAGATGAGGTACAATCTTAAGTATCTTAAGAGATTTTCACTGATAAATGATATCAGACTGTGCATAGAGACTGTGCTTGCGGTAATACATTAGTCTACTTGTCTGGGAGGATGATACTTATGAATAAAGTCAAATTTTCAGTCTTACTGTCAATTTATTACAAGGAAAAGCCTGAGTATTTCAGGGAGTGTATGGAAAGCATATATTCACAGACTGTTTTACCGGATGAGATAGTGCTGGTGGAGGATGGCCGGCTGACAGATGAACTTTATGAGGCAATCAGTGATTATGAATGCAGGCCTTCGGAAATAAATTTTGTTACGGTAAAGCTTGAAAAAAACAGCGGGCTCGGTTTGGCACTTGCTGAAGGCATAAAGCATTGCTCTAATGAGCTTGTGGCCAGAATGGATACGGATGATATATGTGTGCCTGACCGGTTTGAGAGACAGCTGAATGCTTTTTCGGAAAATCCGGGGCTTGATATCATAGGCGGCTACATCAGCGAGTTTTCCGATGATACACGTAATATTTTATCGGAGAGGACAGTGCCTCTCGGAAATTATGTGATAAAGCAGTATCAGAAAAAGCGCGATGCGTTCAATCACATGACTGTGATGTACAAAAGGTCTGCGGTGCTTGCTGCAGGCAATTATCAGGACTGTCTGCTTATGGAGGATTCTCTTCTTTGGGCGAATATGATCAGAAATCACTGTCGTATGGCAAATATAGGTGAGACTCTTGTGTATGCCAGAACCGGTGATGATATGCTGAAGAGGCGTGGCGGCTTTGATTATTTCCTTAAATACAAGGCAGGAAGAAAGCGTATTTTAAAGACAGGGACCATAAGTGCGGCCGATTATTTTGTTACGGTTGCGGCACAGCTTGTTGTCTGTATGATGCCACTTTGGATGAGGAGCCTGGTGTTTAAAAAAATATTAAGGAACTAAAACTTTTCAAATGCACGTTAATGTGGTAAAATCGGTATAGTTAACATTAATAGGCTTATTACTAGCTGATACAGGAGGTTAATATAAATGGATTTTAGAGCTGAGTACGAGAAATGGTGTACAGACCCATATTTTGATGAGGCTACAAAGGCTGAGCTTAAGGCTATTGCAGGTGATGATAAGGAGATAGAGGACAGATTCTATCGTACACTTGAGTTTGGTACAGCAGGTCTTCGTGGTGTAATAGGAGCCGGCACCAACAGGATGAATATATACACAGTCCGTCAGGCTACACAGGGACTGGCTAATTACATACTTTCTCAGGGAGAGGACGCAGTAAAGAGAGGCGTTGCAATTGCGCATGACTCACGTAATATGCATGATGAGTTCACAGATGCCACAGCACTCTGCCTTGCAGCAAACGGAATCAAGACATATGTATTCCCACAGCTTGCACCTGTTCCAGAGCTGTCATACGCAGTAAGAACACTCGGCACAATAGCAGGTGTTGTTATCACAGCAAGCCACAATCCTCGTGAGTACAATGGATACAAGGTATACTGGGAGGATGGTGCACAGGTTACTCCACCTCATGATACAAGCATCATGGATGAGGTGGCAAAGGTTACATCATTTGATCAGGTAAAGACTATGGACAAAGCTGCTGCTATTGAGGCAGGTCTTTACAATGTCATCTCTGATGAGGTTGAGGAGGGATATTTCGGAGAGCTCCGCAAGCTTTCTATCCATCCGGAGATTATCAAGGCCATGGCAAAGGATATCAAGATTGTTTACACACCACTCCACGGCACAGGTCTTCGCCCTGTACAGAGAGTACTTAAGGATATGGGCTTTGAGAATGTA
>ULPH01030161.1_pt1 | contig 13043 bp, 10 predicted proteins | sample 1953301 | NCBI WGS metagenome assembly ULPH01 (sample SAMEA4835623, study PRJEB28245) | human gut metagenome | biome: gut microbiome; material: fecal sample | place: Denmark | collected 2008 | reverse complement strand
CATGATGGCGGACAAAGAAAGTAGCAAAGAAACCTTTGTCCCAATCTTCGATAGTATTCACAAAAACAATTTTTTATCATGGAAGCAATCAGACAGAACGGAGAAATCATCTTGTATAGTGATGACGGAATAGGCATGAAAATGATTTTCAGAAACCTCACGAGCAGTAATTTTCAAGGTCAGGAATATGTGGAGTATATCCAGCATATCGCAATCGGTGACATGGGATTTTCACCCGGTATTATAGAATATTGCAGAAATGGCGTTGGCAAAGAATAATCTCGAATGTATGAAAACGGAAACTCCGATGAAGCCGCAACTTCATCGGAGTTTATATGGAAGAGTATACATATATCTTGATTGCACTCACCTCCTAAATCCGTATTTTTGTTCACGCTTTTTAAAGGCTTCGCGTCCACCTTCCAAAATATCACAAATATGTTCTCGTATTCCTTGAGAAGATAATATTTGTGAATCTGTTTTATCTTTGCATTTAGTGTTCTCTAATGCTCCATGAATATATTGAAATTTAAAACCGCCCCAATTTGGGGAATCAGTACCATTTTGATTGGCAACAATTACATTCTCTGCATCTGCACTAACTACAACATTTGAATTGTGTGTTACCAATATTATCTGACGCTCTCGTTTTTTGCGTTTAATATATGCTACCAATTCGTTATATATGGCACGATTGTCTAAACTATCTTCAGGTTGATCTATAAGTATCGGACATCTTTTGTCGCTAAAATCTAAAAGTAATTTCAAAATAACAAAAGCTTGCTTCCCTTCTGACATATTGGCGAAAGTATCAGCCTGATACGTTATGCCATAATTAAGGCTATACCAGTTCCGTGATAAAAATTCTACAGCAACATTTTGTGCATCATATCCATTCTTTAACAGAACATCACCTGTTAGCAAGTCTTTCAAAAAGGCGTTGCTATTGCTTTCATTATTATCATCATAATTATTTAGCAACTCTTGCAAATATCCTTGTCGTTCATACCCTCTTTGATTAAGCCTGGTTTCCAAAAAATCCTGTAAATCCTTTTTATGGAAATTAATATCTATATGAATATCAAGACCGTCATACGAAATTGACAGTTGTTCTGAAACTTGGTTTGCACTTTTCTTAAAAGAACAATGAGCATTGATTATTTGTAAAATTGAGTTGTTTTGTTGTTGTAAAATTTTATCAATTTTACTCTGCATCATATCAATAGCAGCAAGAGTCTTTTCTTCTTCTTGGATTTTAGTATTTAAATCTTTGAGTTCTTTATTTTCCTCAAATATGCGGATTCCTTTTTTATAAATTTCTGAGCTTATGATAGTTTGTATTTCAGATGATAATTGTTCTTTCGCTTTTATTGTATTATTTTTAAGCTGGGTGATTATTTTATTCCATTCTGTTTCAGTCTTGATTCTCAGTTCATTAAATAATCTATATGTTTCAGATTGATTTAAGCCGAACTGCATACCCCCAAATTGACATTTTTCCTCATACGAAGCATCAAATGGAGTGGATATTAGTATTTTTTCAAATATTAATAAATCTTGTTCTGCATATGCAATCAATTTTTTCTTCTCTTGAACTTGTTTTATTGATGCATCTAATGCCAATCTTTCTTCGGGAGTTAATTCTGCACCTTTTTGCAAATCAGCAACTTTTGCTTTTAATAAACTTAATTGTTGATTGACACCTTCCCTTTTTCCTTTTTCAGATAAAGACTTTTTTAAAGAGTTTATTTCTTTCTGCATTTGGAAAACTGAAAATACTCCTTCTGAAATAGCCTTAGATAAATCCGTCAAATGTTCATAATACTTCCTTAATACACCCGTTTCGTCTTTAGATTGTATTATATTCTCCACAATTTTATTTGTCTTATCGGAATCGAATGCAATATCATGCATATAGCTCTGACGGAAATATTCAATCTCTCGACCAAGTTGATCATTCCCATCTTGCCAACGAATAGTAATACCATCCAAATGTTGTCTTATGAAATCATCTTTATCAACTTCTTTATTCCCATGTTTTGCAGCAATAGCTTTAAGTAAAGAAGATTTACCGGTAGAACGTCCTCCTACGATGGTGTTTAAATTCGGATTAAGAAGGATTGTCCCATGCCAAAAACCTTCTTCATCTAAAGTTACACTATCAATAACTTGATATATGTTTTTTTCATCAGGCTTTGTTGATTGAACACGAACTCGATCTTCCGGCTCAAACAATATCTGTTTTAAACCTTCAAATGTTGTATCTGCTTTTATCCATGTCTTGCAATTTCCTAATCTATCTTTAATTGCAATATTATCAGAGAAACAGTGTGCATCGCTACAATCCAATAATAATTCATTAACCTTTTGTTCATGCAATTTTTTCTTGGATTTGTTGTATTTATCAATGTCCTGTGCCGCCGTAAAAACGACATCAGCACCATTAATTATACTTTTTTTCTCGGCAATAGAATTATCATCCCATTTAAAATCATCCCATTCCGTTTTACCTATCGCTGTAATAAACTTACCATCAAATATATGATTAGCATTATTTAACGGATTCATTATTACTGAAAGTTCAAGATTCAAGTTATTGAATCCCTCTTTTAAAGGTGATGAATACTGACTCCTTTTTTCTTCTGGTACTGAATTTATTATCTTATTACCTAATTCTTCTAAACTTTCTTTTGTGACAACGCCACCCCATTGCTGATTACAATCAGGACTTAAAGTATAATGTGCGGTAAGGGCATTAAGAAATTGCTGTTGAATCTGATCTGGAGTTAATTCATTAGAGAAGATAATATGATAATTTATTCTTTTGAATTTTTCATTACCACAAAATTTTGCCAACCTAAATTCAACAACCGGTAAAACTAATTCAATATTTTGCAATCTGCCTTGTTCTCTATACTCAAGTACTTTACGATAACCATCAATAAAAAGATAGTCATTAATTCCCAAAACTTTTATATCAGTAGGAAGGTGTTCTAAGGCATCAATATATTTATCCCAAACATCTTCTCCGGGATTGCATTTGTAGTTATGTTCAAGCGAAAATGGAGTATGAACATGTAAATCCCAAATTCGCCATTCAGAGCCTCTATTCATTTATTGATAATGATATTTAATTGGTTTGCGAAGGTAGTCATTTTTAAGCGAATAGCCAAATTAAAAAAGAATGAATGCACGTTCCTTGTATGAAAATGCAAGGAACGTGCTTGATTACGGAATATAGAGCAGCGCAAACTCCGCCTTTCTCCGTTTGAGCAGCATGGCGTGCCGTTTCCCCTTGTAGTTGCAGAAGGCGATATACTCCCGATAAATGCTTCTGTCGCCAGCCTCCAGCTTTCGGATCAGCTTGCTTTTGGGTATCTTCCCGCTCCCCAAAAGACGGTATGGACCGACATTGTAGGCGAGCGTGGCAAGCAGGAGCGAATCTTTCCCGAACTGCCGGAACATCGCGCAGAATTTCCGCAGGTCTTTTCGCAGAAGCGCGTCCGCCTGCCGCTTCGTCATGGTACGTGCCGAATACCTTTCACCCGGTAACAACTTATGCCCATACCCTACATACGGGTTATCAAAAGCTTTTGATAACCCGTATTATCCAAAGCAAAACATTATCCAAAGTCTCAGCTTCTATTGCATTAATAATTAAGTCGTTTCGTTTGTAAGATTAAATATTACTTACGATAAGAAATAACATAGCAGTGGTGAAAAACTCTAATAAAAGCCAAATGTAACTTCATGGGATAAAACATTCATTTGAAAGAAAGTTCTCTAGAAGAAAATATCAAACCAATGGGTACGATAAATTTCGGTTAGCAGCTTTATGCCTCCAATTATCTATCATTAGTTCTAAATAGTTATTTCACATTGACAAATTTCAAAAATATAAGAAAACACAATAAGAAGAGTCATTTTTAAGGTAAAAAATGACTCTTCTTATTGTGGAAATTATTTTAGACGGGACTACATAAATGGAAAACTTCAGGATTCCAGTTCTAGGCTTGAAGCCCTCTCTGATTCTCCTATGGTTGATTCCGTTGATATCCACCCATTTTCTTCACGTTTCCAACTTTCTATCCTTGCTACCACTTCCGGCTTTAGGTAAGCCTTTATGTGTGGCTCGTTCACATACAATAGAAATAGTAGCACACTCTTTGCAGTCTGCAATTTCTCCTCCTTAGTGAAGAAAGGTGTAAAGTTGCTCAATGTGTATACTCGCTCCTCTTCATGACTCTCTCCGTTTAGTGTCAAGCGGCACATAAAATTCTCGTAATACACTCTCTTATCTTCTGGTATATTACTGATTACCCCTTCCGTACGCATCATAGTTTCAAAAGGCTTATTATAGCAAAAACTTGAGAAGGCCTCCAACATTCGTCGCATAATATTACCAATACCCATCTCTGAAATTTCATCTAGATCCTCTGGACGGTCGCAACTTGCATATTCATACACATGTGTCAGTAATTTTTGGTACTCATTTCTTACTGACTGTTCCTTTATTTTCCTATTCTCTAACTCCAAAAACTTCTTCTCGCCACGTCCTCCTTGCAGGTCACTCCTTATTTTTACTAAATCAAACACTGACTGTAGATCGTGAGACATAACTAACAATCGGCTATTTGCATTGCCTTTTTTTATGTTACTAAACTGATACCGCAACAGAGACATCACTCCCAGCCTATTCCCATAGTCAAAACTTGAAATAGGATCGTCTATCACAATCAAATATTCTGAGGTATACTTGTCCTCATTTCTTTTTCCGCTAAACAACATTGCAAAAAAGTAACACAGCCCTAGTACATTTCGCTCACCCACACTAATCTTCTTTGGCTTTACCTCTTTGCCGTTCACCGTCAGTTTATAGCAACCCTCACCGGGTATCAGTTTCACTTTGCGGTTACTATAGAACACGTACTGCAATTCTTTGTTGATATATTCCAACGCAATATCCGTGCGTTCCTTTTGCATTTTCAGTTCTTTAATAGCAGCTATCAGCTCATTCTTTTGTTCTTTTAATACTTGCAGTTTCCTTTTATCTTTATCCTCGTTAGTCAATGCCATTTTGTAACCCATTAGTGCAGACGCCAATTGTTTTCGAGCCAGCATATTATTCTCGTGGCGTATCCTTTCAAACAACTTATTTCGCTTATTGACTGTCTCATTAAAGGTTTCTACGCATTTCAGTACACGTTCGAGTGCCGTCTTCCATGCCATACGGGCGTTACAATATGCTTCACCCATCTTATCAGTCAATGGTGTTTTCAGTGGTTTATAAATGTTACGTTTTCGTTGCTCTATCTTCTCTCGTAGGGTAGCCAACACCTTGTTTAATTCCTCTTTGGTAGCTACAGCGGCATCTAATTCTGTTTTATTTAAATTATCAGGAAATTTAGGCATATCTATTTTTATTTCCGCAAACAGATCGTATGCAATGTTTAAATTCGCATTAAACTCTTTCGCTTCTTTATTTAGAAGATGAGTTAATACCTCAGCTATGGAAGAACGGTCTTTTTCTGTGATTTCTCTTAAACACAATGGGCAGAATGTCCAACCCTCTTCTAACATATGCAGGGTATGGAACTGTTCAAAGTGTTGTGGTTCCTGACTTATTTTTGTTAATAGTTCCATCAGTCGCTGTTCTCTTTCTGTCAACTGTGGCGAGTCCAAAGGACTTTCTAATAGTACAGTCAAGTCTTCTAAACTTTCTGGCAGCATCAATTTGTCTATAGCCCACTCTATTACTTGCGAATCTTCCGCTCCCAAGTATAACCTCATATCAGCTTTCACCCGTTCCCGTAGTTGCTCATAGGTCTCCGCAGGCTCTTCCATTTTCATAAGTATATTCACCAAATCATCTGTAATACGGCTTTTCAGTGTGTTCCCTTTTAAGTCTCGGTCTATGTCTGCCCACCCACCGTTTTCACGCAACCCTTCTCTTATCTGATTCCAATAATACCGTGGTGATATATTCTCTTCGATATTACTGTATCTCTTTACCAGTTCTTCTTGCTGGTTGAATTCTTCTGTTTTTCTGCTTAGCTCCTCGTTTTTCGCATTTATCTTTTCGTCTAATTCTACTTGTTCACCTAACATCACTATTGCGTTCAGTCCGTCATTTTCCACCCTTACGTTGTTTCGTAGAAAATCTTCATCAAACACGAATATACTAGATTTATGCTCATCTGCTATAGGAGTCTCGCTGTTCACTGTGTAGTTTGTTTCCTCACCCCGTGTCACATTCTCCTCTCGTTCAATCCGTTCTTCTTCACTCTCTGACAACTGTTTCAGACAACGTGCTATCGTGCTTTTTCCGCTACCGTTACGTCCATAAACGATACTCAATGACACATCTCCTTTGAAAAGTTCCAGTTCCGTATCTTCGTCAAAGTAACCTCCTTTTATCTTTATCTTCTTAAAGTTCTCAAACATAGATTGTTCTTTTCATTTTTGATACAAAAATACAATTATCAATTCTAATTCAATATATGAATATGATTATTTTTAAGTCAACTTTTTTAAGCTCTTAACTCAGCTAGTAATTTAGTGTTTAAATCAGTTCTATCGTTTGTTAATATACCCAAAATGCACAAATCAGAAATCTCTCTTAAAAGCATTATCCAAAGTATGAACAAAGAATCCTGCTACTTATCTGAATAATAGCATAAAATAGAAATGGATACTTTTGATAATATTATGAGAATAATTTAAGAATTAGAGCTTTTGTTGTCTATTTTTATACATGGTATAATTTTTAAATGTAAGATTATGGATGTATATGACTACACTATTGACGATTTAATTGTCAAATGCTCAGAGAAAATGAAAGAATCTGGATATTCTCAGAGTTGCATCAGTGTCCATACTGTAAGATGGAAATTACATGTAAAGCCATTTCTCAGTAAGAGCGGAACAAATATTTATTCACATGATTTGGGACGTAAATTTCTCATGGAAAAACTTCCGTCCTTATCACCGGCATCCCGAAAGAGATTCAAAAGGAGCATACGTATTCTTGAATCATATGTTTTGACCGGAAATATACCCAAACATACTCCGCATACTCCTACATTTCCACTAACTGGCGGTATAGGAGTTATCGCACAAGACTTTATCAATTACAAATTGAAACAACGACGGCAATTAACGACAATCGAAAATTATCGCAGATTATTATCGTATTTTATCACATCCCTAAATATTAAGGGGAAAGATAATATCACTCAAATATCGGAAAGCGATGTACTGGAGTTTTTAGGAGTAAAAGAATCGCATTATTATAGATATACTGCCATGCACCAATTTTATGACTTCATAGGCAAGTTCCATCCAGATGCTCCCAATTATTCATATTTATTTGAGTTCATCCATCATCAACCTCGTGAAAAATTGCCCATAATATACACAAGGGAAGAAGTGAAAATTATTGAGTCTTCGGTAAGCCGTAGCGGAGCTACTGGAAAGCGTACATATGCCATGCTTCTATTGGCTTCAAGACTTGGTCTTCGCATTTCCGATATCGTCGGGTTGAAATTCTATAATATAGATTGGGATAAATCCTTTATACGACTGAAACAGGCAAAGACTGGAAATCCGATAGAACTACCTCTGCTGGTGGAGGTCGGAGAAGCCGTCATAGCGTATCTTAAAGTGCGTCCTCAATGCAAATGCGATGAAGTGTTTGTGACCCATACATGTCCTATAACAAAGATGAATAGGTCTGGAGCTGCCCGACTAATATCTCAAGCCATATTGAAGAGTGGTGTTGATAATGCTGGGCGCAAACATGGTCCGCATTCAATGCGGTTTTCTCTTGCAAGCAGAATGCTTGAACAAGGTACTACCCTTCCTACAATATCTGAATCGCTCGGTCACAGCGGTCATGATGTGACCATGAATTATTTGCGGATTGATATACATGCGATAAATCGCTGTATGCTTGATGTTCCACCTGTAAAAGACGATTTTTATGAACAACAAAACGGTACATTCTTCCTATAAGAATGATTTTAAGAGCATATTTTCTCCATACATATTACGTTTTTTGGAGATGAAAGAAATGTCCGGTTCAAAACTGGACAATATATTGGCTACATTGCGTGAATTTGACCGATTTGTCTTAGCTTCCGGTTTGGAATCTGTATGTATGACACAATCTGACATAACCTTGTGGAGAAACAACATATATGGCAAAAAGGCAACAACAATATACATGAAGTTCTGTATAATCGGGCAGTTCTGCCGTTATTTGGTAAAGCTCGGCATCCCATGTTATGTTCCTGTATATCCCCGTAAGCCTAAAGAACACTATGCCCCATACATCTTTTCCAAAGAGGAGCTAGACGACATATTCAATGCGGCAGACGAATTGGAACTTACGCGGAGGGATTTTAGAGTCAAAATATTCTCAATACCGGTATTGTTAAGATTGCTGTATTCCACAGGCATGAGAATAGGAGAAGCCGCAAATCTAAAGAACAGTGATGTTGACATGGTCTCACGTTCCATTATAATACGGGATAGCAAAAATAGAAGAGAACGCCTGCTTCCTATTAACGAATCTCTGTTCAAGGTATTTGAACAATATCTTGTAAAGCGTGACAAACTGCCATTATCTGATATAAATTCTCCTGACTCTCCATTTTTGGTTTCGTTAGACGGGAAACCCTTTAAAAGAAATTCTGCGACACATTGGTTTCTGTTAATCCTTGAAAAATGCAAGATTAACTATACTCCGGGCATTGGTCCCAGAATACATGACCTCCGCCATACTTTTGCCGTGCATGCACTTAATAAACTTGCAGAGGAAGGATTGGATATGTACTGTAGCTTACCGATTCTTTCTGTAGCTATTGGGCATAAATGCGTAAGTGACACAGAATATTATCTTAGGATTACAAGTCAAGTATATCCTGATTTATCAGAGGTCACATCAAACATATCAGAATATATTTTCCCAACCATCTCTATCATGCAATAATAATGAAACAACAGACTGAATTACCATTAGCGAAGTATATCGGAACTTTCTTCTCTTCATATTTATCAGCGGAAAGGGGAGCCAGTCCACATACAATACGTTCATATGCCAATGCCATTGCTTCATATCTTGATTATATGGAAACTGTAAAAGGTATTGCGACAGAACGCATATTGACTACATCTTTTAATAAAGAAAATGTTCTTGATTTTCTTTCATGGATAGAAAATAAGAAAGGCGTATCCGTGCAGACCCGCAATCAGAGGCTGGCCGCAATGCACTCTTTATCTCGATACCTGTTACATTCAGATGTGACACATATAGACCGTTGGCAGGAGATTTTGTCTATCAAATCTAAAAGAGCACGGCTTAAACCCATGACATTCTTATCGGTAGATGGAGTTAGATTGCTCCTTAAACAAATCCCGACAGATAGTATTTATGGTAGGAGAAATCTTGCCATGTTCGCTTTGTTGTATGACACGGGAGCCCGTGTTCAAGAACTCATTTTGCTACGACCGTGTGATCTTCATCTGGAATCACCGGCATATCTTATTTTGCAGGGAAAAGGAAACAAGAACCGAGCTGTTCCCCTTCATGAAAAACAGGTTGCCATTCTTCGAAAATATATCAATGACAACAAATTATATAGGACAGAGCTTCAGACAGAGCCATTATTCAGAAATCGCAATGGAAGCAGACTTACAGGCGCAGGTGTCACATACTTGCTAATGAAATATGTGACACTGGCCCACATGAAAAATCCCGATTTAGTGCCAAAGCGAATTTCTCCTCATTGCCTACGGCATAGCAAGGCAATGCATTTGCTTCAAGCCGGAGTTAATCTAGTTTATATTAGGGATATATTAGGTCATGTTTCAATACTGACAACTGAAATATATGCCCGTGCAGACTCAAAGCAAAAAAGAGAGGCACTTGAAGCCGCCTATAAAGATGTCATACCGTCTGAAGAGTATCCCAAACCAACATGGGAATCTAACAAGTCTCTTAAAGAATGGCTCAAAAGCCTTGGAACACATACACATTGATGACTCAGAATTTATTTGTTTAAAACCTCCATGATATAATCCAACATTATCTGCGGGTCAAGGGGATGATGCCCTTTGTATAACGTCAAATGTAAATGTGGACCTGTTGAACGACCGGTCGAGCCTACAAACCCGACCGGTTCACCAGGATGTATTGCCTGTCCTTGCTTAACCAATATTGTTGACAAATGGCAGTAGATAACCGTATAGTTATCATGTTGTATGACCACATGGCAACCGCGAGACTTATCTCTCCCAACAGCAATAATTGTACCTGGAATCATAGCATATGTCTTTTCTCCCATACGGGCTTGCAGGTCTATGCCATTGTGGTGCTTTTGTCGTTTTGTGAACGGATCTATCCTAACTCCAAATTTCGATGACACATGAATGCGTTTCAAAGGCAACGAAACTTCTATTTTGTAAAACGGGACTTGATTCTTACCTACAAACTTTTCTTTTACCAAACAATTATTATCATAAGGTATATCAGTTTTGAGAGGTATAATGTCTTTATTCTTAATGGCATTACAGTTTATACTTTGGATAATGTTTTGCTTTGGATAATACGGGTGGTGTTTCTCCGAGTGCCAGCCTTCAAAATATTTCGTGCATCGTACCGCCCTCTCGAATGGGGACAGCCGGTAGATAGCAGCCTGTCCGTCCGTTCCCTCATGACGGCTGTCCCGTGCGGACACGGAACAGACCGCCAGAAGCGAACAAAGGATAGTTATGAATACACGCATCATCGTGTAAGGGGCTTGAAATTTCCGACGGGGACAACAGAGATAGCCCCGTCATCCTTCACGTTTCGGTTGTTGAAGTCAAATTCCAATTCGTAGGAGTTGCTGAAATTGTCCTCCACCACTACAATGAAGTTGTGCGCCTCCTCACCATCCGCCGTGTAGTACAGCCGGAACTTCTCGTTTTCGAGCAGGTAGCGGTCATTGGGCAGGAACGTGATACCGTTGTCCATTTTCAGCGTTCCTTCTCCCTCAAACTGGAAATACCGGATAGTATAGAGGGTATTGGCGAAGTCGCCCGTCTTTTTCAGCTCACAGCGTATTTCAACCGTCTGTCCCTTCGTCACTTTGTTCGGCACAGGCATAGTTTCCACCGTGAAAGGATAGGATTGCTGGATGTCCATATCGTCGTCACACGAAATAAGCGTGAGCGACACGGCGGCGAACAGGCAGAGTGCCAACGCCTTGAAGATTGATGTTCTCTTGTTCTTGTTGTTCAGTATGTTCATTGTCTTTTGATTTTTAAGTTATTATTCTTTTTTCGTTGCCAGTTGCAGATACTCGTTCAAGTCCTTGCAACCGTCATAGAGAGCGGAACGATCGCAGACACGTCCGCCATAACGTTCTTTCAGCGTTTCTAATGTCCGCCGTCCGGCTTCGTCACGGTCGAGGTAACAGTCTATGCACCCGTAACCGTCCAGATACTTCATCGCCTTTTCCACATTGGCGACGGAGTTCAGCACAAGGCAGTCGCCCGTTTCCAATCCGAGCGTGACGGCGGAAAGAAAGTCCATGAAGCCCTCAAAGACGCTGCACACGTCAGCCGGAGAGCCTTCCGCCTTGACCAGCGACACATCCTTCAGAGGTACGCATCCCTTGAAGAAGCGGCTGCGGATTTCAAAACCGCCCGCCATATTCGGAAAACCGACGGCGAAATATCGCTTGCCACGCACACCGTAATTCAGTCGGCAGCAATACCGGGATGCAATGCCGTAAGGAATGCCCCGTTCCGCCAGATAGCCCGTTAGTGGGGAACGAAACAGCGGGGCGGCTTCCACTCCCTCAAAGACCGGTTCGGAAGGTTTAGGCAGGAAAGTCGGTCTGCTCACTTCGGGAACAGGCATAGGTATATTGGCGGTTTCCGCTATGAATTTCACTTGCTCCATGAAGTCGTTGCTTCCGATAAACTCCCCCGCAAGCGTGAATATGTCGCCACCTTTGTCCAGTCCGAAGTCGTACCAGAGCTGTTTTGCCACGTTCACACGGAAAGATGGCGTGCGCTCATTGCGGTATGGCGCACGATACCACAACTCGTTGCCGCTTCTTCGGACAGGCTCATTTCCCAGCCGTGCGAGGAAGTCTGCAAGGGGTATCTGCCTCATGGCGTCGATTTCCATCCGTTCCATGCGGTGCGTCAGTTAATGATGAACTTGATGCCCACGCCCCACTGCGTATGAAACTTCCTCGTGTCGCCACCCCACAGGCAACGCTCCCGGAGGTTGGCGAGCAGAGCGATACGGTCTGCCACGTAACACTCCACATCGAGCGTCAGCGCACCGCCGTAGATGAAGGCGTCCCGGTCATGGAGCGTGGAGCCGTCATGCAGTACCTTTTCGCCCCAGTTCACCGATTCATATCCGGCAAGAGCCGAAGCTCCTGCATAGACGAACACGATTTTACGGGAATCGGAGAGTATCTTGAGGTAGTAGCCGCCCTCCGCCGTGAACTGCGCCACGGGTATCTTTCCGTCCTTGTAAGGGTTGTTCTTCAACAGGTACTCGCCACCGAACACCCATTTGTTCCCGCCTTTGGTATAAGTGGAAAGAGCCGCCCCGAAGCTGTATCCGCCGTCGTTGCCGCCGGGATTGAAGCCGTCCGCCATGTTCGCCCTGACCTCGATGCCCTGCATCTTCGGCAGGCATCGCTGGGCGTGCGCCTGCCCCGTACACAGGGCAAGCGACGCGATAATCATAAATAGGCACTTCCTCATGGTCAGCGCACTTGAAGTTCGTTGATGGTATTGGCACGTACCAAGTCCTCGTTCTCAATCACGAAAGACTGGTGACGACCCCCGTTCTTCTCGTTGAGTTCCACCACGAGGCACTTGTCGTCGGGGATAGTGAACTTCGCCATCGTGAACACCGTGCGCTCGCTCTTCTTGCCCGGCACGAGTGTGGCGTAATTCTGCGCACGGAGCGGCAGGATGATCTGCTCCTGTACGGCGGTACGCTTCGCCACCTTCTTGTCTACGATTTTCCA
>ULPH01006271.1_pt1 | contig 13210 bp, 7 predicted proteins | sample 1953301 | NCBI WGS metagenome assembly ULPH01 (sample SAMEA4835623, study PRJEB28245) | human gut metagenome | biome: gut microbiome; material: fecal sample | place: Denmark | collected 2008 | reverse complement strand
TCCCCGCGGACTATCCGACAAACGGGCGGGACTTTTTCCCCATCGAGGCCTTTGCGGGCAAGGAATTTCTGATGCCCTACGGCCGGTTCGATATCGACGTCGGCGCGGCGTTCCGGAAATACGGCGTCGAGCCCATCATCCGCCCCTGCTATGTGGACGACGAGACCGTCATCCGCATGGTCGGCAAGGGGCTCGGCATCTCGATGATGGCGGAGATGATGATCCGCGGCAAGCTCACGGGCGTCAAGACCCTGCTGGTCCGCCCCTGCGTCAGCCGCGAGCTCGGCATGGGCCTGCGCCCCCGCGAGCAGCTCCCCCCCGGCATCTCCCGCCTCCGCGAATGCGTGCTGGAGTACATCGGGGAGCTGTGAAAGAGAAATCAGGTTGGCGACTGCAAAAGGAAACCAGGCGTAACGCCTGCGGCCATTCGCGGAGGCATATTTTTCGATCGCAGTCGTGCTGTCGGGGGCCTTCCACACGGCAAAAACTTTGCGCCATCTAAATTGGTGATCAAATGAGGCATAGCAAAGGCGGGAGCATCTCAAATGGTGCTCCCGCCTGCCTCTATAAAATAAGAGCATGAAGCAAATTGCATTAGATCCGCTCTCCATTGCTGCAAATGCTGGCCAAACCACCAAGAAATATAAAAATACCATTTAGGATCGGCAGCTGCGATATCGTGGTTAAATATATTTAGTTCCGTCATAGGCAGGGCTCCTTTCTAAGTTTTAGCCTGCGCTTTCAGTTCAGCGTATTCGGTCAAAGCCTTATCCAACTCGGCGGAATATTTCTGTTCCTGCGTCTCCAGCTTTTTCAGACCGGCCTCCATGGTGGCAATATCCTTGCGGAATTCCTCTGCGCCTGCATCCTCCGCATACTCGAATTTTTGAAAAAGAAGCGCCTTTTCGGAACGCAGTTCCTCCAATTCCTCCGTCAGCTCTGCAATACGGACAGCCAGCGCCTTGTGCCGTTTCACATGGTATATTGGCATTGCCTTTTTCTCGGCAACCAGAACCTTGCGCTCCTTGCTCTTTTCCTTGATTTGCTGCACCAGGCCGGTGTAACGCTCTAGTTCAGGCTTCCATACGGCGAGAGATTTTTGAATATGCGCCTTTCCACCACGGATATGGGAGAGCTGATAACAGAAGATTAGCACACGGCTGCGCAGCTTCTCCAGCCTCTCCGCGATGGCGGGGACAGTACGGGCAACCAATGCGGCCAGTTTTTTGATTTCGGCTTTCAACTCCCGCAGCAGCGCATTATCGGCCTTGATCTGCCGGTTAATCTCGCAGCGGTCAGAAATGATTCCCTTGCACTCCAACCCCTGCGCCGCTACGCCCTCATGGATGGTAGGAATCTCATCCAGTCCTCTGGCGACATTGCTGCGGTGGTCAATGCGTTCCTCCCGCCCAGCGCGTTCCAGATAGCGATTGGACACGTCAGCCCAAGCTGCCCGCCATACAAGGAGCTGTTCTTCGCTGTTCCAGCGCTCGGAGACGGGATTCTGCCTGCCGTAGCGGGTGCTTTTCGGATGCTTGTCTGCACGGACAAGCCCTTGCACCTCAGCAGCAGATGGCGTCATATAAACCTTCTTTTTGCCGACCTTGTAGGGATATTGTTTCTCCCAGCCCTCGTCCTGCGCCGACTTGAACTCGGCGGCGGTGAAGCCTTTTTCCTCGCCGTTTCTGACGCAGAGATATTCCTTCTCAGCCTTGTACTGCCAGTGTCCCTGCCCATCCAACGGGCGCACCGTCAAGAGAATGTGGGCATGAGGGTTGTGACCATCGGTGTCGTGGATGGCAGCGTCGGCGCACATTCCATCGGCCACAAACTGCTCCTGAATAAACGTTTGCAGCAGCTCGATCTCCTGCTCACGGTTCAGCTCTATGGGCAGCGCCACGACGAACTCACGGGCAAGTCTGCTGTCCTTGGCCATCTCGACTTCCTCCACGGCGTTCCAGAGCTTTTCTCTGTCTTGCCATTCCTGTGGGGCGTATTCCGGCAGAAACACCTGCTGCCAGACAAGCCCTTGTTTTTTAGTGTAGTCGTGCTGAATCCCGTCATAATCGTTATACAGGCGGGAGCAGCTCAGATAAGCAGAAGCAGCCACGGCGGAGCGTCCTGCGCCCCGGCTGACCACCTTCGCTTCCAGATGGTAAATTGCCATCGTTCGTTCACCTCGTTTCCTTTTTCTGTTTCTCTTTCGTAAAAGAGAAAATGGACGGGAAGAATGCCCGTCCATCTCTGCGGCAAAGCTGCCGGTGGCAGGTTTGCGCAGGTGGTTGGAAAAATAGCGTCGGTTGAAGCGACGGTATTTGCCCAATCGCGCAAACGATGACAGCAGCGCCCGTAGGTGCTGTGGCATTGTCTGTCGCTTTCCGCAGAAAGCGAAATTCCCCTCGGAGAGCGCACGATGCCACAGGCATACCACCGCCTGTTTTACAGGTGGTGAGTAAGTGCGCCCTTCGGGAGAAAAAAAGGAAGGCCCCCGTTTTCCCGGAGACCTCCTGGCGGATTCAATTGTGCTGCGGCAGCTTCTGCATCAGGTAATGGAGTTTTGTACCATGGTAAGCTGAGCGGCTCCCTAGGATAGAGAGCCGCTGGTTGTTATTTTTAGCACGGATGTATTCGCCGTTGAGCTTTGCAGCGATAGTCTGCGAGTCTGTGGTGACGATGGACTGGGTTAAGGTGTAAACACTACGCCTACCAAAGCGGGGCGTGGGTGGAAACCAAGGAAGCCGCCACGCAGTTTGAAGCTTATCTCGATATGGCCCGCTGGAGGGTGCGGGTATCCAGTTCAATGGAACCATCGCAGTCACAGACACAGTTCCGGATGGTATAGCCGTTTTTTCGTGCCCAGTCGGCATAGCTACCGTCAATTTCCCGATGCGAAAGCCTGTTTCTATTTTTGGAGGAATCAGTCTTCCTCCAGCTCAAAGCGAATTGTCACACGGCTTTGACCTCCCACGGTACAGGTGAACAGAGTCAAATCCCAATTTCCACTTTCCATTCCCTCTATATCTGTGGGGTTCAGCGTCTCCCGTTCCACCATTTTGTAGGTGAATACATTTCCGTCCATATCCGTGAAGGTGGCAATATCGCCCTCCCAGAGATTCTTTAAGGTTCCGAAATGGGAAGTGTAGTTGTGGCCGCAAATAATCAGGTTATTCAAATAGGCAGACCCACTGTACCGGCAGGGAGCAGTTTTCAGATTGGGATAATTCCACTCACTGATAATCGGCAGCTCCAGCTCCAAGGCTGGGATTCTTAAAACACCGATAAAGTCTATTCCGTTGATGGTTTCCACTGGCATTTCCATATTAGGGGATAGAACATAGTCCGGAATAACAGTCCGCTCATCGCTCACCAACGGCTCCTGATCCCCGGCGGAGTCCGAGGGAGCCTCTGGAGCGGCCTCTGCGGGCAAATACGCATCCAGCTGGGTTACCGCTTGCCTGGCCGATTGCTCTGCCCGCAGCTCGTCGTACAAGTTGTAAGATACAAGGAAAAGGGCTGCTGCAATCAGCAGCAGCCCAATCGTAATCAACAGCAAGCCCTCTTGCTTTCTGCTATTTTTTTCTTCATTCCTCATCAACAGCACCTCTGCGGCGCACCAGGCCGATCACGACAAAGAGCAGTCCGGCGGCAATCAACACTGGAACCGGCCACCAGAGCTGGCCAGTCTGAGGCAGCGTCGGCTTTGTAGGTGTAGTAGGTTTGTCCGGCGTGGTAGGTGTTGTGGGAGTAGGTTCGTCAGGAATTTCCTCATTGTAGCTATTTGTCACCACAAAAGTGATACCCTCCCGTGTGACCTCCACGGTATAGCCCTCCAACTCTTTCTCCACAATGGTCCACGTATAGCGATCATTCAATCCCGTCCAGGTGTACCGCCAGTTGTTTGCCGCGTTCAGGGTTACGGTATCATATACCTTGCCGTCACGAAGAAGCTGAACAATGACCTCTTTGGGACGATCTTTTTCATGTCCATCATCGGCCCAGACCTTCAGAACCTTTCGGTCGATGGTATGGTCATCTGGGTTATCAGGGATTTGGGATGAATCGAACTTTGCATTGACGGCTACATCATAAACCCAAATGTTATTCTCTTTGTCCAATCCAGGCAGCATTACCATGAATGGCGTGGGATCATAGCGGAAGCCATTTTGCGTGTGTCGATACCCCAGTACAAAGTACAAACCCGCTTTCAGGCTCTTTCCGGCGGTGGGAAAGGAAACCAATCCCTTATCATTGGTCTTTCCACTGTCTGTGGGGGAAATATCATCCCGCAATACATAGCCCTCCAGGGTGGATGCCAGTGTCCGCCAGGCCTCGTCATCCTTGCCCCGGATATTGACATGGAACTGGGCGAAATCCTTTGTGGGGGTCAGCTCGCCGTATTCGTCTACTGTGGCAACCAGGAAAATGTCAAACTCTGCACCAACCAGGGGCGTGTTTCCATCTTGATAGGAAATGGTCAAACTTACATCCTGGTTCAAGTCAATACTTCCCGTCGCCAGAGCCTGCAAGGGCAGGAGAAGGAATACTGCCAGCACACTGAGCAGCGCAGCAGTCATGCGTCTAATCCTCTTCATCGGCTTCCCCTCCGTGTTTCTTTCTTGGCTTCTTGGGCAGCAGCAGTAAAATCAAAAGCAATAGCAAGATCGGGATCGCCACAACAGGAGCCACAAGCAGCGGTTCAATCTGAATGGCGTCCGCCGTCACACGGACGGTCTTTGCTTGCTCAATATTGTCAATCCGGTGTCCCCGTACCAGCAGCCGGTGGGTATTGATACCGTAAGGGGTGCAGGTAACGAGCGTACAGTAATCTTTCCCTTCTTCAATCCGAAGGGCACCCGTCTCCTGGGGTTCCACAATCAGGATTTGATCGACCTCATAGGTCAGCACGTTGTCCAGGACCCGGAGCATAAAGATGTCTCCCGTTTGCAGCTTGTCCAGGTTGGTGAATAGCTTGGCGCTGGGCAGTCCCCGGTGGCCGGAGAGAACGCAATGGGTGCTTTCGCCGCCCACGGGCAGGCTGGACCATTCCAGATGGCCCACGGCGATCTGCAGGACCGATTCCTCCGTACCATGATAGATGGGCAGAGAGCAATCAATGCTGGGGATTTCAATATAGCCCATGACGCCAAGACCGGACACATTCAAAAGCTGCTGGTATTCTTCCTTCTGGGCGTCGCTGAGCAGGTACGCATTGACCCGATCGGTCAGAGATGCGTTGTAACTTTCGGCCGCGGCCCAGATTTCGTCGTATTGATCCTGGTTCAGATTTGCAACTTCTTCGGCATACGTGGCAATGGCGCGGGTTTGGTGGAAGGAGTTCCAGTAATCGCTGAGGGAAGGATACAGCAGCAAGGACAGTCCCGCGAGAAGCACCAGGATCAGCAGCAGCGTTGTGAAATTTCCTTTTTTCTTCTTCATGCGGGGTTCTCCTTGCCGCTGTGGGCTGGGGAGGGAGTCCCTCCCCGGCGTTCACAGCGGGATGTCAGTGCGTTTCAGATATGTATCAGGGAATTAGCCCTTGGTGCTCATGCGCTTCTTGGTGACCAGCAGCACAGCCGCGCCGATGACCAGGATAGAGCCGAGGACATAGAAGATGGTGGTGCCGATGCCGCCGGTGGAGGGAAGCTGTGCACCAGTTTGGTTCTCAATGTTGGCAGAAACAACACCGGTGGAAACCTTTCCGGTGAACTTATCACCGCCACTGAGGGATATCAGCGTGGGGTTATCGGAAGACACATCGTGAGTAGCCGTAATGGTGAACTCGATATCGGGAATTGTATTGTAGCCAGAGGGCGTGGTGGTCTCGACCAGCTTGTAGTCGCCATCGTCCAGGCCACTCCAGGTAAAAGTGGTCATGTCCTCACCCTTAAGCTCGGGCCCTACAGCTTCATATGCATCAGAAGCGTTCTTCTTATACAGGGTGAAGCCTGCGCCCTTCAGAGGGATGAATTCCTTGTTGCCGTCGCTGTCGGTGCCAGTTTTTCCAGTATCCTTGGACGCATCATAGGCGGGGTTCTTGGTAACCTTGTTGACGATGGTCTGGTAGGTGAATACGATGACAACATCATCGCGGGTCTTGCCGCCTTCACCGGTCTGCTCATCATTGGGATTGTTGGTATAGGTCACATGGGAGGTGTTCTTGTTGCCGGTGGAGCCAATAACGGCCTGATTGTTCAGCGTGGAGGTATACTCAACAGAAATGATGCTTCCGGCCTCGACAGAGGCAATGTCCTTCAGGTTGGCAAAGCGGACCTCAAAGGTGCAGCCGCCGGTCAGGCCTTCGGTCACAACGGTAAAGCCGGAAGTAATTTCCTCACCATCTACATAGACCTTGACGGAACTGGCATTGAAGGTCAGTCCAGCGTCTTCCTTATCGTGGAAGGTCAGCTTGTAGCCGTGAGTGTAGCTGGTGTAATCCTGCGCAATGGTGGCGCTCAGCTTGAAGGGTACGGCATCGCCGATATCGTAGTCAGCGGAATCCTGCCAATCAGTGGTGGAGTTCGCCGCGCTGTCATTGGTGTCCTTAACCTTCTTATCGGAAGTGGTGGTTCCAACCTTGGGAGAGATAGTCGTGGGGCCGACAACCTGGACGACATACAGGGAGTAGGCTTCACCGTCATTGACAGGGCCGTTGTCCTTGATCAGATAGTAGCCGGTGGGTACGTTCAGCGGATTACCATTGGAAACCGTACCGAATTTTCCAGAATCCAGTTTCACATATTTCTGAATCTCCGTTAACTTTTCGGTGTCGCTCTTACCATTCACAGCGGCCAGAGCGGCCAGAGCGGTCTGATCGACAGCAGTTCCTTCGGTGCCGGTCCCGTTCTTGCCCCACTTGATGTTGGACAGAACACCCTCATGGAGGTCACCAGTGAAGATCTGGTAAACCTCATAGGTGCGGGTGCTTCCCTCGGGAGCAGAAATTGTAGTGTCTTCTGCCGCAAACGTGGTGGTGGCCAAAGCAAAGACCATGACCAGGGCCAGCAGCAAGCTGGCAAGTTTCTTTGTGTGTTTCATTGTGTTATTTTCTTTCTTTCTTGTTTTTGGGGGTGGGTGACAACAGGGATGCTGCACATCAGGAAGATACTGAATCCTCCTTCCTGCGCTTGGTATGGTGATACAACAGGAGGAACGCCGCGCCCGTGAGCAGCAGGAAGCCTCCTATGGTATACGGTATCGTACCGGCCCCGCCGGTGTGGGGCAGCTCGGGGTAGCAGACTTGGTTGGTTACGGTCACGGTGGCTGCGGCACTCCCACCTGCGGGAACCGTTACCGCAGGGCCGTTGGTGTAAGTCACAAGGAAGCTGCTGCTGTTCACCGTGGCCGGCACATTGCCCGAAATTGGCTGACTGGAATCATCCAGCTCGTAGATGTAATAGGTTCCGCCAAGGGTCAGGTTTGTAAACTTCGCTGTCCTGCTCTCCGGCGTGACCGAGCTGTTCGCGTATGTGATGGTCACCGTTTGCAGCGGATTGCCGGTGGGATTTGCTGCGGCATAGATTCCGAAACGGTAGGTTCCGTCGATTTTTTCCAGAGGCTTGCCGCCCGCATCCAAAAATGCCTTGGCCACCGTGGCTTCGCCCTTGTGGTTGTAGGCCTGATAGGTGTAGTCCGCGCTTAGATACCAGACGGTCACACCATTCGGGAAGGTGGGATATTTCCCGTCCTGCTGCTTTACCACAGCGAAGTAGTGGGGCGCGGCATCCCGCACATATCCTTTCGGGGCCACTGTCTCGGTCAGGCAGTAGACGGTGTTATGCGACATGGTCTGACCACTTTCTTTCCCGAAGGTCAGGGTTCCGTCCGCGCCGGTGGTGCCGGTCAGGGAAAGGCCGTCCGTTTTTGGGGTAAACGTACCGTCATCATAGGTTCCCTCCACCAATGTGAACGTCGCGCCGGAAAGAGTCTGGCTGGTATTGTACTGGTCCAGCTTTTTGACTGTTACACTGGGAGAAGTGTCCGCACCAGCGGTGCCGCCAGTAGAATAATGGAAGTCTTTGGCCTCAAAGCTGCCGCCGCTGGGGGTGGTATAGCCCTCCCAATGGGCGTTGTTGGAGATGGAGATGGTCTGACCCGGTGCGGCGTTGACTGTGGTTTCATAGGTAACGGTCAGAGGCTGGTTGTCCGGCAGGACAATTTCCAGCGTCTGTCCTTCCACGGAGGCGGTCCAGTTCGATACCACCTCGCCTGTCCTGGTGTTCATCACCCGAATGGAAGTGGTGTCCAGAATCAGGGTATCGCTCAGCTCGTCCACCAGGGTGATGGTATCCGACCCGCTGACCAGATCCTCGCCCAACTCATTCAGCGTGATCTTAAAGGGATACCGGCCGCCATTGGTTTCGGGGTTATAAGTACCTTGCTTGGACAGCGTCTGTTTTTTAATTGTCACACCATTGCTGTCGTTGCCGATGGTCGTTCCCTCGGAATTTTGCAGGCTGACCACATTGTTGAACTCCTTGCTCACGCCGCCCAGAAGAACGTCAGGATCTGTTACCTTACAGACGATCTGTATCTCCACGGCATAATCGTCCCGGTATCCGCCTCCGGCTACCAGATTGTCAATATCCCAGATCACCTGCTGACCGTTGGTGTAATAGTAGTTCGTCTGGGTTCCCGCGTTGTTGCTGGGCAGGGTCTTCTCGTATTTCGTCCAGCTGCCGCCCAGGGTGTCGATTTCCTCATCTGTGAGCTGCACAAAGGTGGGTTTGTGATCCTGCTGAACTGCTTTAGATCCCAGCCACCACATACGGACATAGGTTACCTCCATCCCAACCGGGATCTGCTCGACCACACGGTGCCGCCCGGACAGGCTGCCCTCATAGTTCACATGAATCTGCCAGGCCACATAGGTACCCGCTCCGTTCAGCGCGCCTGTGCTGATGGTCTGATTTGTGCCAGACTGGATGTCCGTGATGGAGTTGCCGGAACCGGGATAGGTAAAGACACGGCCCAGTTCCTTAAAGATATTTTCGCTGCCGTACAGGGTCTTGCTGGCCGTGTTGTGGTCCAGCCAGTTGGTGCCGTCGGAGCGGCTTTGCAGCTTATTGTTATAGGTAAAGGCGTCTCGTTTCTTGACGGGCAGTTTATCCGGCTCGGTCTTGACAATCAGATAAAGGGAATCACCCGGCGCCAAGGAAATCCCTTGATTCAGGGTCAGCGTCAGAGAAGAGTTGTCTTTCTCAACGGTATAGTTACTGCTTTCTAAGGCCTTCAGCGGGCCTCTGGCGATTAGCGAATCCAAATCCGCATAATCCGCGAGAGAGTTCGTTCCCAAATTGCCCGTATATACGCCCACAAGGGAGGTGCCCCGAATAAAGTGAGCCGACCCGCCGACCGCATTCGTGACGTCCTTAATGGCAGTGTTCTTGGGCAGAACCGTTCCATCCACCTTGATGACCCAGTACAGTGCGCCATTGGCAAAGTCTCCGGCGGTCGCCTTGGGTTTCTCGTAGTACCAGCTCTGCTTTTCCGCAGCAAAGCTGTTGCCGCCCGCCACGATGACAGAGGCCTCCACGCCAATTCCGGCAAGCTCGTATTGAATATTGCCGATACCCACCGTGCCGGACAGGTTAAAACTGTTGCTTACCACCACCTGCGTAATGCCGTCGATATTCGTGGGCTGCGCGTAGTAGGTCAGAAGGTAGGCTTGCGTTCCATTCAATTCAATCTGCTTAGGTGTGAAGCGGAAGGAGGTTTGCCCGTCAACTTTTACCCAGACGGTTCGATCGGGCGTGCGGCCGCTCAAATTGGCAATGGCTGCTGCATCGTCCAGGCCGGAACCGGGTGCATTGCTGCTGATGGTATAGGCATCCACCCGGACATAGCCCACAAACTCCATGTACTGGCTGCCCAGGCTGTCAGCCATGGACGCAGAGGACAGATCCCAGTCTCCCGCCTCATTGGCTGCCACCTGATACTTGTAGCTGCCGGCAGGCACAGTGAAGCTGCTGTCAGGGGAGGTGATTTGGGTAACGGAACTGCCGGTGGCGTCATACACGCTGTCGCCCATGGACACAGTGCTTTCCGTCTCCTGCTTCCCGCCCGCCAGCTTTCGGCTCCAGACCTTGCGGTTAATGGTCGTACTGGTCATATAGCCGTTCAGCCGTCCGCCGCCATCTGTGCTGCTGTCACCGGTATAAATGCAGGCGCGATTGTTGATCTTGAAGTCTTTGTTTCCCTCCGCCACGAACACATCGGGCTCCACATTCACCGTGTAGGTCAGGGTCTTGCTCTTACCGGGAGCCAGGGAACCCACATAATAGGTGAAGCGATCGTTCTTCTTGCCGTCATTGTCCGTATCCGTGATGTTCGGTGCAGTTTCTGCCGTAATATCCGTTAAGCCGCTGCTTCCGTTCTGGCCTTTGGAACCGCCCTGATAGAGGCGGAAAGAGGTTTCATCGTAGGACAGATATTGGCGGATGTCTGCTAAGGTCACATTCCGATTATCGATTGAACCGTCCAACGCGTCCATAATTTTCACATTGTCCAGGACATAGCTGTTGTCCGCATAGGCCTGCACCCAAATGGTGTAGGTGATGGTGCCTCCGCCGTTTTTGCCGGGGGTAAACTTCGAGGCCACTTTGGACATGGTTGCACCAGCACGGGGCGTAAAGGTGACGGTGTCGCTGTCCCGCTGGTAGGTCTTGGAGTAAACATTCGCCGTGTTCTGAAGATCTCCCTTTGTCGTGACGCCGGTGTATGCAGCCTTCAGCTTGACCCGGTATGTCAGAGTCCGGGTTTCGTTGGCTGCCATATTGCCGATAACCCAGACCAGCGTGCCGGGTTTCGTCTGGTTTTCACCTGCGGGACCCGGGATGGGATTTTTCTCCGTGGGTGCCGCACCGATGTAGACGCTTCCGGTGCCTCCGGTGCCTCCGGTTTCCGTGGGGCCATCCGTATCATTGGTAGCGCTGGACCCGCCCGTCACGCCCACATATTCCTCGATGTACTGGGTATCCGCAAAGCGATCCACCACCTTGACCTCCGGGCAGCCATCTGCGCCGGCCTTCACGGTCAGGGTGTAAGTCAGATAATCGCCGTCTGTCTCTTCCGAGATGCCCGAGGCCGAGACGGTTTTGCTCAGATCCACATTTCCGTACTTGGCGACAATGTCACCAGCAAAATCAATGGTGATCGTTGTACCGCCAATGACAATTTGACCCTTTCCATCTTCGCCGACCTGCGACAGGTTCGCTTCTGCTTCCACAAAAAAGTCGCCGCTGATGACGGTATTCGTCTCTGTCTTCTGCTTTGCCAGCCAAGTGGTGTCAAAGGCAAGGGTGACCGTATTGTTTGCCACCGTGATGGTGCCCACGGTCGTGCTGCCGCTGGTGATGCTGCCGTTGGCCGTGGCGTTGCGCAGCAGGCCCGGCAGGGTATAGGTCATTTTCCCGCCCGCAGCCAGGAGATCATCAATAGGGACGTTGCCGTAGCTGATCACCAGCTTGAAATCCGCATTGCCCGGAATATCCGTCACGCCTGATACATCGGTCCACTCTCCGTTTTCATTGGTACGGTAGTAGAGCGTTGCGCCTGTGATATAGTTTTCTACGGATACGGGATTGGTTGCCCCTGTTGTATCCGCATCCAGAGTCATCACCGAATAAGCGCGTGTTTTGGCGCCAGAAGCGTAGGCAGTGCCCATAACCGGCAGGCTGGGATCGATCTCCATGCCGGACATCTCTTCCTCCGGTTCGGTCGTTTCTTCCGTTTCTTCTGTCGCTTCTGTTTCTTCCGCAGTGCTGCATTCCGCCGTGTGGGTATGTTCCTCCATATCGCAGGTCAATTCCCAGGTGCCGTAGCACAGGGCGGTATGGGTGTGTTTTTCATCCTCGGGAAGCGTACAGGTCAGAGCCTCAGTATCCGCCGGTTCCTCCACCGTCTCAAAGCACGCATCCGTGTGCTGATGCTCCAAAACCTGGATTTTGCCGCAGATCAGATTGCCGTCATCATCATAGCAGCCCGGGTCCTCCGGGGATTCATAGGGCTCGTGGGTGTGGAGAATGATTTCTTTCTCCTCACAGATCAACTCCGGTTCGGCAGGTTCTGCTTCTTCCGCCGGTTCGGTGGGCAGCTCGCAGATCAACGTCTTTATCTGCTCGTAGCACTGGTCGGTGTGCTGGTGTACAGGCTCCTCTGTGTCGCCGCACGTCAGTTCCCGCGTTGTCTTATAGCAGCTTTCGGTATGCTCATGATCTTCTTCACAGACCAAAGCAGACGTTTCTGTGTAGCAGTCATCCGTATGCACATGGGCCGATTCCGTACAGATCAATTCGCCGCGCTCCACGGTGTAGCAATCATCCGTATGGGTATGTACTTCGGGTGCGTCTGTTTCCGGCACGGCATAGCAGCTTCTGGTGTGCTCATGGGTCTCGATCTCCGGCAGCGGGCACCAAAGGTTCCCATTTTCGTCATAGCATGCCGAATCATGCTGGTGAACGACAAAGTCTGCATACCCGCACGTCAGGTTTCCTTCGCTGTCATAGCAGGTATCGTCATGCTGATGGAGATTCAGGCTTTCTGATGGTACACACCGGCTCGGTCCGGGTGGCAGAGGTTACTTGCGTGTAGCAAGCCTCCGAATGGGTGTGTTCAGGAATCTCACACGCTCCCTTTTCCATGGTAATGGCGGGAAGAATCAATGCGTAGACCGTGCAGAACACCACAACGCAGGCAAGACCGGTTACAACCCGGTACCAGCGTTTCTTCCTTTGATGTGTCTTCGTATATTTTTCTGCGCTCTGTAACGCACCGTGCTTCATATGCCAATCACCCACTCTCTATTTAAGTATCCCGAAATCTGCTATCGGCCAGACCCGGAATACGATTTTTCCGACGATCTGTTCACCGGAGACGCAGCCAACCGTAGTGCTGCGGGAATCCACAGAAGTAGAGCGGTGGTCGCCCATGCAAAAGTACCGGTTATCCGGCACCTGGTAGGGCAAATCAATGTCACAATCCCCCAGGGATTTTTCTGTCAGATACGGCTCATCCAACAGATTGCCGTCCACATACACATTGCCCTCAACGTCGATATCCACCCACTGACCGGGGCCGGCGATACAACGCTTGACTAAAATCTTGTTGCCCATGTAAAAGGCTACCAGATCGCCCAGTTCACAATCCGACCCTTTGACAGAGAGCACAATATCTCCCTCATTCAGCGTTGGCGTCATGGAAGCCCCGTAGATCT
>ULPH01037715.1_pt1 | contig 13214 bp, 10 predicted proteins | sample 1953301 | NCBI WGS metagenome assembly ULPH01 (sample SAMEA4835623, study PRJEB28245) | human gut metagenome | biome: gut microbiome; material: fecal sample | place: Denmark | collected 2008 | reverse complement strand
TTGCTGGACGTTCCTCTGGGTCGGCTGGCTGCGGAACAGCCGCATCGGCACGAAAATCGACGCGGCGCTTTCGTACTTGACGCGTCATTCCGCCGCAATCGCCGCCGCTCTGTCGCTTGCGCTGGTGCTGACGCTGCCGTCCGCGCATCCGACATCGGGGGCAGTACCGACGAGCGTTGCAGCAGCGAAAGCGCTCATCAGCGGCGAGGCGCAGACGTATCATCAGCAGTACACCGAAATCCTCCAAACGCTTCGTCAGCCCGGCGAGATTTGCGAAATCCCGGATGTTGTGGTCTGCCCGGCGTTCCTGAACCCGCTGGGGCTGGCGGATGAGGGGCAGTCGGGCTACTGGGTGAATCAGGCGCTGGCAAACTATTTCGGGCATCAGCAGGTCATCCGCATTGAACAAACGCCATAAAGAAAGGGGACTGCCCGCGATGGACAGCCCCCATTTTTATGCCTGTGGGAAAATGCGCTTGTTAACGAAGAAAAACACCACCGCGGAAATTGTGCCGTTGAAGAAGAGCGTGCCGAGCGTGTACACCCAATCCGGCACGAACTTCGCCGCTACCGCGACCCAGACGCAGTTAATCGAGTTCACCAGGCAGGTAATTACGATGAACGCAAGCGCATACAGCAGCAACTGCCGCGCGAGATGCCCTTTGGCGCGGAAAACGTACTTGCGCTGAAGCGGAAAGTTCACGCATTCGCCAAGCACCATCGCCGTCATGTACGCGCACAGGTAAGGCAGCCCGCCATGCGCCGTGTCGTAGCCGAAGATGTTCCAGCGGAAGGTTTCGCCCAGCAGCGTCATTTCGATGCCGGGCCAGCCGAAGTCGCGCATTGGCAGAAAAGCGAATGCGCGCGGCAGAAAGAGCAGCAGCACATATTTCAGCACTGTCACGACGCCGGAAACAATCAGGTACAGCCCGCCCTCGCGCAGCCAAGCCGGGCAGCGGGATGAATGCGGCTGGCTTGTGTCCGCCATGAAAAGCCTCCTCAGCGATAGATTTTCCGCTCGTGAACGTCCTCAATGCCGGAAAGACGGTGGAAGAACGTGTTGATGATGTCGCGCCATTCACGGGCGTTGTGCAGCTGCCGCCCGATGCGCTCATCTACTAAAGCACGGTCAAAATCGGGCAGCGGCAGCGCTTTCAGGATGCTCGCGGCGCGCTCCACCCATTCATAGCCCTCAAAATGGTCGTCGTAAATTCGCTGGATCAGCGTCCGGCCGTCGCGCATCTTGAAGGTGTACGGCAAGCGGTGGAAGAAGAGCAGCAGCTCGTCCGGGCAGGTCTGTGTGGATTCAAAGCGGCGGCGCAGTGCTTCCGGGTATTGCAGGACATAGCCCGTGCCGTCCGCCGTGCGGTCGATGCCGATGGCGTTGCGGTCGGCCTTGTGGTAAGTGCCCCACGCCTGATACTCGTATCCGTCGGGACTCGGCCCGTAGTGCTGGTTCGGCGTGACCATCCAGCAGATGCCAAGCGGTGCGGTATACTGCTCATAGGCGTGGCGGCTGCCGAGCAGCACATCCGCCAGCGCGTTCTCATCATCCGGCGCAAAACGATAGGTGAGGCGAATCCAGCGGTGGATGATATCGTCCGGCTGGCAGGCATCAGGATCCCACGCCAGCGCGCCATATGCAAAGAAATTCAGCGCCGCGAAGGGATGTCCGGTCATGCACGCGTCATTGCCGAGGTTCGACACCGCTGCCATTGCCATGATGCTGTTGCGCGGCATGTCCGCAAAGAGCTCCTGCCACATTACCGGCATGGCGAAAATGTCAATCTGCTGACCCGTGTACTCCTGCGCCAGCTGCCATTCCAGCGCCAGCTTCGTTTTGGGCATTGCCAGCAGGGTCGGGGAAATCGGTTCGCGGACTTGGAAGTCGAACGGTCCGTTCTTGACCTGCAGAATCACGTTGTCGTCGAACTGCCCATCCAGATAGACGTAATGTTCATACGCTGCCTTCGGACGGTCGGTCTTTTCATCGCGCCAGTCCTGCTGACAGTTGTAGACGAAACAGCGCCAGACCAGCATTCCGCCGAACGGTTTGAGCGCCCGCGCCAGCATGTTTGCGCCTTCCGCGTGATTGCGCCCGTAGGTGAACGGCCCCGGACGATGTTCGCTGTCCGCCTTGACGAGGAAGCCAGCCAGATCGGGAATCGCGGCGTACACCACTTCCGCCTGATGCTTCCACCACGCCTGCACGCGTTCATCCAGCGGATCAGCCGTCGGGATGCCGTGGCGCATCGGCTGCGAATAGTCGATGGAAACCATCAGCCGCACGCCGAACGGGCGGAAAATCGCCGCCAGCTTCGCCAGATCCGGCAGATCGTCCTCAATCAGCAGCTGCGCCGGGTCGTGCACGTTGACGTTGTTGATGCACAGCACGTTCAGCCCGACGGACGCCATCATACGCCCCAGCTGCCGCATCCGCGCGGGGTCGTAGGCCAGCTTGCCGCCCTGGAAGAACAGACTGCGCCCGGAATATCCGCGCTCGACGTTGCCGTCGGCGTTGTCCCAGCAGTTAATCATGCGCAGCGCGTACTGCGGCGCAGAGGAGTGATCCTCCGGCAATGCCGAACCCGACGCGAGCGCCATCAGCAGCCAGTAAGCGCCATACAGCAGCCCGGTTTTGCCACCGAAAATCGTCACGTCGTCGCCTTTGCGCACGGCATGGAACCCTTCGCCCAGCGAATCATCCTCGGCAAGCGAAACGTGCAGATTCGGGGAGAGCGCCGGCAGTGCCTGCGCAAGCTCGAACGCGGCGACTTCGCGCGGGGACGCAAAATCGGCGGGAACATCAGCCGGTAAAAACGGAAGCCAAGAAAGCCATTGATTTGCCATAAACAGGATACCTCCTGTAACGTATTTTACTAAAAGTATAGCATATTTCGCCGACTTGCACAACCCAAAACCAGAAAAGGGGAAGAAATTTGGCGAAAAGTTGACTGGGTGACAGGAAAAACACAACTGTGCGTCGAATTGTGCAAAAAACGCCGCTTTTTCAGGCGGCAAGATGGAAAGGATGAGCCGAAAATGGCCTTTACGGTTCACGCGGTGATGCCGGGAGTGTGGCATATTGTGGACTGCATGGGCGTCTGCATGACGCTGCTGGAGGGCGAAAACGCCGCCATGCTGGTTGACACGGGCTATAGCATTGAGGATGTGGCGGACTTCATGCGCCACATGACGGATTTACCGCTGACGGTGTTCCTGACGCACAACCACCATGACCACGCGATGGGGGCACGCTGCTTCCCGGAAACGTACATGCTGGAAGCGGACATGGCGGACTGGCGCATGTTCACGAACGACGAGATGCGGCGTCGGGTGCTGACGCAGGCAATCGGGAAGAACCTGACGGTGGATGAAAAAACGTTTCTCGCGGGCGAAATTCCACTGCCGAAGGTGATGAAGCCCGGTGTGATTGACTTGGGCGGATTAACAGCGGAAATCATCGAAGCGCCGGGGCACACGCCCGGTTCGGCGGTGGTGTATGTGCCGGAGCGGAAGCTGCTGCTGTCCGGCGACGACTGGAACCCCTGCACATGGCTCTTCTTCCCGCAGGCGCTGGGGCTGCGGGAGTACCGCAGCAACATGCGCGGCATTCAGCAGCTGCCATTCGAGAAAGTCCTCTGTCCGCACCGGGAGGCGCTCTATGACCGCTGGATGTTCGACGACTTCTTCAACGCCTTGACGGATGGCAACCTCCGCGCGGCGGAACCGGTCAATATCGCGCCGTATGAGCAGATTGATACCTGTCAGGCGACGCTGCCGCATGATCAAGTGCTCGTATTCGACTGGGCAAAATCAGGACTGTAAGGAGAAAAAATACCATGAAACAGGATTCCATCCGCATAGCGGCGGACAGTCAGGCAAGGTTCAACAACAACACCGCGTTCTGCATCGGCACAGGTCGCATGGGGCTGGCATTGCAGCAGGAGTATCAGCAGCAGCTGGCGATGGCGCAGGCGGAATGCGCGTTCACGCACATCCGCGGTCACGGGCTGTTCAGCGACGATATGGCGATTTACCAGCCGTATCAGGATGCGGAAGGAAATTGGCGCGAGGGCTACAATTTCACCTACCTTGACCGCGTGATGGATGATTACCGCGCACAGGGCTTGAAGCCGTTCCTTGAATTGGGCTTCATGCCGGAAAAGATGGCGAGCGGCACGCAGACCATCTTCTATTGGAAGGGCAACGTTACGCCGCCCCAGGACGACGCAAAGTGGACGGCGATGGTTCAGGCGACGCTTGCACATTTGGCGGAGCGCTACGGGAAAGACGAAGTGTCCACTTGGCCGTGCGAGGTGTGGAACGAGCCGAATCTGACGGGTTTCTGGGAAAATGCGGATGAAGAGAAGTATCATCACCTGTATGCGGTGACGGCGAAGGCAGTTAAGGAAGTGCTGCCGGACATGCGCGTCGGCGGCCCGGCGATCTGCGGCGGCGCGACGTCGCAGGACTGGGTGCGCAATTTCCTGCGATTCTGCAAGGAGAATCAGCTGCCGCTGGATTTCGTGTCGCGCCATGCCTACATGGGCGAAACGCCGGAACACCGCGGGCGCTATCTCTATCATACAATGCGCACGGTGGACAGCCTCCTCGCTGAAATGCAGGAGACGCGCGACATTATCGACAGCTTCCCGGAATACCGCGGGATGGAGATGCACATCACCGAGTTCAACACGTCGTACAACCCGTTCTGCCCGATTCATGACACGAACCTGAATGCGGCGTACATGGCGGGTGTGCTGGCGCGGATGGGCGATGTGGCGGCGTCGTATTCCTACTGGACGTTCGGGGATGTGTTCGAGGAGCAGGGTGTGCCGCCGATGCCCTTCCATGGTGGATTCGGCTTGATTGCCAACGGGCAGATTGCCAAGCCGACACTGTGGAGCTTCGCGTTCTTCTCCCATCTGCACGGAACGCCGGTGCACCGCGACGAACACAGCGTGATTGTCCGCAAGGACGACGGCTCGTATGAAGGCGTGCTGTGGAATCTCTGCCGCACCGACCGCGACGAGCTGACCGTGACGATTGCCCTGCCTGCGGGCGGCGAACAGACGCTGACGACAGAGACGGTGGATGAAGTGACGTGCAATCCGCTGAAAGCATGGCATGATTTAGGCGAACCGCGTTCGCTGTCGGCAAATCAGCTGCGTCTTTTGCGTCAGGCGGGTCAGCCGGCGGCGGATACGGCGGTGCTTGCGGCGGAAAACGGCGAATGCACGCTGCAAATGACCTTGCGGCAGAACGCCGTCGTGCGCTTTACACTGTCCGCCAGAAATCAGCAGGGCGATTACGGCTACGACTACACTTGGTATCAGCAGCACAGCTGAAATTTGCCCTTGACAACCATGCCCAAATGACGCTATAATATCCTCTGCAATGATGGAAAGAGTACCGTGGATGGATGCGCAAAGAGAGCTGCGGCAGGTGAGAAGCAGCCGGGACATCCGCGGGAACATGGCTCCGGAGCATCACGCACCTGAACGCCTTTGGGCTGAAGTAAGGTGCGGCGGGTCGCGCCGTTATCCGCAGGATGAGTGATAAATCAGGGTGGCAACGCGGAAAATTCTCCGCCCCTCGGCAAAAAATGCGGGAGGGGCGGTTTTTTATCGTTTCTCTCAAACAGCAATTGGAGGAATGAACTCATGTGTGAATCGTGCAAGAAGCCGTTTTACATCACAACGCCCATTTACTACCCCAGCAGCAACCTGCACATCGGCCACGCCTACTGCTCCACGGCGGCGGACTCGATGGCGCGCTTCAAGAAGCTGACGGGCTATGACGTCTATTTCCTGACCGGCACGGACGAGCATGGCCAGAAGATTGAGCGCAAGGCAAAGGAACAGGGCGTCACGCCGAAGGAGTATGTGGACAAGATTGTCGCGGGCATCAAGGATTTGTGGAAGCTGATGGACATTGATTACAGCGACTTCATCCGCACGACCGACGACCGCCACGTCAAGTGCGTGCAGAAGATTTTCAAGCAGCTGTACGATCAGGGCGACATCTACAAGTCTGAATACGAGGGCTGGTACTGCACGCCCTGCGAATCCTTCTGGACGGAATTGCAGCTCAAGGACGGCTGCTGCCCGGACTGCGGTCGCCCGGTGGAAAAGACGCGTGAAGAATCCTACTTCTTCCGCCTGCAGAAGTACGCCGAATGGCTGATTCAGTACATCGAGGAGCATCCGGACTTCATCCAGCCCGCCAGCCGCGCCAACGAGATGCTGAACAACTTCCTCCGCCCGGGTCTGGAAGACCTGTGCGTCAGCCGCACGTCCATCAAGTGGGGCATCCCGGTCACGTTCGACGAGAAGCACACGGTGTACGTCTGGATTGACGCGCTGAGCAATTACATTTCCGCGCTGGGCTACGGCACGGACAATGACGCGCTGTTCCAGAAGTACTGGCCGGCGGATGTCCATCTGGTCGGCAAGGAAATTGTCCGCTTCCATACCATTATCTGGCCGATTATGCTCCACGCGCTGGGGCTGCCGCTGCCCAAGCAGGTGTTCGGTCACGGCTGGCTGGTCATCAATGGCAAGAAGATGGGCAAGAGCGTCGGCAACGTCGTTGACCCGGTCGTGCTGTGCAACCGCTATTCCTCCGACGCGGTGCGCTATTTCCTCATGCGCGAAATGCCCTTCGGCTCGGACGGCGAGTTTACGCTCAAAGCCATGCTGACGCGCATCAATTCCGACCTTGCGAATGATCTTGGCAACCTCGTCTCCCGCACGGTCGCGATGATTGAGAAGTACTTTGGCGGCACGATTCCCGCCATCGACGCGGTGGATGAAGCTGTTGACAAGCCCATCTGGGACGAGGCGGAGCAGCTTTCCGGCAAGGTGGAGAACTACGTCAACGCCTTCCAGTTCTCCAACGCGTTGGTGGAAACATGGAAGCTCATCAGCGATTGCAACAAGTATATCGACATGACGCAACCGTGGGTGCTGGGCCGCAGCGAAGAGGGTCAGCCGCGTCTGAAGACGGTGCTGTACACGCTGGCAGAGGGCGTCCGCCGCGTCGCCGTGATGATTGGCTTCGTTATGCCGCGCACGCCGGAACGCATTTTCGAGCAGCTGGGCGTGACCGACGACGCGCTCAAGACGTGGGATTCCGTCTGCAAGCCGTTTGCCGTGCTGCCGGAAGGCCTGACGGTGCATAAGGGCGCGGCGCTGTTCCCGCGTCTGGACATCCAGAAGGAAATCGAACGCGACGCACCCGCCGAAGAGCCGAAGAAGGAAGAAAAGAAGCCTGCCGCCAAGCCTGAAAAGAAGGCGGAGAAGAAGCACGAAACGCCTGATTTTCCGGCGGAAATCGCTTTCGATGATTTCTGCAAGTGCAAGATGCAGGTGGCGCGCGTGCTGTCCTGCGAGAAGGTGGAGAAGAGCAACAAGCTCCTGCAATTCCGCCTCTCCTTCGGCAAGGACGGCGAACGCACGATTCTCTCCGGCATCGCGAAGTATTACAAGCCCGAAGACCTCGTCGGCAAGCAGGTCGTGGCGGTCGTGAATCTCGCGCCGCGTAAGATTGCGGGCATCGAAAGTCAGGGCATGATTCTCTCCGCTGTCGATGACGAGGACAATCTGCGCCTGATGAGCGTCGGCGAGGGCGTGGAGGACGGTGCAATCATCGGATGATGGCGCTGTTTGACTCTCATTGCCACGTCGATGAGCCGAAATTCGACGACGACCGGGAGGACGTCCTGACCCGCATGGCGGAAGCAGGTGTCACCCGGTACGCCGTGATTGGCTCGGACATGGCGACCTCCCGGCACAGCGCGGATTTCGCAGCGGCACATCCGGGCTGTTATGCCGCCATCGGCATCCATCCGCACGAAGCGAAAGGCTTCGTGGAGGATGATTTGCAGCGCTTGGCGGACTGGTCGAAGGAAGAGAAAGTCGTCGCCATCGGCGAAATCGGGCTGGATTACTACTATGACCTGTCACCGCGCGAAACGCAGATGACGGTCTGCGAGGCGCAGATGGAGTTGGCGTGGGAATTGTCGCTGCCCGTGGCGTACCACATCCGCGATGCGCATCAGGACATGCTGGACATCATGAAGCGCCACAAGAAGCATCTGACCGGCGGCATCATTCACTGCTTTTCCGGCAGCTGGGAGATTGCGAAGGAGTACCTGAAACTGGGGTACTTCATCAGTTTTGCGGGGCCTGTGACCTTCAAGAAAGCGCCGAAATTGCAGGAAGCCGCGGTGAATGTGCCGCTTGACCGCATCCTGATTGAGACGGACAGCCCGTACCTTGCGCCCGAACCCGTCCGCGGCCACCGGAATGAGCCGACGAACGTGCGCTATGTGGCGGAGAAAATTGCCGCGCTGCGCGAAATTCCGCTGGAAGCGTTCGCACAGATCACGATGCAGAACGCGCTGAATGCCTACAGCATTAAGGAATGAGTCCATTTGGCTGCTCCGAGCGAATACGGGGCAGCCTTTTTCTTTCCGCGTCAGGTTGCATCATGCGGGGAATCATGATATAATGGGATGGACTGCTGATGATGGGGAGGTTTGCCCATGCTGGCTTGTGTGTGCCTGAATCCTTCGTTTGACCGCACGGTATCGCTCCGTTCCTTCACGGTGGGCGATGTGAACCGTGTCCTGTCCGCGCGGCAGGATGTGGGCGGCAAGGGCATCAATGTCGCCATTACTGCGCGTCGGCTGGGCATTGCGTCCTGCGTCCTCGGCTGTGCGGGCAAAAACGGCATTGACGCGGTTCGCCGCAAGCTGGACGGCGAGCAGGTGACGCATGTTTTCCTGCCCGTGGACGGCGACGTGCGCACGAACATGAAGATTGTCCCGCAGGACGGCACGGGCGTGACGGAACTGAACGAACCCGGCGCGCCGGTCAATGCGGAGAATCAGCGAGCATTTTTGGACTTGCTGGCGGAAAAGACAGTTGCGGGGCAGTATGTCGTCCTGACAGGGTCGCTGCCGCCGGAATGTCCGCCGGAGTATTACCGCGACCTGATGCTCTCCCTGCCGGAGCGCCTGTGTGTGCTGGATGTAAGTGGCGCGGCGCTGATGGCGGGGCTGGCAGCGCGTCCGTTCCTCGTCAAGCCTAACCGCAGTGAACTGCAAGCCGCTATGAACCGTCCGCTGCCGATGATGGCGGATGTGCATCAGGCAGCGCTGGAACTGCTTGAGATGGGCGCGCAGAATGTGCTCGTGAGCCTCGGTGGAGAGGGTGCGTTGTGGGTGTCGGAACGCGGCGCCATGGTTGCCCCGGCGATTCCGGTTCGGGTGCAGTCCACCGTTGGCGCGGGCGACGCAATGGTCGGCGGTGTGATGGCTGGCTTGGAGAAAACAGGGGACGTTCACCGTGCGCTGGCGTATGGCGCGGCGGCGGGCTGTGCGTCGGTAATGACCGAGGGGACGCAGCTGATTCGCCCCGATGATTTTGCTGCCCTGCTTCCGCAGGTGCAGATACAGGATGTGTAAGGATGCTGTTTCGCAGAGTGCGTGCTGAGTTTTCCGATGGCGTGATTGACTTGCTGCCCTTGCGGCTCTATCCGCCGGAAAAGGAAATGGGATTCGGCCGCGTGTATGACTATATGATTGTGCCGCACGGGACGCACCGGGAAGTTGGACGCATCTCCCTGCGGATGGGGGAAAGCCCCTGCGTGTACTATTTCGGGCATATTGGCTATCATGTTGACCCGCCGTATCGCGGCAATCACTACGCGCGCCGCGCCTGTGCGCTCTTGCGTCCGCTGATTGCCCTGCATGGCAAAAGCAGCGTCGTCATCACGACCGACCCGGATAACTGGGCGAGCCGCAAGACGTGCCTGGGGCTGGGCTGCACGCTGGAAAGAACCGTGGCTGTGCCGCAGGAGATTCGCGACCGCTGGGAAATCAGCGCCGTCAAGTGCCGATACATCTGGCGAATCGACGGCTGAAAAGGAGATGCGTTTTGTGGAAATGACGCTTCAGGGCGTCCGCGTCCATTATGAAATCGGCGGCCACGGCGAAAGAAAAGTGGTGCTGCTGCATGGCTGGGGCTGCTCGGAAAAGCTGATGGCGGGGATTAGCGATGCGCTCACGCCGGACATGACCGTGCTTCGGGTGGATTTTCCGGCGCATGGCGAAAGCGGATTTCCGCCGCAGCCGTGGGGTGTGCCGGATTTCGCCGCGAATCTGCTGGAACTGCTGACGAAGCTCGACTTCCTGCCGTGCAGCGTGATTGCGCATTCCTTCGGCGGACGCGTGGCGATTGAGCTCGCCGCCGACCATCCGGAGCGCTTTGAAAAGCTGATTCTGACAGGCGCGGCGGGCATACGGCCGAAGCTATCCAGCGAAAGGAGCAAAAAGTCGCAGCGGTATCAGCGGCTGAAAAAGCTCGTCGGTGTAGCGAAAAAGACGCACCTCTTCGGCAGTCTGCCGGACAAGTGGCAGGAAAATCTCGTGCAGAAGTACGGCTCGCGGGATTACGCCGCCCTGTCGCCGGAAATGCGCAAGACGTTCGTCAAGGTCGTGGGTTATGACCAGAGCGCACTGCTTTCGCATATCAAGAACCCGACGCTGCTGATTTGGGGCGACCGCGACACGGAAACGCCGCTGTGGATGGGGCAGCAGATGGAAAAGGAAATTGCCGACAGCGGTCTGGTGGTGCTGGAAGGCGGCACGCATTTCGCATATCTGGAGCAGGCGACGCGCTTTCAGACGATTGTGCGTCAGTTTCTGCTAAACTGATTTGGATGGGGCAGGAGTGAATCAGGTGATTAACTTTCTGAAATGGCTTCCGGCGCTGGCAACCGCCTTGGCGATGCTGCTGGCACAACGGAGCCTGATGCATGATTTCCAGCTGGAAAGCTACCAATTTCCCGGCTATTTCCGGACGCTGCGGCGCAATTGGAAGCGCGCGCTGCTGCCCGGCGTCACGCTGGCGGCGTACTTGACGCTGCTGTATTTGGCGTACCGGAGCGTTGACCGGATGCTGGACATGAGCGTCGGCAAAATTCTGCTGGCGCTGGTGAATGCGGCGCTGGCGGTCGCGGGCGGCTGGTGGTGCCGGTCGATTTTCCAGCAGAAGAAGGCGAAAAAGCCGTTTGTCGTCACGATGCGCGTCAAGCGGACGTACATTGTCATGGGCGTTGTCTATACGCTGCTCTGCACGCCGATTGCGCTGCTGACGAAGGTGTACTTCTGCGGACTGCTGCCGCTGCTGCTGCCGCTCTGGGTGGCGCTGGGCGGATTGCTGGCGTGGCCGATTGAAAAGCTTGTGAGCGAAATGTATTTCCGCGACGCGCAGAAGAAGCTGGCGGCGCGCCCGGACATCATCAAAATCGGCATTACCGGCAGCTACGGCAAGACGAGCGTCAAGTTCATTCTCGGCACGATTCTGCAGGAGAAGTATCAGACACTGATTACGCCGAGCAGCTTCAATACGCCGATGGGCGTGACGAAGATCATCCGTGAGCGCCTGACGCCTGCGACGCAGGTGTTTGTGGCGGAAATGGGCGCACGGCACGTCGGGGATATCAAGGAACTGTGTCGACTGGTGCATCCGCGTTACGGCGTGCTGACGAGCGTCGGTCCGCAGCATTTGGACACCTTCCACACCTTGGAGCGCATCAAAAATACGAAATATGAATTGATGGACGCTGTTCCGGCGGATGGCTGCTGCTTTTTCCCGGATGACGGTGCAATCTGCCGTGAACTCTATGACCGCACGGAGAAAGAAAAGCGCCTCTGCTGCCTGCATTACAGCCCGGACGCGGACGTGTGGGCAACGGATGTGACGGTGTCCTCGATGGGCAGCCGATTCGTCCTGCATACGTCGGCGGAGGAAATTGCGTGCGAAACGCGCCTGCTGGGGGAACACAACATCCAGAACATCTTGCTTGCCGCGACGGTGGCGCTCCATCTGGGGCTGACCATGCGGCAGGTGGCGCGCGGCATCAGCAAACTGCAGCCGGTGGAGCACCGTTTGCAGCTGATTCCGTCGCCAGGCATCACCATCATTGACGATGCGTTCAATTCCAACCCGAAGGGCGCGGAAGCGGCAGTGAAGGTACTGGGGGCGTTCCAAGCGCGGCGCATCATCATTACCCCCGGTATGGTCGAATTGGGCGGACAGGAAGCGGCGTTCAACCGCGAATTTGGGCGGAAAATCTGCGGCAACGCGGATATCGCCATTCTCGTGGGCAAGAAACACACGCAGCCGATTGCCGAAGGGCTGCTCGCGGCGGGCTTCCCGCAGGGAAATCTGCACGTCGTCGCCAGCCTCGACGAAGCGACGGTGCTCCTGCGGCAGATTGGGCGTCCCGGCGACATTGCAATGTTTGAAAACGATCTTCCGGATCACTATTCTGAAACGTAAGGAAGCTCTGACGAATCAATCAGAGATTCCGTAAAGGCAAGGAGATTTTTGTTATGGCAAAGGTTCAGCTTGGTGTGATTTTCGGTTCCCGCAGCTGTGAGCGCGAGGTATCCATTATCAGCGCGGTGCAGCTGATGAACCATGTGGACAGCGAGAAGTACGACGTCATCCCGGTGTATATCGGCGAAAACGGCGTCTGGTATACGGGAAATGCGCTCCGCCGCATCGAGACGTACACGCCCTTTGACCCGAACAAAGCGGGCATCGAAGCCGTTGCGCTGGACGTGACGGCGGGTTCGGGCGCGCTGCTGGCGAACCGTCCTGGCAAGGGGCTGTTCTCTCATCCAACGCAGGTCATGGTAGCGCGGCTGGAAGTTTGCGTTATCGTCATGCATGGGCTGAACGGCGAGGACGGCACGCTGCAGGGAATGCTGGAACTGGCGAATCTGCCGTACACGTCCACGGGCGTGGCAGGCAGCGCCATCGGCATGGACAAAATCATGATGAAGCAGTTCTTCCGCGGCGCGGGGACGCTGCCGTGTCTGCCGGACTGCTGGTTCACGCGCGCCATGTATCAGCAGGACAAAAACGCCGTGCTGGACAAGGTGGAGAAGGAACTGGGCTATCCGGTGTTCGTCAAGCCCGCGAACCTCGGCTCGTCTATCGGTGTCAGCCGTGCGGATGACCGCGAAGGGCTGATGGACAGCCTTGAACTGGCGTTTGAGTATGACCGCCGCGTGCTGGTTGAGAAGGGGCTGGATCACCCGATTGAGCTGAACTGCTCCGTACTGGGCTACGATGGCGACGTGGAAGCCAGCCCGATTGAGATGCCGCTGTCGGGTCAGCAGTTCCTCGATT
>ULPH01026609.1_pt1 | contig 13236 bp, 13 predicted proteins | sample 1953301 | NCBI WGS metagenome assembly ULPH01 (sample SAMEA4835623, study PRJEB28245) | human gut metagenome | biome: gut microbiome; material: fecal sample | place: Denmark | collected 2008 | reverse complement strand
TGCCATAATATTACGCCAATTTAAGGGATTTTATAGATTAATTGAAAAGGGATAGGGGTAAAGCCAAAAAGTTGCAAATAGGGCATAAAAATGCACAAAAATGTGATTTACATGGCAAATAAGTCGTAAATTTATGGCGGAAAAACAAAAACTCAATTACCTATGATGAAAAAAAACTTTCTTGTTGCCGGACTTCTTTTGGCCGGCGCAATGACAACCAACGCAAAAACTGCTGTCGACCGTATGGACCCACCGATGTGGTGGACAGGGATGGAAAACCAGCAGTTGCAGATAATGGTTACGGGCGAGGGCATACGCGACGCTGTGCCGTCGGTCGACTGCCCTGGCGTGAAACTTGACTCCGTGGCGCGCCTCGATAGCCCGAATTATCAGTTTCTGTATCTCACCATCGGCAGCGACGCCAAACCTGGAACTGTCGACATCACGTTTGCCAGCGGCAAGCGCAAAATCAAGAAGCAATATGAACTGCTTGCCCGTCAGGGCGACGGAGCAAGTCACGAGGGTTTTGACTCTTCCGACGTGCTTTACCTGATGATGCCCGACCGCTTTGCCGACGGCGGCGACGTGAAGCATCAGTCTACCAATTTTGACTACCGCATAGACCGGACGAACCCGGGCGCGCGTCACGGCGGCACGCTGAAAGGCATCTCCGACCATCTCGACTATCTTGAGGAGCTGGGCATCACGGCAGTGTGGCTCACTCCTGTGCTTGAGAACGATATGCCCGGTGGCTGCTATCACGGTTATGCCACCACCGACTATTACCGTGTGGATCCGCGCTTCGGAAGCAATGACGACTATCGCCGCTTGATTTCAGAATGCCACAGCCGCGGTATCAAGGTGGTTATGGACATGATTTTCAACCACTGCGGACTCTACCATCCGTGGCTCTACGACCTTCCCAGCCACGACTGGCTCAATGCCCAGCCGACAGCCGACGGCATCAGAAGCGTGCAGCAGGCAAATTTGACAGGCAAGAGAAATGCCGCCGTCGACTCGTTGCTGCTCACCAACTTCCGGCTTAACGCGGTGCATGATCCGTATGTGAGCCAATACGACTTCAAGCACACCGTCGACGGATGGTTTGTGTCGGGTATGCCCGACCTCAATCAGCGCAACCCCCACTTGATGACATATCTTATCCAAAACTCCATCTGGTGGATTGAGTATGCAGGAATCAACGGCATCCGCATGGACACCTATCCGTATGCCGACATGAAGGCTATGGCGCGTTGGAACCGCGCCGTGGCACGCGAGTATCCGCGGTTCAACATCGTTGGCGAAAGCTGGCTTGAAAACGAGGCAAGCATTGCGTATATGCAACGCGGCAACAAGTTGAACCCAGTCAATACAGAATTGCCAACGGTGATGGATTTTCCGTTGTGCCTGATGGCGCAGCAAGCGTTTGGCGAACAGACAAAATCAGGAAGCGACGGACTCAACCGCCTGTTTAACCACCTTGCGCTCGACATGCTTTATGCCGACTGCAGCAGGTTGCTGACGTTCTACGACAACCACGATACAGACCGTTTTCTCTTAGAGGAGCCGTCTGACCTTGCCCGCTGGAAACAGGCGCAGGCATTCCTTCTGACCACCCGCGGCATTCCGCAGATATACTATGGCACAGAAGTGCTGATGCACGGCAGCAAGGCTGTGACCGACGGCTATGTGCGCCTCGACATGCCAGGCGGATTCCCAGGCGACAGCGTGTCGGTGTTTACCGCCGACGGACGCACGCCGCTCCAGCGCGACGCGTTCAACTTCATGAGCCGTCTGCTTCATTGGCGCCAAGGCAACAAAGCCGTGTCGGCAGGCACATTGCGTCATTTTATGCCGTCCAACCAGCTCTACGTCTATGAGCGCACCAACGGCGACCGCCGCTTCATCGTGCTGATGAACGGCACCGATGAGCCTCTCACCGATGTTGACATGAGCCGATATGCCGAAATCATGCGTCCCGGCGACACTTTCCGCGACGTGATTACCGGCGATGCCGTGACCGTCGCTCCGCACATGTCGTTCCCCGCACGCGCCACTTTGGTGCTCGAATAGCCATCGCGCCGCATAGGAATACAGCAAGAAGACGCCGACTCCGTTATGGAGCCGGCGTCTTTCTGTTGGTGCGCAGGCATTATGGAAAAGAAACGATGCGTGGTTAAACATTGTTAATTCGGTAAAAGATGTTTACACACACCGCCAATTCATAGGATTTATGTTTAACTTTGAATGTTAAAATAATGGGAAAAGAAAATAAAAATGAAGCGGATTAAGCATATCATTCTGATAATCTTATTGCTGTCTGTCGGATTCGCCGACAGACAACCGGTGAAAGCAGTGACGGCGTCAGACAGCGTTGTCGACACCACCGTCGACTCGCTTTCTGTGAAAATGGATTCAGCCATCAGGCAGTTTGTGTCGAGCCGTGCCATGACAGGAGCCACAGTGGGCGTCTGCGTGATGGATTTGCGCACAGGCACACCAGTTGCGTCCTACAATCTTGAACGGCAAATGATACCGGCGTCGGTGATGAAAATTGTCACATCGTCGGCAGCGTTGAAGCAACTCACCCAGAACTTCCATTTCCGCACGCGTCTGAAATATACAGGCACTATCGACAAAAACGGAACGCTCAACGGCGACATTGTCATCGAGGGCGGCATTGACCCGACGCTTGACTCCAAGCATTTCCCCGACCGCGAAACCTTTGTCTCCGCCGCTGTTGAAAACATCAAACTGTGGGGCATAAAAGCTATCAAAGGCAACATCCGCCCGGAGGAAAAGATACAGCCGCACAACGCCGTGCCCAAAGATTGGCTCGACGACGACGTGACGGAAGACTATGGCGCGGGAGTGCATTCGATAAACTACAACGACAATCTGTTCTCGCTGATTATCGACACATCGAGCGGCCGCGCCCTTGTGGTCGACACCGTGCCGCATCTGCGTTCGATACAGATAGACAACCGGATGACGGTGGTGAATCGCGGCAGATTCAGCCCTATCGTGCAACGCAAGAAAAACAACAACCGAATCACGCTTAGCGGAGCTATGCGCCGCATGCAGGAGCCGATAGAAGTGGTCACAACGATGCCGCATCCAGCCGTAGGTTTGTGTGCCGATGTGAGAGAGACACTCGAGAGCGAGGGCATCCCCGTTGAAGGAAAGAAGGTGAGTGCAAGCGACAGCGATGCTATGCAAATCCTGTCGTACGAGTCGCCGGTGCTGCCAGAGATTCTGAAATCGTTGCTTTTCCGCAGCGACAACATGTATGCCGAGTCGGTGCAGCGCAAATTGGGCGAGAGCATCTACGGCGATCCGCAGCGTGAGTATGGCGTGAAGGCAGTGACCAAGATAGTAGAACAATGGGGCATTAACATGGACAAGGTGACTCTCTATGACGGCAGCGGATTGAGCCGCACAAACCGGATGACACCTCTGTTTCTGGCAAGCGTGCTGCGCTCGGCCGCACTCGACTGGCAGACCGGCGACCTTTTCCCGACATTGCTGCCACGATGCGGCGTTGACGGAACGGTGCGCAACCTGCTAAAAGGCACGTGCCTGTCGGGAAATATCGCATTGAAGTCGGGCAGCATGACCGGCGTGAGATGCTATGCAGGCTATTACCCCGCCGAGCGTCCGCGCTACTCCGTAGTGCTGCTTACAAACAATTTCCACTGCACCTACGAACAACTGAAATCATCGATAGAACGGCTGATGGTGGGGATGTTTGAATCGTATCAGGACACTATTGACAAACGACAAAATACTCCTCAATTATGAAAACCGACATAAGAAAAATGATTGCCGAGGCTTACGAACTCGAGGGACTTCTGCTCCTCGCCGACAATCGTGGCGCCGACACTCCGGAATATGTGTTTACGGCAATAGGAGAGAAACTCGACAGGTTGCAGATGCTGCTTGGCGAAAGAGAAGGCGATGAGGGCGAAGAAATGCAGAAAGACGCCTGTATGGTGGAGAACGACGTGGCCGATGCCGGAAGCGAAGAGCCGGTGGCGGACGCGCCTGAAAGCGAAGAGCCGGAACCAGAGCCGGAGGAAGACGTGGCAGAAGTGACGGCAGAGCAAGTTGCCGACGGCGAATACGACAATGAGCAGGAGCCTATGGTCGAGTTCGTGCTTGACGATGAACCCACCGCAGAACCCACCGCGGAGACACCGAACGTTGTGGATGAAACAGAAGACGTCGAGGCAGAGGATAATGAGGATAATATAGAAGAAGAGCCGGAAGCGAATGAAAAGGCATCAGACGACAGCGAGCCTCTGCGTCTTGACGAAAAACTGCAGCGCAGCCGTTCGAAAGACCTTAAATCAGCGTTCTCGCTCAACGACACATTCCGTTTCCGCCGCGAACTTTTCGGCAACAGTGCCGCAGAGATGACCGACGCTCTCCATATGGTGGAGGCAATGCATTCGTTTGACGAGGCGGAAGATTATTTCTATGGCGATCTTGGATGGGATCGCGAGTCGGACGACGTGAAAGAATTTATGGCGATAATAAAAAATCATTTTCTATAGCGATGGCACAGAAACCCACAGCGGAAGCCGGCATACTCTATGTGGTGCCGACGCCGGTTGGCAACCTTGACGATATGACCGTCAGAGCGGTGAATGTGCTCAAGGAAGTAGACGTTATTCTTGCCGAGGACACACGCACCAGCGGAGTGCTGATGAAGCATTTCGGCATCGAGACGCGTATGCAGAGCCATCATAAATTCAACGAGCATGAGACGGCGGCAGGCATAGCCCAGCGTTTGAAAGGCGGAGAGCGCATAGCCCTTGTGTCGGATGCCGGCACTCCGGCCATCTCCGACCCCGGTTTTATGCTTGTGCGCGAATGCCGTCGTGTGGGCGTCAAAGTGGAGTGCCTTCCCGGCGCCACAGCTTTTGTCCCCGCGCTTGTCGACAGCGGCTTGCCATGCGACAAATTCTGCTTTGAGGGATTTTTGCCACAAAAAAAAGGCCGTTCCACACGCCTTGCCGAACTGAGCGTAGAGCCTCGCACAATCGTGTTCTACGAATCGCCGCTCCGCTTGGTTAAAACCCTGACACAGTTGGCAGAAGCCTTTGGCCAGGACCGAGAGGCAAGCGTCAGCCGCGAAATCTCAAAACTGCACGAAGAGACCTGCCACGGCACCCTTTCTGAACTTTGTGAACATTTTTCCGTGAACGAACCGCGAGGAGAGATTGTTATAGTAGTGTCGGGCAAGAAAGAAGAAAAAAGCGCCGGCAAAAGAGATAAGTACGCACATTTTAAAACCGAAAAAAAACAGAATCTACTATGAAGAAGATGATGATTCTCGCCCTTGCGCTTACAGGTGCGCTCGTGGCATGCAACGGCAACAAAGAGCAAAAAGACGCTCTTGCCGACACTACGCAACCCGACATCTCGAAAGTTGAGGGACAGCGCGACAGCTTGATGAACCTTATTGGCGACATCAGCCAGAACCTTCTCGAGGTGAACCGTATGGAAAACATCCTTGTGAGCGGCGATTTCAAGGACACTCCCGACAAGCGTCAGGAAATCATAGCCAACATCAACGCCCTCCGTCAGGAGCTTGACGCACGCAAGCAGGCGCTGGAGGAACTTGAGAGCAAGTTGAAAAGCTCAAACGGATATTCTGCAAAATTGCAGAAAACCATAGAGTCGCAGAAGCAACTCATTGATGAGCAGTCGCAAAAAATTCAGCAGCTTGAGGCAGCATTGGCAGATGCGAATGTGAAAATCTCAGATTTGAACAAGAATGTGGAAGATTTGAACACACAAGTGTCGACCGTGACAGAGGAGCGCAACGCAGAGACACAGCGTGCCGACAAGGTCACCGACGAACTCAACATCTGCTACTATGTTTGCGGAAGCAACAAGGAGCTGAAAGAACACAAGATTCTGGAAAAGAAATTCTTGGGCAAGACAAAGACCATGGAGGGCGATTTCGACCGCTCTTACTTCACAAAAGCCGACAAGCGCAAGCTCACAGAAGTGAAGACTTACGCCAAGAAGGCGGAGCTGAAGACATCACATCCAGCTGGATCATACTCGATTGAGACGGTTGGCGGAACAGTGGTGATAAAGATTAAGGATGCAAAGAAGTTCTGGGAAAAATCGAATTTCCTTGTAATCCAGACTAAGTAATACTCAACATTCCCCATTTTTATAGAAATCCAGTGGTGCCAGGCATGAGAATGTCTGGCACTACGATTTTTTTCAATCAGGTTTTTCTGCCGGCCCCGTTTATTGACGGAAAAATTTTGGATGTAGAGAAATAATTGTCGGAATATTTGCGGGTTACGAAATAAAAGAGTAATTTTGTGCGCTAATTCCGAAAAGGCTCAGAGAAGAGAAGCGCAGGTGCGCGTCCGCCTCACGGACATAATTGTTAAAGTTTCTATTTTAAATGTACGCAATTGTAGAAATTCAGGGACAGCAGTTCAAGGCAGAAGCCGGCAAGTACTTGTATGTCCACTATCTCGGCGAGAACGTAAAAGAAGGCGATTCAATCGATTTCGACAAGGTTCTCTTGATTGATGCCGACGGTGACGTTAAAGTTGGTGCTCCTACCGTAGAAGGAGCAAAAGTTGTTTGCGAGGTGAAACGTCCCCTCGTGAAAGGTGACAAGGTTCTTGTATTCAAGAAGAAACGTCGCAAAGGCTATCGCCGTTTGAACGGTCATCGCCAATGCTTCACCCAAGTAGAGATTAAAGACGTAGTTGCATAACCACTAAAAGTTTAAAGAAATGGCACATAAAAAAGGTGTAGGTAGTTCTAAGAACGGACGTGAATCGGAAAGCAAACGATTGGGCGTCAAAATCTTCGGTGGTCAATTTGCTAAAGCAGGCAACATCATCAAACGTCAACGTGGCACAGTTCACCATCCGGGTTTGAATGTTGGCATGGGTAAGGACCACACATTGTTTGCGTTGGTAGACGGTACAGTCAACTTTACAGAAGGTAAAGGCGGCCGCAAGTTTATCAATGTTCAACCATTGGACGCTGGCAACAATTAATCAGCGCCTTGGGTTGACCCAGGAACAACAAGCATAAAATGGCGGTTGCATTTGCAGCTGCCATTTTTTATTACAACAATTTATATCAGCATATATGACTAAACAGAAACCATTATATTTGTTTCATCTGCTTGCGTTGTGCATAGTGTGCGTGTGGGGTACCACATTTGTGTCGACCAAAACGCTTATCAGCAACGGACTGACGCCCACGGAAATATTCATCTACCGATTCGCACTTGCTTATATCTGCGTTTTGTTTATGGCGCCTCGTCGGCTTTTTGCCGACACGTTTGCCGACGAGATGAGGATGATTGCCGCTGGACTGACGGGAGGCTCTGTGTATTTTATCACGGAAAACACCGCGCTCGGCATGATGCAGGCCACCAATGTGGCAATCCTTATCAGTGTCACGCCGCTGCTTGCCACGCTTGTGGGAATGGCGGTGTTCCGTTCGGAACGCACAAAGCGTCCGGAACGCGTTATTCTCGGCTCTGTAGTCGCTATGGCAGGCGTTGTCGTTATTTTGTGGAACGGCGGTGACTTCGCAGCGTTCAATCCTTGTGGCACCGCTCTTACGTTTTCAGCGGCGCTGTCGTGGGCTGTCTACAGTTTGTTTGTCAAAAAGCTGTCGCAACGTTATGACAATGTGTTCATTTCGCGCAAGGTGTTTGGCTACGGACTGCTCTCCATGGCTGTGTGGGTGCCGTTTTTCCACCCAGTGAGTTTCCGTTTAGAACAGTTGCTGGTCCCGACGGTGTTTTTCAATATCCTGTTTCTCGGACTTGTGGCGTCGATGCTTTGCTTCACTCTATGGAATGCCGTGGTGCGCCATTTGGGAATGGTGCGCGCGTCCAACTATATAAATTTCAATGCTGTAGCAACTTTTGTTGCAGCGTTTCTGATACTTGGTGAACACGTCTCTGCGGTGGCTCTTGTGGGTTCTGCCGCTGTGATTTTCGGAGTCTGGCTCGCGGAGGGGAAATAGTGGTCTAAAATTCCGATAAAATGGAATAGCGGAAATATAGAACACTTCCAGATCCATTCCGATAGCGTGAGCATTGGAAAAAATGCGCTACTTTGCATCAAATAAATTAAGCTATGGGCAAAGGAATGATAATGGCGTCGGAGAGATTAGGCAATATTGAAGACTTGTCGTATAAAGATGACATCTCGCTTTTTTCGCAGATAGGAGAGTACAGTCAGATGCAGCCGTTTAAACTCAAATTTTTCGTGTTGCTTGTGTGTCTTAACGGGCATGGCTCGCTCAACATCAACGGGGTGGACTATCGTGTCGATGCCGGAAGATGTTTGTGTGCAAGCCACATATAATTGTTGAAAAGAGCAGTGTGTCGCTCGATTTCGAGTGTCGCGGCATGGCACTTTCGTCCAAGTTTATAGATCAGCTTGGGCGGGTGGCCGATGGAGGTTGGGATTTGGGAATGTTTCTCGGCAAGAATCCCGTGTTGCCTCTCTCTGAAGATGAGAGAAACCTGTTTATGCAGTATTACGCCCTTCTGAGCTCAAAAATCACGCGTTCCTACTGCCGTCATCAAGACGCCGTAATGCAGGCATCAGAGGTCATCAACCGATGCATCATCGACGATGTGCGCCTCCTGCTCCATAATCCCGACAAGAGCGTCAAGGAAATATCCAACGAACTCGGATTCCCCAATCTGTCGTTTTTCGGCAAATATGTGAAAAGAATGCTCGGAATGTCGCCGAAGGCCTACCGCAAGTCGCTCGGCGTTATTGCCGGCGAATGATTGCCGAGAGAATCCGTCCGGAGTTGATTCCCAATGTCCTGGCGGAGAAAAACCGTTGAGGCTCGCATTTGGTGCATAACCCCGACAACGAGATGTTGGCATTTGGGACGCCGGCGCTTTCCATAAGCCAGCGGTTGGCTTCGGCCAGATCTATATGGGCTTTACCGGTGACTGGGTTTCTCCATACGATGTCGTTGAGAGAGAAGGCTCGTTTGGCAAATTCATCCACCACTTCGTCGCCCACCTCAAAGCAGCGTTGGCAGATTGATGCCCCCACCACAGCCTCTATTCCGCATCTGTCGGCGCCTTCATCGACCATCGTTTCTATGGCATTTGCCACGATCCCTTTCACGGAGCCCTTCCAACCGGCGTGGACAGCGGCAATCAGCCCGCTCTTAGGCTCGCACAGCAATATAGGCACGCAATCGGCGGTGAACACGCCTATTGCTACATTCGGGAGTCGTGTGACAAGCGCGTCGACATCGGTCGGTGGAGTCGGCGGAACGCTGTCGATAACGGCGACGTTGGTGCTGTGGGTTTGCCGCGCCGTGACGATGTGCTCTGTGCCGAGCAGAGTGCGCAGGCGCTTGAGGCAATCATCGACGTGCGCCGGGTTGTCGCCCGTATATCCGCAGCAGTTGAACTCGGAGTAGGGCGAAAAGCAGTCGGCAGCGCCGCGCTCTGTTGAAAAAGCGTCGATGCTGCCGACATTATGATTGAAGTGAAGCTGGCTAATCATCTTTGAAATCCTCTTCCCAATATTCGTCAGGCCACTCAACGTCCCAAGTCTCTTCCTCCGTGTCGTCACCGCCTTCCTGCTCAATCACGAAGTTGTCTTCCTCCTGCACGCGGTGCGTGATGTCGAGGTCGCGGTGCGTGATGCGCGTCGGGATGCGGTTGTCCTCATCGTTGATTGTGCGCCACAACACGTCTTTCAGCTCCGCCAGTCCCAGTCCTGCCACCGATGATATAAACACCGTTTCCACGCCTTTCGGAAGGTGTTGCTGCATCTCTGCAATCAGCTCGTCGTCGAGCATGTCGCATTTTGTGATGGCAAGCACGCGTCCCTTGTCGGCCAAATCGGGGTTGAAGCGTTCCAGCTCGTTGAGCAGTACCTCATATTCGCGGCAGATATCGTCGGCGTCGGCAGGAATCATGAACAGCAGCACGGCATTGCGCTCGATGTGGCGCAGGAACCGCAGTCCGAGACCTTTGCCCTCGCTTGCACCCTCGATGATGCCGGGAATGTCGGCCATTACAAACGACTGCGCTCCGCGATATCCCACGATGCCGAGGTTTGGCTCGAGAGTCGTAAACGGATAGTCGGCAATCTTAGGCTTTGCCGCCGATATTGCAGACAGCAGGGTTGATTTGCCCGCATTCGGGAAACCGACAAGTCCGACATCGGCAAGAAGTTTCAGCTCGAGGATGATCGACTTTTCGATGGCAGGTTCGCCAGGTTGCGCATAGCGCGGAGTGCGGTTTGTGGCAGATTTGAAATTCCAGTTGCCAAGACCTCCGCGTCCGCCTCTGAGCAGCTTTACTTCCTGTCCGTCGTCGGTCACCTCGCAGAGGAATTTGCCGTTCTCAGCGTCGTAAACCGCCGTTCCGCACGGCACTTCGATAATCTTGTCCTCTCCATCCTTTCCAAAGCTGCGGCATTCTCCGCCCGGCTGTCCGTCGGTGGCGAAAATGTGCCGTTGATATTTCAGGTGGAGCAGCGTCCACAGGTTGCGGTTGCCACGCAGAATGATATGTCCGCCACGTCCGCCGTTTCCACCGTCGGGGCCGCCTTTCGGCACGTATTTAGCGCGATGGAAATGGCATGAGCCGGCACCGCCTTTGCCGCTTCGGCAAAGGATTTTGACGTAGTCTATAAAGTTTGAGCCTGCCATAATTATAGTATGCTATTCGTTACTTGCAAATTCCATTAAATAAGCCTTGATGAATCCATCGATGTCGCCGTCCATCACCCCGTTCACGTCGCTTGTCTGCCAGCCAGTGCGATGGTCCTTCACGCGGCGGTCGTCAAACACGTAGCTTCGTATCTGCGAGCCCCATTCGATTTTCTTCTTTCCGGCTTCGATTTTCGCCTGTTCCGCCATTCGGCGTTGCAGTTCCATGTCGTAGAGTTGCGACCGCAGAAGTCGCATCGCATTCTCACGGTTGTCGAGCTGCGAGCGCGTCTCGGTGTTCTCGATAAGAATCTCGCGCGTCTCCCCGGTGTCAGGGTCCTTGTAGTTGTAGCGCAACCGTACGCCCGTCTCCACCTTGTTTACGTTCTGACCTCCGGCACCACCGCTTCGGAACGTGTCCCAAGTGATGTCGGCGGGATTGATTTTCACTTCGATTGAATCATCGACAAGCGGAGTGACAAACACCGAAGCAAACGACGTCATGCGCTTTCCCTGCGCGTTGAAAGGCGACACGCGCACCAGCCGGTGCACACCGTTTTCGCTCTTCAGGTATCCGTAAGCCAAGTCGCCCTCCACCTGTATGGTGACCGACTTGATGCCTGCTTCGTCGCCCTCCACAAGGTGTATGATCGACGTCTTGTAGCTGTGTTTCTCGCACCATCGCAGATACATGCGCATCAACATCTGTGCCCAGTCCTGGCTCTCTGTGCCTCCCGCGCCCGAATTTATTTTCAGGACTGCGCCGAGTTTGTCCTCCTCGCGTCGCAGCATGTTGCGCAGTTCCACGTCTTCAAAGCGTTCGATGGTCTTCTGATACATCTCGTCGAGTTCCTGCTCAGTGACCAGTCCCTCCTTCACGAAATCAAACCCCAGTTTGAGCTCGTTGACCATCTTTTCTATATCCTCGTAGCTGTCAATCCAGTAGTGCAATTCCTTCACTTTGCGCATCTGCTTCTCCGCCGCCTTCTGGTCGTCCCAGAAATTGGGCACGTGCGTGCGCAGTTCCTCTTCTTCGACTTCTATTTTCTTCGAGTCGACGTCAAAGATACCTCCTCAACGCCAACATGCGTTCTTCTGTCTCTTTTAATTGTTCTTGCGTAATCATCCTAATATACAAATTTTCTGCGAATTTCGCAATTTTCCGTCACATCTGCAAATTCCGTATCTTTTTCTTTGGCATTTCGCCTCAAAGTGTCTACCTTTGCGATAGAAAATGCGGTAGTAGCTCAGTTGGTAGAGCATCAGCTTCCCAAGCTGAGGGTCGCGAGTTCGAGCCTCGTTTACCGCTCCAACAGCCAAGCCGGGCGGCGACATCTGTCACCGCCCGGCTTGGCTGTTATATTTCAGTGAAAAGTTATTTCAGGTCGGCGATTAGCTGGCGCGCGGCAGTTTCGGCGCTGTCGTTAGAGCCGAGGCGCTGTCTGACGGTTTTATAGCCATCGAGCATAGCGCTCCGTTCAGGGCTGTCGGCAAGCAACGGCGCGAGGTGGGCGGCGATGTTGTTGGGGTTGCATAGGTGGAGCAGCAGTTCGGGCACCACTTCTTTGTCGGCGATAAGGTTTGGCAACGACACGAATCTCACTTTCAGAATGTGTTCAAACAGCTTGTATGACAGTTTTGAGCCGTTTGCCCTGTAGCATACCACCTGCGGCGTGCCGATTGCTGCGGTCTCAAGAGTCGCCGTTCCCGATGTCACCAATGCGGCTTGGGAGTGGGCGAGCAGCGGATAGGCAGCGTCGTAGATTATCTTCATTCCTGGAACCACCGACTCGTAGAAGCTCCTGTCGACATTAGGCGCGCCTGCCACGACAGCCTGCACGTTTGGAAACCGGCTTGCGGCTTCAGCCATTAGCGGAAGGTTGTTGCGGATTTCTCCAAGCCGCGACCCCGGTAGCAGTGCAACGGTCAGCCTGTCGTTGTCAAGCCCGTTGGCGCGGAAGAATTCCTCTTTTGACGGCATTGTCAGCATCGCCTCCGCTATCTCGTTGGCTGTTGGGTTGCCCACATAGTCTACACGGTAGTCGTGGCGTGCGAAAAATTCAGTTTCGAACGGCAGTATAGAGAAAACTTTCTTGACGTATTTCTTTATCGACTTTACGCGCCATTCCTTCCATGCCCATACTTTCGGAGAGATGTAGTAGTAGACCGGGATTCCGATATTGAACGCGTATTTAGCTATTTTCAGATTGAACGACGGGTAGTCGATGAGAATAAGTGCGTCGGGGCGGAATTCGGCAATCGCCTTCTTTGCCCGTTTCATGTTGCCGAGGATTGTTGGCAGATGGCGTAGCACCTCGGAGAACGCCATAAAAGCCATCTCCTTGTAGTGTGTTATGGGACGGCATCCCGCGGCATGCTCCATACAGTCGCCTCCGAAGAATGCAAACGAGGCGTTGTCGTCGTTTTTGCGAATAGCTTTGATCAGGCGTCCGGCATGCAGGTCGCCCGATGCTTCGCCAGCGATAAGAAAGTATTTCATATTTTTATGATTTGTGCAAGCCTAAACTGATAAAA
>ULPH01005164.1_pt1 | contig 13398 bp, 9 predicted proteins | sample 1953301 | NCBI WGS metagenome assembly ULPH01 (sample SAMEA4835623, study PRJEB28245) | human gut metagenome | biome: gut microbiome; material: fecal sample | place: Denmark | collected 2008 | reverse complement strand
GCGCTTTACCCAGCTGATGCACAATACCGGGGAGCTGGTGATGGATATGGGCACCGTGCTGGGCGGGGAACAGGCTGTGGAAGAGGGGCTGATCGACGCCATCGGCAACCTGGGCGATGCGCTGCGCTACCTGTATGCCGAAATCGACGCCGGGAAAACCGGATATTGAGGGGGCGCTGCCCGCCAGTGGGCGGAAAGGCTTTGATGAAAATAGAAAGAGAAAGGGGTTTTACAAGCGGGCGTTTTCATGCTACAATATACCTTATGCTATAAGGGGTAGTATGCCCCTGCCCAAAACAGCACGGCACAGCCGCCGTGGCGGATGGCAGATAAAATCACTGCGCGGAAAGTCTCTTTATGCGGGGCCGCCGGATGCTGTTTAATGGCCGCCCGCTGCCAGATAAAAGGCGAACGAACTTTCGTTCAAAACGGGGGCAGGGCCCGCCGCGCCAAAGCAAATCAACAATGGCTGCCCGCTGAACAGGGCAGCCTGAATATACGCATATTATAGTAAAGAGGTAGGGAGAGCATGGCACGTTCAAGTTCCGCCAAAAACGGAAAAAGCAGTAAAAACACATACCGCGCCTCCGGCAGCAAAAGCAGTAAAAGCAGCAGCTCCGGGGCCAGACACAACAGTTCGGCCTCCGGCAGCAAAAAGCGGATGTCCAGGCTGGAACAGCGCCGCGCCCAGCAGCAAAACCTGATCCGCAGCGTGGTGCTGGCTGGGCTTGGCATTCTGGCCATTGCGCTGGTGCTGGTGCCGGGGCAGAGCTTCTGGAATGTTCTGCGCAGCTGGCTGTTTGGCACCTTTGGTGTGGTTACATATTTTGTCGGCCCGTTTTTGCTGTATCTGGCCTATCTGCTGGCATCCGGTTACCATGTGGGCACTTTCATTGGCAAGGTGCTGCTGCTGGCGGTGCTGCTGGCCGGTACGGCGGTCATCTTCTCGGACTTTAAGGTAGGGGATACCCCCTGGCAGACCGTCAAGATGCTGTTTGCCTGGGGGCAGCGCAAGTTCTGGACCGGCGGTGTGCTGGGCGTGCCCATCGGCGCATCGCTGCTGGCCGTCTGTGGCCGTCCCGGTGCCAATATCGTCATGATTATTGTCATCCTGATGGGGCTGATGGTGTTTTTTGCCGTTACCCCGGTGGATGTGGTGCAGTTCATCAGCTATTATATTCAGGAGTTCAAAGCCCGCCGCGCCGCCCGTGCGGAGGAAGAAACCGCTTATGATACCCAGTTGTTTGGCCATGAAGCGGAGGAAGAATCCCTTGAAAACCTGACCGGCAGCCTGCCGCCCATGGCCGGCGAGTCTCCGGCCACGCCGCAGTCTGGCACCCGCCGCCCCTTTGATGTGGCCCCCTATCTGGAACAGGAGGAAGCCGCCCGCCGCAATGCGGCCCAGGCAAACCCTGCCGACCAGGCAGCCGCCGCAGCGCAGGCCGGCCAGCCGGCGGCCCAGCCCCAGCAGGCGTATACGCAGCCCGGCACCGCAACATACCCCGATATGCAGCGTGCCCAGGCTGCGCCCCAAGGCGTGCAGCACACCCAAAGCTTTGCCCCGCCCGCCCAGCGTTCGGACTTTGATGTGGACCTGGGGCCGGATGCTTCCCAGCGCGCTTTGCAGAACGCCGTGCAGCATGACCCGCTGCAGAAAATTGATATCGGCCCCGGCGGCACCTTTGGCCTTGACCCGCTGGAGCAGTTGAATCATCGCAAGTACCCCGCGCCCCAGCCGGAACCCCAGCCGCAGGAAGAAAGCTTTGAGCTGCACCTGGAACCGGAGGCCCAGCAGGCTGAGGAAGCCCCGGTGGAGGAAGAAAGCCTGAATGACCTGATCCAGCGCGCCGTGACCGGGCGGGATACCCCCGTGGCCGGTGCCGATGTGGGCCTGCCCGATGAGGATGAAGCGGAAAGTTTTGAAACCCCGCTGACCCCGGAACCGGATGATAACGCACCTGCCGCCTCGGCGGAAGATTTTTCCACCCCGCTGGAGCCGGTAGAGGAATTGCCGGAACCGGATGACGCTGGCAGCAGCGAAAGCGCGGATAATTTTGAAACACCGCTGGTGCCGGAACCCACCCAGCCAGCGCCTGCCCCTGTTACAGCCATCCCCACATTGGGCGGCAGCTTTGACCAGGGCGGTTTCGATGCAGCCAAGGCTGCCTGGAACGCCGGAATTCCGGTATCGGATCTGCTCACCGGGCGGGTCAGCGTGCAGGCCCCGGCACCGCAGCCCACGGCCCAGCCTGCCGCCGCTGCGCCTAAAGTGTACAGCGTAACGGATGAACGCCGCCCCGGCAGCCCCAACCGGCTGCGGGTATCTTCCAGCATGGGTAATTCGGCTTCGGCTCCCATTTCCAGCCCGCCCAGCGTGGCCAAAGCAATGGCGAATGCCCCGGCAGCCACCGCACCTGCCGGTGCAGCCCGCGAAGCGGACGAGGATGCCAGCAGCGAAGCTACGGCAGCCTTTGCCGCCCAGGCCAAAGAGGAGTTCCCGCCGTATACTTACCCATCTTTGAACCTTTTCAATGCGGCCAAGCCGGAAGATGAACGCGGCGCGGCCGCCGAGATGAAGAAAAACGCCGATATCCTGGTGAACACGCTGGACAGCTTTGGTGTTAAGACCCATATCCTGGATATCTGCCGCGGCCCTTCCGTGACCCGGTATGAGCTGCAGCCCCAGGCGGGCATCAAGGTCAGCCGTATCACCAGCCTGTCGGATGATATCGCCCTGAACCTTGCCACCGCCGGTGTGCGTATCGAAGCCCCCATTCCCGGCAAACCCGCCGTTGGTATCGAGGTGCCCAACAAGATCCGGTCTACCGTCAGCATCCGCGGGGTGTTTGAATCCCAGAACTACATCAACATGCGCAGCCCACTGACCATGGCGCTGGGCAAAGATATTGCCGGTACAGCCCAGGTGGCGGACCTGTGTAAAATGCCCCACCTGCTGATCGCCGGCTCCACCGGCAGCGGTAAATCCGTCTGCGTCAACTCGATCATCATCAGCTTTTTGTTCCGCTCCGGTCCGGAAGATGTCAAACTGATTCTGATCGACCCCAAGGTGGTGGAACTGGCTGAGTACAACGGCATTCCCCACCTGTTAATGCCCGTTGTGACCGAGCCACGCAAGGCCGCCGGTGCCCTGGGGGCCAGTGTGGCCGAGATGGAGCGCCGCTATAAGCTGTTTGCCGAAAACAATGTGCGCGATATCAAGAGCTATAACAAGCTGGCCAAGCAGCACCCCGATGTGCTGGAACACCTGCCTTATATCGCCATTATCATTGACGAGTTGGCCGACCTGATGATGGTTGCCGGCAAAGAGGTGGAAGATTATATCTGCCGCATTGCCCAGAAAGCCCGTGCGGCCGGTATCCACCTGATTGTGGCAACCCAGCGCCCCAGCGTGGACGTTATCACCGGCCTGATCAAAGCCAACATCCCCAGCCGTATTGCATTTGCAGTTTCCAGCCAGATCGACTCCCGCACCATTCTGGACAGCGGCGGCGCCGAAAAGCTGCTGGGCAACGGCGATATGCTGTTCCTGCCGGTCGGCGCTTCCAAGCCCGTGCGTGTGCAGGGTACCTTTGTGACGGATGAAGAGATCAGCGCTGTGCTGAACTTTATCAAATCCACTTCCAGCGCCCAGTATGATGAAGAGATGATTGCCGAGATGGAGCGCCGTGCCGTGGCCGAAAAGGGCGGCAAGGGCAGCAGCTCCGATTCGGACGATGACAACGGCAGCCGCGACCCCATGTTTGAACAGGCGGTGGAATGCGTCATCGAAGCCGGGCAGGCATCCACCAGCCTTTTGCAGCGCCGCTGCAAGCTGGGCTATGCCCGTGCGGCCCGCATCATGGACCAGATGGAACAGGAAAAGATTATCGGCCCCTATGAGGGCGCCAAGCCCCGTGCCGTTTTGCTGACCCGCGCCCAGTGGCAGGAACGCCAGCTGGGCCAGGGTGAGTAAATACCGGCGGGGCAGGGATTGGCGCCATTCCTACCGCCGCCCTCAGGTGTGGACCATTGTGGCCGCTGTTCTCATCGCCGTTGCCTTGTATGTGGTCGAAAATTACGGCGGCAACGGTTTTGTGCCCAGCTGGGACCAGATTTACCAATGGGTTGGCCTGGAACCCAGCCAGAGCGAAACCACAGCCCCGCTGCCGGAGGGGGAAACCGAAGTGGTGTTCCTGGATGTGGGGCAGGGGGATGCCGTGCTGATTTTGCAGAACGGTGCGGCCTGCCTGATTGATGCAGGCCCCAAGGATGCCCGGCAGAACCTTGTGCAGGACCTGCGCAGCTATGGCGTAAGCCAGTTGGACCTGTTGGTGATGACCCACCCCCATGCCGACCATGTGGGCGGCATGCAGGCCGTTTTGCAGAACTTTGATGTGCAGACCCTGCTGACCCCCGACCTGAGCGAAACTGACGTGACCGGCCAGACCCAGCGCACCCTGCAAACCGCCCAGGAATGCGGCGTACCGGTGGAAACTGCCTATACCGGCCAGCAGTACACCATCGGCACCGGCACATTGACCGTGCTGCTGCCCGGTGTGGATGCCGATACGGCGGGCAGTGACGATGCAATAAATGATATGTCGCTTTGCCTGCGGTTTGAAGCCGGGAACTTTACCTTTTTGGATACCGGCGATGCTGAGCGCAACGAGGAAGCCGCCCTGGCGGAGCAATATCCGTTCCGCTTGCGGTCCACCGTGTTCAAGGCCGGGCACCATGGGTCGTCCACATCCAACACCCAAACACTGCTGTGGCAGGTGCAGCCCCAGCTTGTGGTTGCCAGCTGCGGCCTGAACAATGATTACGGCCACCCCCACCGCGAGGTCATCCAGGAAATGCAGGATGAGGGCATTGACTTTTACCGCACCGACCTGTACGGCACGGTGACCGTGACCGCCCAGGCGGACGGCAGCTTTACTGTGCAGACGGCAAAACAGCCGGACGAAGAGCTGGCTCCCGCCGCGTAACCCCCGGCAGCCTGACTCTGTGTGCCTGACCCCAGTAAGTTGGCAGGAAAGTGTTCCCGTACGTTAATTGGGTAGAAATAGAGGAAAGTAATAAAAATACAGGAGGATGAATCCTATGCAGATCTCCCAGATGTTCAAGCGCAAGCCTTGCGTGTTTTCCATCGAGTGCTTCCCCCCGAAGCAGACCGCCAACTTTGATAAAATGAAGGACAACCTGCGCACCATGCGCACCCTTAACCCGGATTTTATCAGCGTTACTTACGGTGCAGGCGGCTCCACGGGCGGCGTTTCCACTGTGGAAGTGGCCGAATTCCTGAAAAACGACCTGAACGTAGAGCCGCTGGCCCACATGATCTGCATGGGCAGCGATAAGGCAAAGGCCGCCCAGCTGCTGGACCAGCTGAATGCCGCCGGTGTGCGCAACGTGCTGACCCTGCGCGGCGACCGCACCCCCACCCGCCCCGAAAGCCCGGACTTTGCCCACGCAAGCGACCTGGCCCAGTTTGTGTGGCAGACCCAGCCGGAATTTGATATCCACGCTGCCTGCTACCCCGAAGGCCACCCCGAAGCCGCTACCCTGGCCCAGGATGTTGCCAACCTGCGCTTTAAGCAGGAGGCCGGTGCCACCCACCTGCTGACCCAGCTGTTCTTTGATAATATGCACTTTTATCGCTTTTTGAACCTGGCCCGCCGCGCAGGCATCACTTTGCCGGTGTCTGCCGGTGTTATGCCCATCGTTAAGCGCAGCCAGATCGAGCGCACGGTGGCACTTTCCAGCGCCAGCCTGCCTTCGGAGTTTACCCGCATGATCTCCCGCTACCAGGACGACCCCGAAAGCCTGTATGCTGCCGGTATTGACTATGCCGTGCAGCAGCTGCGAGATCTGATCGAGGGCGGCGCGGACGGTGTGCACCTGTATGCCATGAATGACGCCAAGGTTGCCGCCGCTGTGTATGAGGGCATCAAGGACCTGCTGTAATCGGCCTGTTGGCCCCATAGAGGGGGAGTGAAACGCTGTGCAATTAGCCTACCCGCAAAACGATACCCGCGCCGAAACCCTTCGCTACCTTGGGGCAGGGGGCTGGCAGCCGGATGCTGCATCCCAGGTGCTGCTGCAAAAAGCCGAGGACGCCCTGCGCGCCGCCGCCACCCCGCGCGGCGTGTGGAAACAGCTGCCGCTGACCGCCCTGCCGCTGCAGAACGCCGGGAATGATATTGCCCGCCACCTGCGCGGCTGCGATGCCATGGTGCTGATGGCCGTTACCCTTGGCAGCGGGGCTGATACCCTGATGCGCCGCCTGGAGCTGACGGATATTGCCCTGGCCGCTGTGGTGGATGCGATGGCTTCCGCTGTGATGGAAGAGCTGTGCAACGCGCTGGAAGCCGAGATCCGCACCAGCGTGCAGGCGCAGGGGCACTACCTGACGGGGCGTTTTTCCCCCGGCTATGGGGACTGCCCGCTGACTTTGCAGCAGCCGTTTGCCATTGCGCTGGATACCGTGCGCGGCCTTGGCATGGCGGTCACGCCGGAAAATCTGCTGACCCCGCGCAAAAGCGTAACCGCCATCCTTGGCGTGGCGGACCACCCGGTAACGGGGACCCGCGCCGGGTGCGGGCACTGCCTGCTGCGCGAAAAGTGCGAATACAGAAAGAGGGGAACCACCTGTGAAAATTGAGGAAGTATTTGCCCGCCGCCGCTTTATTATGCTGGATGGCGCCATGGGCACCCAGCTGCAGCTGCGCGGCCTGACCACAGAACAAAAGCCGGAACTGGCCGCCTTTATCATGCCGGATGTGCTCACTGCCGTCCACCGGGACTATGCCCGCGCCGGGGCGGATATCCTGCTGGCAAACACCTTTGGCGCCAACCCTCGTAAATTGAAGGGAACCGGCTACACTGTGCAGCAGGTGATCGAAGCGTCCATCGCATGTGCCCGGACCGCCGCGCAGGAAACCGGTGCCCTGGTGGCACTGGATATCGGCCCCATCGGCGAGTTGCTGGCCCCGGCCGGTACCCTGCCGTTTGAGGATGCCTGCGCCCAGTTTGCTGAGATGGTGCGCGCCGGTGCCGCAGCCGGGGCAGACCTCGTCTTTCTGGAAACAATGACCGACCTGTATGAGCTGAAAGCCGCCATCCTGGCCGCAAAGGAAAACTGTGACCTGCCGGTGTTTACCTCGATGAGCTTTGAGGCCCGTGGCCGTACCTTTACCGGCTGCACAGTGGAAAGCTACGGCATTACCGCCGCCGGCCTTGGTGCGGACGCCGTGGGCATCAACTGCTCGCTGGGTCCCAAGGAAATCCTGCCCTTTGCTCAGCGGCTCTGCCGTGTGGTGCCCGCCGGTATGCCGGTGTTTGTCAAGCCCAATGCGGGCCTGCCGAACCTGGACGGCAGCTATGATATCACCCCGGCGGAGTTTGCCGCTGAGATGGCCGCCTACCTGCCCACCGGAATTTCCATGCTGGGCGGCTGCTGCGGCTCTGAGCCGGAATCCATCCGCCTGCTGAAAGAGCTGACCCAGGATAAAACCCCCGCCGCCAAAACCCCTATTGTGCGCAGCCGCCTGTGTACCCCCGTGCGCTGCGTGGAGGTAAATGGCATTACCGTGGTGGGCGAGCGCATCAACCCCACCGGCAAAAAGCGCTTGCAGCAGGCCTTGCGGGAGGGCGACAGCGCCTATGCCTGCGCCCAGGCCGTAGCCCAGGCCGAAGCCGGTGCCGAGCTGCTGGACGTGAACGCCGGTCTGCCGGATATTGACGAACCCGCCACGCTGGAAATGCTGGTGCGGGAGCTGCAATCCATCACCGACCTGCCATTGCAGCTGGATTCTTCCAACAAAGATGCTTTGGCCCGCGCGCTGCGCATTTATAACGGCAAGCCGATCGTCAACTCGGTCAACGGCGAGCAGAAGGTGCTGGACAGCATTCTGCCCCTGTGCAAAAAGTACGGCGCCGCCGTGGTTGGTCTGGCACTGGATGAACACGGCATTCCCAAAACGGCAGAGGGCCGCTTTGAGGTTGCCAAGCGCATTGTGGCCGCAACGGATGCTATCGGCATTCCCCGCGGGGATGTTTACATCGACTGCCTGACGCTGACGGTTTCTGCCGAGCAGAGCGCCGCTGCCGAAACCCTGAAAGCCATTACCATGTGCAAAAAGGAACTGGGCGTGCGCACCGTGCTGGGTGTTTCCAACATCAGCTTTGGTTTGCCCTGCCGCGGCTACATGAATACCACTTTCCTGACGTTGGCCATGCAGGCCGGGCTGGACCTTGCCATCATGAACCCCAACACGCCGGAAATGATGGCCGCCGTGCGCGCCTACCGTGTGCTGACCAGCCAGGACGAAAAGTGCAATGATTACGTTGCCGCCTATGCCAATGTGCAGGTGCAGACCTCCCAGGTGGCAAAAACTGATGCCGCCGCCCCGGCGGGCGGTGCAGCAGGGGCCGATGCTCTGTTTGAAGCCGTGCGCCGTGGCCTGAAAAACGAAGCCCGCGCCGCTGCAGGGGAAGCCCTGAAAACCCGCGAGCCTTTGCAGGTGGTGAACGAAACGCTGATCCCCGCGCTGGATGTGGTGGGCGATGCCTTTGAAAAAGGCTCCATCTTTTTGCCGCAGCTGCTGCAATCCGCCACGGCGACCCAGGCTGCTTTTGAAGTGATCAAAACCGCCATTGCCGCCAGCGGCAGCCAGGGTGAAAGCAAAGGCCGTATTGTGATCGCCACCGTAAAAGGTGACGTACACGATATTGGCAAAAACATTGTGCGCGTAATTTTGGAAAACTATGGCTATGACGTGCTGGATCTGGGCCGCGATGTGCCGCCGGAGCGCGTGGTGGAAGCCGTGCGCCAGACCGGTGCGCCGCTGGTGGGGCTTTCGGCCCTGATGACCACCACCGTGCCCAACATGCAGGCCACCATCGAAGCCCTGCACGCGGCCAACCTGCCCTGCAAGGTCATGGTGGGCGGCGCTGTGCTGACCAAGGCATACGCCGAACAGATCGGTGCCGATTTTTATGCCAAGGACGCCAAAGCCAGCGCCGATTACGCCAAACAGATTTTTGGCTGATTGAATCAAGTTTTGACTTTCACGTTTCAGCTGGTATTTTGCTATAAGAAAAAATTAAGGCAATACCGCACAATTCTAAGTGCCGATACGGCGAGTGAGGCACGGCAGCTGCTAAGCCAAAAGCGCAGATAATACTTTGTGTATTATCGAGCATTTTGGCAACGCAGATGCCGTGCCGCAGCCGCCGGAGCGGTGCTTAAGCCGTCAGGCGGGAATTGTGCGGTGTTGCCTTAAATACGATAACGCAATAAAACAGCAGCACACCGTTTCCCGGAAAATAGGGAAGCCGGTGTGCTGCTGTTTTTATTTGGAAAGGGGGAATGGCGAAATAGGAACGAAAAGAGTGTGAAAATAAGAAATGAGGAAATTGGAAAAATTGAAGAAAGAAGAAATCAAGAAGATAAAAGAGTGAGTTACGCCTTTTCTACCTCATAATCACTCCAGCTGTCTGCTGTGGCGGTGGCACTGGTGTCCACGCTGGTTTGGTAATGGCAACGTTCTGCAGCAAAAAGGTGGATTCGGTGTTGGTGGTGTAAAACATGGATGTGCATGGCCCTAAAACGATGAAGAGGGAACTTTTTAATTGGATTTTTATTCAAATCTTTTTAACAAAAACTTTCTGCCCCAGCCCCCAACCGCTACTTGCAATTTGCCAAACGGTATAGTATAATACTTAAAGCGGACAGGGCTGTATATTGCGCTGTTTTGCATACGGATGTGGGCCCCGTGCGCAGGAGCCCTGTGAACCATGTCAGGCGGGGAACCGAGCAGCATTAAGCGGTGGTCTCCTGGTGCTGCGGTCAGTCCGCATTCGTATGCAAAGCAGCGCAGCCGCGGGGCACACCCCGCGCGGGCCTTGTCCCTTTTTCTATGCCGCAAAATATTTTACAGGGGGTGGTTGCATTGTACCGTGCGCTGTACCGCAAGTGGCGTCCGCGCAAGTTTGCGGATGTTGTTGGCCAGGAAGCCATCGTAACGGCCCTGCAAAACCAGATCGCCGCCGGGCGCATTGGCCATGCCTACCTGTTTACCGGCACCCGCGGCACCGGCAAAACCACCTGCGCCAAAATTTTTGCCAAAGCGGTCAACTGCCTGGATACCACCAGCCCGGACCCCTGCGGTGAATGTGCTGTCTGCAAAGGCATTGATGAGGGCACCATTCTGGATGTATCGGAAATTGATGCCGCCTCCAACAACAGCGTGGATGACATCCGTGACCTGCGCGATGAAACCGCCTATCTGCCTGCCGTGTGCAAGTATAAGGTATATATCATCGACGAGGTGCACATGCTGTCTACCTCGGCGTTCAATGCCCTGCTGAAAACCATGGAGGAACCGCCGGAGCATGTGATCTTTATCCTTGCCACAACGGAAGTGCAAAAGGTTCCGGCTACTATCCTCAGCCGCTGCCAGCGCTATGACTTCCAGCGCATTACGGCGGATAAAATTGCCGGTCGGCTGGAATATGTGGCCGGGCAGGAAAACATTGAGTTGGACCATAACGCCGCCGAGCTGATCGGCCGCCTGGCCGATGGCGCCATGCGTGATGCACTGTCTATCCTGGATACCTGCGCCGGTGTTTCCAACACTGTGGATGAAGCGCTGGTGCGCCGCATGGCGGGCGTGACGGACCGCAAATATCTGTTTGAAATCAGTGATGCTATTGCCGCGCGGGACGCTGTGAAAGCCTTGCAGGAGATTGCCGCCCTGCGCCAGCAAAGCGTGGATATGCGCCGCCTTTGTATGGAGCTGGCCGGGCATTACCGCAATTTGATGCTCAGCGCCCTGCCCGGCGGCACCGACCTGCTGACGGGAACTTCCCCCGAAGAGGAAGCTGCCTACGCTGCGCGGAAAGATTTCCCCCAGGCGGAAGCGGTACGCGCCGTCAATGCGTTTGGCGCCGCGCTGGAAAAGATGGCCCGCGGTACGGACCAGCGCATTGAGCTGGAACTGGCGGTTTTCTCGCTCACCCAGCCGGAAGCAGTGCCTGCTGCGCTGCCTGCCGCCGTGCCCGCCCGTCCGGTGGTTACAGCAGCCAGTCCGGCCCCCTTTGCCGCCGCCCCGCAGCAGGTGCCCCCGGTGCAAATGGCATCGGCCCCCGTGCCGCCTGTGGCAGCCCAGCCGGTTCCGCCTACCGTGGAACAGCCGCCGTTCAGCACACCCATAGCAGGGGAGACCCCGCCCTTTGAGCCGGAGCTTGCCCCCGCCGCCCCGGCGGTGCAGCAGCCCACCCCGGCTCAGCAGCCGGTGTACGCGGCGGATGTGCCCATCCCCAAACCGGTGCGCACCGTGGCCAAAGAGCCGCAGCTGTTCCCCCAGTGGCAGGCGGTGCTGGAGCTGATTGCGGAAAACGACCCCATGCTGAACTCTTACCTGCGCGGAACCCAGGCTTATTACGATGGCCGCCGCGTGCTGATCGAATGCAGTGATGATTTTCGCGATTTTATGCGCCGCAGCAAAGAAACCAGCAAAAACATCAAACAATATATCTACCAGGTCACCCACATCAAATGCGGCATCGGCCCGTATGAAAAAACCGCTGCAGCTGTATCCAACGCCCCCGCGGCCGATGTGGAAGAGACCCTGCGCCAGATGAAAGACCTTGGCGTGGATGTAGTGGTAGAAGATAAATAATGTTGCTGTCAACCGCAGTGTTGCGGTGTGCCGCCCGGCGGCAGCGCCGGGTGATAACAATATGGATAATAAGGAGAATTACCTATGAAAGCAAGACTTCCCAAAGGCTATGGCCGCCCCGACCCGCAGGCAATGATGCGTCAGGTCCAGAAAATGCAGGATGAGATCCGCGCAAAGCAGGACGAGCTGGAAGCCCGTGAATACACCGGCACAGCCAGCGGCGAGATGGTTACCGTTACCATGACCGGTAAGCACGAAGTGACCGCCATCAAGATCAAGCCCGAAGCCGTAGACCCGGATGATCTGGAAATGCTGGAAGACCTGATCGCTGCAGCTGTCAACAGCGCGGTTGCCGCAGTGGATAAGGATTCTGACGAAGAAATGGCTAAAATGACCGGCGGCATGAATATCCCCGGCCTGGGCTGATCGGGGGCCGCTGCATGCAGAACGCCGAACCCCTTGAAAACCTTGCGGACCAGTTTGCCCGGTTCCCCGGCATTGGCCGCAAGGGTGCCGTGCGCATGGCCTATGAGGTAATGTCCATGAGCAATGAGCAGGCCATGGAGCTGGCCAAGGCGATTGAAAACGCCAAGGTCAAGCTGCACCGCTGCCGCCTTTGCCAGGATTATACCGCCAACGAGGTGTGCAGCATCTGCGCTTCCCCCAAACGGGATCGTTCCGTGATCTGCGTGGTGGAATCCCCGCGGGATGTAAAAGCTATTGAGCGCACCCATGAGTTCAACGGCCTGTACCATGTGCTGCATGGCCTGATTTCCCCCATGGACGGCATCGGCGCGGATCAGCTTTGCGTAAAGGAGCTGCTGGCCCGCTTGGACGGCACCGTAAAGGAAGTCATCATGGCCACCAGCCCTACGGTGGAAGGCGAGGCGACCGCCATGTACCTGGCCAAGCTCATCAAGCCCCTGGGCATCAAAACCACCCGCCTTGCCTATGGCTTGCCGGTTGGTTCCAGCCTGGAATACGCTGATGAAACCACTTTGTACCGCGCTATGGAAGGCCGCGGCGAAATGTGACGCCCGATTTGGCTTGACAAAACGATTTTACTGCGTTATACTGTATACCCCTTAGCGGAATGGACTTGTGTGCTGCAGGGAAAAACGGCTTTGAAAGGAGGTGCGCTTGATGGCACAGGAAAAGCCCGGCAAAAAGGTGATTGCCCAAAACCGTGAAGCGCGCCACGAGTATTTTGTCATCGAAGCGCTGGAAACCGGCGTTGAACTGGTCGGCACCGAGGTCAAAAGCCTGCGTGCCGGCGGGGTCAACCTGAAGGATTCCTGGGCAGATATTGATGATGGTGAGATCATCCTGAAAGGCATGCACATCAGCCCATATGAGCAGGGGAATATCTTTAATAAAGATCCCCGCCGCCCCCGCCGCCTGCTGGCGCATAAAAGCGAGATTCGCCATTTGCAGCAGCAGATCAAACTGCAGGGGTACACACTGGTGCCGCTCCAACTGTATTTCAAGCAGGGGCGTGTAAAAGTGGAACTGGGCCTGTGCAAAGGCAAAAAGCTGTACGATAAGCGGGCTGATGCCGCCGCACGGGACGCCAAGCGCGATATTGACCGCGCAATCAAAACAAGAAGATAATTTTTTCGCGCACACACTTTTGTTTTCCCACGCTGTGTGGTTCTGCCGCATAGCGCTTATATGGGGCTGTAATGGTTTCGACGGGGAGAGAGAGGCGTGAGCA
>ULPH01002212.1_pt1 | contig 13766 bp, 9 predicted proteins | sample 1953301 | NCBI WGS metagenome assembly ULPH01 (sample SAMEA4835623, study PRJEB28245) | human gut metagenome | biome: gut microbiome; material: fecal sample | place: Denmark | collected 2008 | reverse complement strand
AAGATCAGCTGGCCGGGCTTGGTGACGGGGGAGGTGGCATAGTCGGTAGCCATGAAGATGGCACCCAGCATCAGGCCGCCGCCGAACACGTTGTAGAGCATGTAGTCCACAGCACCGATGCCGGCAGGAGCCGCGATCAGGGACAGGATGGCCACGGTGCCGATGTACGCCACGGGGGTGTGCCAGGAGATGACCTTGCGGATCAGCAGGAACACGCCGCCCACCAGCAGGCACAGGGAGGAGACCTCACCCAGGGAGCCGCCGATCTTGCCCAGGAACATATCGCTGATGGAGTAGTTCTGCATCAGGGTGTTGAAGGCCTCGGCAGTGCCCTCCTTCATGATCTGCAGGGGGGTGGCGGCGGAGGTGACGTCAGGACGGATCTGGGGGATGGCCCAGGAGGTCATGGCGGTGGCATAGCTGGCCAGCAGGAACGCACGGCCCGCCAGCGCGGGGTTCAGGAAGTTGCAGCCGATGCCGCCGTAGAGCTGCTTGACCACAACGATGGAGAAGAACGCGCCGATGATGACAGCCCACCAAGGCAGATCAACGGGGCACACGAAGCTCAGCAGGATACCGGTGACGACTGCGGACAGGTCGCCGATCATGCTGGACTTCTTCATGAGCTTGCGGTACGCCCACTCCCAGAACACGCAGGACACCACGGACACCGCGGTGAGCAGCAGGGCCTTCCAGCCGAAGGCATAGACGCTCCAGGCCAGGGCCGGCAGCAGCGCGATGATCACGTCCAGCATGATGGAGCGGGTATCCTCGTTGGAACGGATATGGGGGGAGGAGGACGCGATCAGCTTCAGATTCTTGTAATCAGTCATGGATTTACGCCTCCTTCTTTTCGGCAGCGGCCTTTGCCTCGGCCTCCGCCTTGGCCTTGGCGGCCATTCTTGCGTTGTTGACCTCCTGCTTGCCCAGACGGAACGCATGGGTCAGGGGCAGGCGGGCGGGACAGGTGTAGGTGCAGGCGCCGCACTCGATGCAGTCCATACCGTGCAGCACGTTCTGCCAGGTGTCCACGTCGCCCTTCATCAGGTACTTGTACATGAACACGGGCTCCAGACGGATGGGGCACACACCCACGCACTTGCCGCAGCGGATGCACTGGGGATCCTCGACGTACTGCTCCTCCTTGTCGGCGAAGGCCAGCATGGCGCCGGTGCCCTTGCCCACGGTGACGTCCACGTCGTACTGGGCAAGACCCATCATCGGGCCGCCCATGATGAGCTTGTAGGTCTCATCCTTCAGACCGCCGCAGGCGTCGAACAGCTTGGTGATGGGGGTACCGATGGGACATTCGATGTTCTTGGGGTCGATAACGCCGGAGCCGGACACGGTGACGATCTTGTTCACCACGGGCATGCCGGTGTACACCGCGCGATAGATGGCGCAGGTGGTGTTCAGGTTGAAGATGCAGCAGCCTGCATCGGCGGGCAGCTTGCCGCTGGGGACCTGACGGCCGGACACGGCCTGGACCAGCTGCTTCTCAGCGCCCTGGGGGTAGCGGGTGTGCAGGACCTCCACCACCACGGGAGCGTTCAGCTCGGCGATGGTCTTGTTCAGCACGTCGGCTGCGTTCTGCTTGTTGGCCTCGATGCCGATGTACACCTTGTCCACGCCGAAGCACTTGGCCAGCAGGGTCGCGCCCTTGATGACCTGCTCCGGACGCTCCAGACAGGTGCGGTGGTCGCCGGTGATGTACGGCTCACACTCTGCGGCGTTGATGATCACGTAGTCCACCTTGCCCAGACCGGAGCTGATCTTGACGTGGGTGGGGAAGGTCGCGCCGCCCTGGCCCACGATGCCGGCGTTCTTGACGATCTCCACCAGCTGCTCGGGGGTCAGACTGTCGGGGTCTGCCACAGGTTTGACTTCCTCGGACACTTCGTTCTGGAAGTCGTTCTCGATGACCACGGACATCATCTTGCCGCCCATGTTGAAGGGGCGGGGCTCCACGGCTTTCACCGTGCCGGAGATGCTGGCGTGGATGGGTGCGGAAACAAATCCGCCGGGTTCGCCGATCCTCTGTCCAATTTTTACCTTGTCGCCCACCGCAACGATAGGCTTGCAAGGCGCACCGATGTGCATAGACATGGGAATGACCACCTCAGCCGGCGCTGCCAGCTGTTCGATGGCCTTTTCATTGGTCGCGGCCTTCATGTCGTTAGGATGAACGCCGCCAAAGAAAGCTTGTGCCATTGTCTTCACCTCATCTTACTACCGGGTGGCCCTTTGCCACCGCATACTATTCAGATATTACAACAAAACTTTTCTCTTGTCCAGCCCTACGGCGCAATTCCTGTGGTTTTTTGCCGTTTTTATCGCGGGCTTGACGGCGTTTCTCGTGAAATATTCCCACATTTCCCGGCGAGCGCCAAAAAATCCGCCGTTCCGGCCGCCCTGCGGCGGCCCTTGTGTTTCCGCCGCCGCTGTGTTAGAATATTAGCGCATCGCGGGAGAAATACATTCGGTCCCCGCGCAGAAAGGATGGGACATTATGCTTCTTGACCGTGTATCCCTGAAAAACGAGGCGAAGGGCATCCTCCGCGGCGCCCGCGTCTCCCCGTACCTGTTCACGCTGCTGTTCATGGGCATCTCGCTGGTGCTCACCGCCGTATCGGACTTTGTGTCCTTTGATGAGGGCATGGTCCACAATATTTATTATAGTACCGGTGTGGATCTGTCGTTTCTGGTACTGCATCGGGCGTTCCCTGCGGCGCTGGTGACGTTCGTGTCCATCCTGGTGTCGCTGTTGAGCGTGCTGCTGAACGCGGGCTACTACCGGTACCATCTGGCGGTACGCCGCGGCGAGGAGGTGCCGTATCTGGGGCTGTTCGACGGCTTCTCCTTCGCCGGGAAGCTGATCCTGCTGGCGCTGGTGCAGTACATCTTCATCTTCCTGTGGACGCTGCTGTTCATCATTCCGGGCTTCATCGCGGCCTACCGCTACCGCTTCGCTGTGTATAACCTGTGCGAAAACCCCGACATGGGCGTGATGGAGGCTATCAACATGAGCAAGGCCCAGACTGCCGGCTTCAAGTGGCAGCTGTTCGTGCTGGACCTGAGCTTCATCGGCTGGCGCATACTCAGCGGCCTGACGCTGAACATCCTGGCCATCTGGCTGAATCCCTACATCGTCCAGACTGACGTCGGCTTCTTCCAGCAGATCAAGGCGGCCAAGGGCATCGGCTGGTCGCCGGACCGCGGCGGCAGCGGCGAATTCCGACCCTACGACGGCCCTGACCATACGGACAATACGGGGTGGTAATGTCTTTTGACGAAAAACACCGGAACAACAAATGGGTTGTTCCGGTGTTTCTTTTTGTGCAGATGTAACAGAAAATGCCATAACCTGGACTTCTCACACGGGCGATCTTTATTAAAATTTTAACAAACGACACATTTACACTTGATGTTAAAACCTTAACGTAGTAGACTGGTCTTGCCGGTCACGGACCAAAAGGGAAGATGCTGTGCCGGTATCCTGCCAACCTGTATGTAGTGAAGGAGAGTGACGTTGTGTTCAAAAAATTCACCAATGGATGTGTGCGCGTCGTAAACCGGTGGCTGCCGGATGCGTTTCTGTTCGCCATCATCCTGACCCTGATCGTATTCGTGGCCGCCATGTGCGCCACCGGCATGGGCCCCGTCGAGGTCATCGCCAAGTGGGGCGATGCCAAGGGCGGCTTCTGGAATCTGCTGGCTTTCTCCATGCAGATGGCGCTGGTGCTGGTGTTCGGCTCCGCTATGGCCTCCGCCCGCCCCTGCAAGAAGGCGCTGCGCGCTGTGGCCGCTCTCTGCCATAATGACAAGCAGGCCATTCTGGTGACCACGTTCGTGTCCACCATCTGCTGCTGGCTGAACTGGGGCTTCGGTCTGGTCATCGGCGCTCTGCTGGCCAAAGAGGTGGTGCGCCGTGTGCCCACTGTGGATTACCCCCTGCTGATCGCCTCTGCCTATTCCGGCTTCGTCATCTGGCACGCCGGCCTGTCCGGCTCTATCCCGCTGGATCTGGTGGCCGGCAAGGACTTCGGCGGCGTGATGTACCAGGCTCCCATCACCGAGACGGTATTCCACCCCGTGAACCTCATCATGTGCGGCGTCATCCTGGTGCTGATGCCCTTCATCAACTACGCCATGCACCCCGACAAGGATCATACCATCACCGTGAACCCCGCCCTGCTGGTGGACGAGGAGGAGCGCGTGTACGCTATGGATACCCCTGCTGAAAAGCTGGAGCACTCCAAGATCCTGTGGGCCATCACCGTGGTGTTCGGCTTCGTGTACATCGTCTATTACTTCGTGCAGAACGGCTTTACCCTGGGTCTGAACATCGTGAACATGATCTTCCTGTTCCTGGGTCTGCTGCTCCACGGCGACCTGCGCCGCTATGTGGACGCCATCGGCGATGCTGCCGCCGGCGCCGCCGGTATTCTGCTGCAATTCCCGTTCTATGCAGGCATCATGGGCATGATGGTGGCCGCCAACGATCAGGGCGTGTCGCTGGCCGGCGTTATCTCCCAGTTCTTCGTGGACATCTCCAACAATGTGACGTTTCCCATGCTGTCCTTCCTGGCCGCCGGTATCGTCAACTTCTTCGTCCCCTCCGGCGGCGGCCAGTGGGCCGTCCAGGGCCCCATCATGATGCCTGCCGGTGCGGAGATGAACATCGCGGCCGGCCGCACCGCCATGGCCATCGCCTGGGGCGACCAGTGGACCAATATGATCCAGCCGTTCTGGGCACTGCCTGCGCTGGGCATCGCAAAGCTGTCCGCCCGCGACATCATGGGCTATCTGGTGGTGATCCTGCTGTTCACCGGCGTGGTGGCCTGCCTGGGCTTCCTGGGCTGGGCATTGTTCTTCTAAGTGTGACACCCCCTCACATATCCCCTATACCCGCACACAGGGACGGCGCGTCGGCGCCGTCCCTGTGTTTCTGCGTATATTGCCATCGGCCGAAAGGGCGGGCACGCCTGTTACCGTGCCGTTCCGGCGATTTTTGTCCCTGCCCGCCGATGGTGTATAGATGTATCACACCGCTGCGGGCTCCTCTGTGTCCGCTTTCGCCGCCTCCGGCGCGGCGCTGCTGTCAAAGGGGGTCTCCAGCAGCTCCGGCCTCCGGATGTGCTTCCGGAAATCGTTGTAGAAGGAGGCGTACTCATAGCCGGTGGCGATGCGCTCATCCATGACGATGCCCAGCGGCATCATCTTCTTGCTGAGGTCTCCGCTCATATAGTTGGGCACCGGCTTTCCCATGCAGACGAACACGCTGGTGGTGCCGAATTCGTAGCAGTGGTGGTAGATGTGGCTGGTCTTGATAGACGCCAGATTGGTGATGAACAGGCTGGTGTGGAACGGGCTCAGGTCGATGATCTTGCGGGGCAGCAGCCCGTGCTTGTCCAGATGGTACGCCAGCCACACCACGAATTTGGGCAGCCCGGGCACGGAGAACATCATCCGTGCGAACTTATCGGTGCTGTTTTTCTGCTCCGTGTGTCGGTTGGCCTCGATGGCATCGGTGATCTTCTGCTGGATGGTGAACACGGTGTCGCTGGGCTCGAGATAGATCTTCAGCGTCGTCTCGTCCGGCGAGCCGTCCGCCAGCTTCTTCAGGATAACGAAGGACACGCTGAAGTGGTTGCGCCGGTAGATATGGCTGTTCACCACGAAGTAGTTCAGCTTGGGGTTGGTCTGTATCGCCTTGTAGTATGCGGCGATGATGACGGCCATGTGGTTGATGCGCACGCCGCTGCGGCGCTTTTCGCGGATATAGGACTTAATGGCCTCCTCGTCGATGTACTCGGTGATGGAGTTCCAGGCATCGTATCGCTTGGGCATGATGTAGGGCACCGCCGCTACGATGGGCGGCAGGTCTTTGACTCTCGTTCCGTCAGGGCGCATGGGCAGGTCCTCGATTCTGTCTGAATTAGGACTATTGTAGACCATATCGCCGCCGATTGCAACCCAATTGCGCAGCGGGATATTTTGCCCTTTACCTTTTCCCTTACATTTGATATAATAAAGTATTATTAAGTTAAATTGGCGGCATAGCCCCTGCCGCCGGAAGAAGGAGGTGATCCGCCGTGAAATTTCAGAAGTGGCATATTGCTGACGCACATCCTCAGGCGGCGGAGCGCCTGAAAGCGGCAGGCTATCCCTGTCTGGTGTCAGAGGTGCTGGCCTCCCGCGGCATTGAGACGGCGGAGCAGGCCGCCGCGTTTCTGGAGCATGAGCAGCGTCTGACGTACAGCCCGTTCCTGATGGCCGACATGGATAAGGCCGTGGCGCGGCTGCAGCAGGCGCTGGCCGCGGGAGAGCGAATGGCCGTGTTCGGCGACTACGACGTGGACGGCATCACCGCCACCTGCATCTTAGTGGACTATCTCCAGAGCCGCGGCGCCGACGTGCTGCACTATATCCCCCGCCGCATCGAGGATGGCTACGGACTGAGCCGTGATGCCATCGAGAACCTGTACCGCCAGGGCGCCCGCCTGCTGATCACCGTGGACTGCGGCATCACCGGCGTGGAGGAGGTGGACTTCGCCAACTCTCTGGGCATGGATGTGATCATCACCGACCACCACGAGTGCAAGGAGACGTTGCCCCATGCCGCCGCGGTGGTGGACCCCCACCGGCCCGACTGCGGCTATCCCTTCAAGCATCTGGCCGGCTGCGGCGTGGCGCTGAAGCTGGTGCTGGCTCTGGGCGGGCCGGACAGGGAGGAGGCCCTGTTCTCCCGCTACTGCACGCTGGCCGCCATCGGCACCGTGGCCGACGTGATGCAGATGTCCGGCGAGAACCGTACCATCGTGTCCCGGGGCCTTGCCGCCATCGACCACTCCTATTTTATCGGGCTCCACGCCCTTTTGAAGGAGGCCGGCCTGGCCGGCCGGGAGATCACCTCCGTGCAGATCGGCTTCGTGCTGGCGCCCCGCATCAACGCGGCGGGCCGCATGGGCGCCGCCGACAAGGCGGCGGAGCTGCTGCTGTGTACCGATCCGGCGGAGGCGGAGCGCATGGCCCGTGAGCTGTGCGCTCTGAACCGCGAGCGCCAGAACGTGGAGCAGACCATCTACTCCCAGGCGGAGGAGATGATCGCCCACCTGCCCGACCGCGACCGCAGCGCGCTGGTGCTGGAGAGCAGCCGCTGGCATCAGGGCGTGGTGGGCATCGTGGCCAGCCGCCTTTCCGAGAAGTATTCCCGCCCCAGCTTTATGATCCACCTGAACGGCGCCACCGGCAAGGGCTCCTGCCGCAGCTGGGGCGGCTTCAACCTGTTTGCTGCGCTGGAGAGCTGCAAGGACCTGCTGCTGGGCTTCGGCGGCCACGAGCTGGCCGCGGGCTTCACCATCCAGGAGGAGAATATCCCCGCCTTCCGCCAGCGCATGAACGACTATGCCCGCAGCTTCCGCGGCGGGCAGGCTCCCGTGTCCGAGCTGGACGTGGATGTGGCCATCACCCACCCCTCCGCGGTGACGCTGGAGGAGCTGGAGGCTCTGTCCGCGCTGGAGCCCTACGGCAGCGGCAATGCCCGCCCCGTATTCTGCCTGCTGGGCGCCACGCTGCTGCGCACCCAGAACGTGGGCCAGAACCGCCACCTGAAGCTGCGCCTCGGCAAGGGAAGCGCCCAGTTTGACGGCATCTTTTTCTCCACCGTGGCCGAGGACTGCGGCTGCCGCGCCGGTGACCGCGTGGATGCCGCCTTCTATTTGCAGATCAACGAGTTCCGCGGCAGCCGGACGGTGCAGCTCCAGATGGTGGACCTGCGGCCGTCCCTGTACCCCAGCGGACGGGAGCAGGAGGGGCTTGCCCTTGCGGACCGCTGCACGGCCCATCAGTCCCTGACGATACGAGACGCCCGCCGCCTGCTGCCTACGCGGGATCAGTTCGCCGCCGCATGGCGCTTTCTGGAGCACACGGTACCGGAGCCCGGCCTCACCACCGGCTATCTCCCGCTGCTGCGGGCGGTGGCGGCGGAGCTGGGCAAAACCGAGCCGTTCCCCCGGGCGTCCCTGTGTCTGGAGGTATTTGCCGAGCGGGGACTTTTGACCATGGAGCATCAGGACGATAACGTGACCATCCGCCTGCACCGCGGGAAGAAAGTGGTGCTGTCGGAGTCACCCCATCTGCTGTGGCTCCGCCAGATGACGGAGAAGGGAGGCACTGTACAATGACCATGACACCTCAGGAGATGTACGATCACCTGATCGAAACAGTGAAATCATATAACCCGTCCGCCGGCTTCGACCAGATCCACGCCGCCTACGAGTACGCCGCCGCCCACCACGCCGGACAGAACCGGAAGGACGGCTCGCCGTTCATCACCCACCCGCTGGCCGTGGCCCAGATCGTGGCGGAGGAGCTGCACCTGGACACGGAGTCCATCGTGGCGGCCCTGCTCCACGACACCATCGAGGACACCGACGCCACCCACGAGGAGATCAGCAAGCTGTTTTCCCCCACCGTGGCGGATCTGGTGGAGGGCGTCAGCAAGCTGACCCGCGTCCACTACACCTCCAAAGAGGAGGAGCAGATGGAGAACCTCCGCAAGATGCTGATGGCCATGGCCAAGGATATCCGGGTCATCCTCATCAAGATCTCCGACCGTCTCCACAACATGCGTACCATGGAGTACCAGACGCCGGAGAAGCAGAAGCAGAAATCCTTTGAGACCATGGAAATTTACGCTCCCATCGCCCACCGTCTGGGCATGCAGAAGATGAAGTGGGAGCTGGAGGACCTGTCTCTGAAATATCTGGACCCCGTGGGCTATCGGGAGATCACTGAGGCGCTGGACGAGAAGGCGGAGGAGTACGACGGCTTCATGTCCGCCATCCACGACCAGATCACCACCCGCCTGCGGGAGGCCGGCATCGACGCCACGGTGCAGGCCCGCATGAAGCACCCCTACTCCATCTACCGCAAGATGTACACCCAGAACAAGTCGCTGGACGACGTGTTCGACCTGTTCGCCTTCCGCGTCATCGTGGACACCGTGGCGGACTGCTATAACGTTCTGGGCCTGATACACGACCTGTATAAGCCCATTCTGGGCCGTTTCAAGGACTATATCGGAACCCCCAAGCCCAACATGTACCAGAGTCTGCACACCACGGTGGTGGGCGAGAGCGGCATCCCCTTCGAGGTGCAGATCCGCACCAGGGAGATGCATGAGGTGGCCGAGTACGGCGTGGCCGCTCACTGGAAGTACAAGCAGAACGGCCAGGGCGCCGGTGATGAGCGCAGCTACGAGTGGGTGCGCCGCCTGCTGGAGAATCAGGAGGGCACCGATGCCGAGGACTTTATCCACTCCCTGAAGGTGGACATGTTCGCCGATGAGGTGTTCGTGTTCACCCCCAACGGCGATGTCATCAACCTGCCCGCCGGCGCCACGCCCATCGACTTTGCCTACACCATCCACTCCGCCGTGGGCAACCACATGACCGGCGCCAAGGTCAACGGCCGTATCGTCCAGTTCGATTACCACCTGCGCAACGGCGATGTGGTGGAGGTCATGACCAGCAAATCCGCCCACGGTCCCAGCCGCGACTGGGTGAAGATCGCCCGCTCCAGCAACGCCCGCAGCAAGATACGCCAGTGGTTCAAGCGGGAGAAGCGGGATGAGAACATCGTCAACGGCCGCCAGAGCTTCGAGTCGGAGCTGAAGCGCACCGGTGTGACGCTGAAGGAGCTGACCAACGAGGAAAACCTGTCCAATGTCCTGAAAAAACTGAGCTACAACAGCCTGGACGATATGTACGCCGCCATCGGCTACGGCGGCATCTCCGCCCTGAAGGTCATGGGCCGCCTGCGGGAGGATATCCAGCGTATCCTCCACCAGCACCAGACAGAGCGTCAGGCCGAGGTGCCCGTGGCGGATCAGCCCCAGCAGACCCGCCCCGCTGTGCCTCAGCGCGCCAAGGGAGAGCAGGGCATCGTGGTGGAGGGCCTTACCAACTGTCTGGTGAAGTTCTCCAAATGCTGCACCCCCGTGCCCGGGGACGACATCGTGGGCTTCATTACCCGCGGCTATGGCATCTCCGTCCACCGGGCGGACTGCCCCAACGCCGACCCCGCCCGCCGCAAGCCGGAGGAGGCCGGCCGCTGGATCAAAGTCTCCTGGGGCGGCAACACCCGGGAGAGCTACCGTACCACGCTGGAGGTGGTGGCCAAGGATCGCCTGAACCTGATCGTGGACATCTCCACGGTGCTGTCCAGCACCAAGACCCACGTTTCCTCCATGAACGCCCGCAGCACGCCGGACGGCTTTGCCCTCATCACGCTGGACACGGACGTGTCCGACAGCCAGCAGCTGCAAACGGTCATGCGGAGGATCGAGCAGATCTCCGGCGTCATGCGGGTCACCCGCCCCGCCGGTTAAACCAGAAAAAGGAGCGATATGCCATGAGAGCAGTATTGACCCGCGTGAAGCACGCATCCGTCACCATCGACGGCGAAGTACACGGCCAGATCGGGGAGGGCTTCCTCATCCTGCTGGGCGTGACCCATGAGGACACCGAGGCCCAGGCCGTCAAGCTGGCGGACAAGCTCACCGGGCTCCGCATTTTTGAGGACGAAAACGGTAAGATGAACCGCAGTCTGGAGGACGTGAAGGGCCAGCTGCTCATCGTCTCCCAGTTCACGCTGTACGGCAGCTGCAAAAAGGGCCGCCGTCCTGAGTTCCTGTCCGCCGCACGGCCGGAGGTGGCCATCCCCCTGTACGAGAAGTTCGTCCAGCTCTGCCGGGACAAGGGCTTCCACACCGAGACCGGCGAGTTCGGCGCCTATATGCAGGTGGAGAGCCTCAACGACGGGCCGGTGACGCTGGTGGTGGACACCGATCAGCTGTAAGAAAGGAAGCGCCATGAAGATCACATCCATTCAGGTCGGCCCCATCATGACCAACTGCTACCTGCTGTGCGATGAGACAGCCGGCGTCTGCGCCCTCATCGACCCCGGCGACGACGCCGCCCGGGTGGCCCGTCTGGTAGAGCAGAGCGGCTGCACCCTGCAATATATCCTTCTGACCCACGGCCACTTTGACCACACCTCCGCTGTCCGCCCTCTGCTGGAGCAGTACCCGGACGTGCCGGTATATATCCACGAAAAGGACGCCGTGGATACGGAGCGCGGCGAGCTGCTGTTCCGCAAGGTGGGGCCGGAGAACCAGCGCTACTATAAGGAGGGCGACACCCTGCCGCTGGGCGGGCTGACTCTCCGTGTGCTGGAAACGCCGGGTCACTCCGAGGGCTCCGTCTGCCTGCTGGTGGAGGGGCAGGGCGTGCTGTTCGCCGGCGATACCCTGTTCCGCTGCTCCTGCGGCCGGTGCGATTTCCCCGGCGGCGACTACCGGAAGATGCTGGCCTCTCTGGGCCGCCTGGCGGCACTGGAGGGGAACCTGCGGGTGCTTCCGGGTCACGACATGGAGACTACGCTGGACTACGAGCGCCGCGTCAACCCCTACATGCGGCAGGGGTCGGCGCGATGAAGCTGATCTTCCGCGGCCATGACGACCGCTATGCCATTGAGCAGAGCCTGCTGGCCTTCTTCCCCGAGGAGCGCCCCGTCTACGAGACAGCGGAGGCGGGGGAGGACGACTGCGCTTATGTCTCCCTGACGGAGGGCAAGCGCTATGCCACCGGCGTTACCAGCATTCATTATCATGGAAAAACGGCGCGGGGCGTCTCCCGCGCTGTTCTTACGGATGCCCCTGACGAGTACGAGCAGGAGCGTCTGCGTCAGCGCGCCCTGAAGCTGTCGTTCTTCAAGGCGGCGCGTGACATCACCGGCGTTACCCCCAGCTGGGGCGCCCTCACCGGCATCCGCCCGGGCAAGCTGGCCCGCGCTATGCTGGAGCAGGGAAAAACGGAGCGCGAAACGGACCGCGTCCTGCGTGACACCTACTTCGTCTCGCCGGAGCGCCGCCGCCTGGCCATCGAGACGGCCCGGGCCGGCCTGAAGGCCAAACGCGACCTGCGCCCCGATGAGATCTCCCTGTACGTGGGCATCCCGTTCTGCCCCACCCGCTGCGCCTACTGCAGCTTCGTGTCCGCATCGGTGGAGAAGTCCTTCGGCCTGATGGAGCCCTATCTGGCATCGCTGGAGCAGGAGATCACCGACGCTGCCCGCATGGTGGCGGAGACGGGCCTGCGCATCAAGTCCTTCTATATGGGCGGCGGCACGCCCACCACCCTGTCGGCCCGGCAGATGGATCACCTGCTGACCCATCTGAACCGCAGCTTTGACCTCACCGACTGCGCGGAGTACTGCATCGAGGCGGGCCGCCCCGACACCATCACACGGGAGAAGCTGCAGGTCCTGCTGGACCACGGCGCGGACCGCATCAGCGTCAACCCCCAGTCCATGGAGGACGAGGTGCTGCGGGCCATCGGCCGCAAGCACACGGCGGCGGACATCGAGGCGACCATGGCGCTTGCTGCCTCCATGGGGTTCCCCCATGTGAACATGGACCTCATCGCCGGCCTGCCTGCCGACACGCCGGAGGGCTTCCGCCGCACGCTGGACAAGTGCCTGACCTTCGGCGCGGACAACATCACCGTCCACACCCTCAGCCTGAAGAAGGGCAGCCGCATTCTGCTGGAGGGCCTGCCCATCCCATCGGCGCAGGACGTGTCCGCCATGCTGGACTATGCCAACGAAGCCCTGCGCGCCGCGAATTTTACTCCCTACTACCTCTACCGTCAGAAGTATATGTCCGGCAGCTTCGAGAACGTAGGCTGGTGCATATCCGGCGCGGAGGGACTGTATAATATCTACATCATGGAGGAGCTGCACAGCATCCTGTCTCTGGGTGCCGGCGGCTCCACGAAGATGGTGGACCCCGTACACGACCGTATCGAGCGGGTCTTTCACCCCAAGTTTCCCACGGAGTACATCGCCCGCCCCGAGAAGATCCGGCAGGATCTGGAGACGTTCCGCCGGTTCCACGAGGCCATGAAATAGCAGACGGGAGGCGCCTATGGCCCAGCGACGGCACAACTTCATCAGCGGCGCCGCCGTGCTGGCCCTTGCCGTGGCCGTTACCAAGGTGCTGGGCGCCCTCTACAAGATTCCGCTGGGCAACCTGCTGGACAAGGAGGGCATGGCCCATTTCTATGCGGCCTATAACATTTACAACCTGCTGCTGGTGCTGTCCACGGCGGGACTGCCGCTGGCTCTGTCCCGGCTGGTATCCCGCGCCGCGGCGCAGGGCCGCCTCAATGCCCAGCGCCGCATTTTCCGGACGGCGCTGGCGCTGCTGGCCGTCATCGGCGCGGTGTGCAGCGCCGTCATGTGCCTGTTTCCGCAGGTGCTCAGCGGCCTGCTCCACGACTCACTGGCCGCGCCCGCCATCCGGGTCCTCGGCCCAGCGGTGCTGTTCGTCTGCCTGACCTCCGCCATCCGGGGGTATACCCAAGGCTTGGGCGACATGACGCCCACCGCCGTCAGCCAGATGACGGAGTCCGCCGGCAAGCTGGTCATCGGCCTCGCCCTGTGCCTGGTGCTGCTGCACCGGGGGGCGGACTCGTCCCTGTGCGCCGCCGGCGCCATCGCCGGCGTCACCGCAGGGTCCCTGCTGTCTCTGACGGTGCTGACCGTGTTCCTGCTGCGCCGCCGTGACCGCGCCTCCGTGGACGTACCGCCTGCGCGGAGCGCCGTGCTCCGTGAACTGCTGGCTGCCGGCATCCCCATCACGCTGGGCGCGGCGGGCATGAGCCTCATCACCCTGCTGGATCAGGCGCTGGTGATGTCCA
>ULPH01019713.1_pt1 | contig 13825 bp, 9 predicted proteins | sample 1953301 | NCBI WGS metagenome assembly ULPH01 (sample SAMEA4835623, study PRJEB28245) | human gut metagenome | biome: gut microbiome; material: fecal sample | place: Denmark | collected 2008 | reverse complement strand
CGCGGGTACGTTTATGGTGGATCGCGGCAGCATCGTCATTGATGGCGTGGATGTGACGCACCTGCCGGAATACAAGCGCGCGAAGTATCTGGGGCGCGTGTTCCAAGACCCGATGAACGGCACGGCGGCAACGATGAACATTGAGGAGAACCTCGCGCTGGCGTATCGCCGCGGGCAGGGGCGGACGCTCCGCTGGGGCATCACGGCGAAGGAACGCGACGAGTACCGCGAAAAGCTGGCGACGCTGGGGCTGGGGCTGGAAGACCGCATGAGCAGCAAGGTTGGTCTGCTTTCCGGCGGACAGCGGCAGGCGCTGACGCTGCTGATGGCGACCATCAAGCAGCCGAAACTCCTCCTGCTGGATGAGCACACCGCCGCCCTTGACCCTAAAACGGCGAAGAACGTGCTGACGCTGACGCAGAAAATCATTGCGGAAAATCACCTGACGGCCATGATGGTGACGCATAACATGAAAGACGCGCTGGAGTACGGCAACCGCACCATCATGATGCATGAGGGCAAAATCATCCTCGATATCGACGCGGAAACGAAGAAGCGCATTCGCGTCGAAGACCTGCTGGTGATGTTTGAAAAAGCAAGCGGCAGCGAAATCAACAACGACCGGATGCTGCTGGGATAAAGCGGAAATGAGAAGAATGCGGACGAGGTGAAAAAAGCGCCTCATCCGCATCTTTTTTGCCGAATATGAAAGAAAAAAACAGCATAAAAGCGAATGATATGCAGAATAAGGACAAATTATGACCATTTTTTCGCATAGAATTTACAATTCGCCATCGACAATTGGACGAAAATGTGATATACTGCCTTCTGTTCCTAAAGAATGGAACGAAACTTTCGCAGCGGCTCTCCGCAGCGAAAATATTCTGGAAAAGAAAGAGAGGAAAATGAACATGAAGAAGTTCCTTGCAATCATGATGGCGCTGTCCATGATGCTGTGCGCGTTTGCCGTGGCGGAAACCGCGAGTCCCGTTGCCAGCACGGTCGCCAGCCCTGTTGCCAGCCCCGTTGCGGATATGGTAGGCGACCCGGCGGATCTGCCGGCAATTGCGGCGGTGCTGAACGGCGGCAGCGAGGTCTATGTTCCCTCTGACAAGACGAACAAGACCCTGCAGGATGCCCTGAACGACGAGTTCACCGAGGGCGCAGGCTATGATTCCTTCGCTGTGCTGGATGTGGACGGCGACGGCAAGCTCGACGTGGTGCTGAATGTGACCGTGAACGGCGAAGTACTGGGCTATCTGGTGCTGACCAGCGCCGATGAAGTCATCTGTGCGTACGGCTTCTACTACCGCGCGATGATTGGCCTGAAGGAAGATGGCTCCTTCTCCTTCAGCAGCAGCGCGCTGGAATCCGGCGTGGCGACCTTCTACAAGGACGAGAACCGCGATGCGCAGTACAATGAGCTGGCGGAAAGCAAGCTGGATGAAAACGAAAACGTCGTCTATTTCGTGAACGGCGAAGCGGCGGATGAAGATGCCTTCACCGCGGTCATCAACGCGCAGAACGAAAAGGCGGATGTGACCTTCGTGCCCGCAACGGCGGAAAATCTGGCACTCTACCTGACGATTGAGTAATCAACCCGTCCAAAGCAGCCTCCCGGCATGGATTGTGCCGGGAGGCTGTTTTTTTCTTCAAATCAATAGACAATCGTCGAACGAAAACCAATTTTCGATACGAAACCGTTTTTTCGTAAAAGACAGCGAAAATCCGCCGAAGATTTGGCAGATATGGCATGAAAATATGGATAGACAGACAAATATCCATTGACAAAACGATTTCGCTGATGCTATAATTGAAAGGAAGCTGCGGTCAAATACGCAGAAGAAAGGAACGATGGATATGAAGAAGCGGTTCCTGCACCTGTTCAGCCTGATGCTGGCGGTGCTGATGCTGATTCCATGCGTAGGGTCGGCGGAAGAGGCGGAAGCGGTGGATAACGGCGTGATGCGCGAGGGCTTGACGGCGCTGGAGGCTACCCGCCTGATGGGCAACGGCATCAACCTCGGCAACACCCTGGAAGCCTGCGACAACAACGTCGGCATCAAGACGAACACGCCCCTTAGCTATGAGACGCACTGGGGTCAGCCGAAAACGACGCAGGCCATGATTGACGGCATGAAAGCGGCGGGCTTTGACACCATCCGCATTCCCGTGGCTTGGATGACCAACGCCACCCACCTCTACGAAGGCGACTACACCATCGACGCTGACTACATGGACCGCGTGGAGGAAGTTGTCCGCTATGCGCGCAAGGCGGGCATGTACGTCATCATCAATGACCATTGGGATGGCGGCTGGTATGGCATGTTCGGTTCGGAAAGCGCCGAAACCCGCGCACTGGCCATGGAAGCCTACAAGGGCATGTGGCAGCAGATTGCCGAACGCTTCCGTGATTACTCCGATTACCTGATTTTCGAGAGCGCAAACGAGGAGCTCGGCGGCCGCTTCGACGAGAATTCTCCGCTGTACTGCTCCGATTCCGTCGTTACCTACCTGACCGACGACGAGCGGTACGCGCTGACGAACGAAATCAACCAGACGTTTGTGGATGTCGTCCGCGCGACGGGCGGTAACAACGCGACCCGCTTCCTGCTGATTGCGGGTTACAGCACCGACATTGACAAGACCTGCGACGATCGCTTCCAGATGCCCAAGGACACCGTGGACAGCAAGCTGATGGTTTCTGTCCATTACTACGATCCGTGGTCGTACTGCGGCGCGTCCAGCGCGGCGAGCGCCACCAAGTGGGGCAAAGTGAGCGACTATGAGTACATGGATCAGCAGCTGGCAAAGATGACGAAATTCACCGAGGCGGGCTACGGCGTGGTCATCGGCGAATACGGCGCGCTGCCGTGCAGCGACGGGCTGAAGGACAACACGCTGGCGTACCACACGGCGTTCCTTGACGCCTGCACCAAGTACAACCTGACGAACTGCCTGTGGGATTGCAGCGGGCTGTACAAGCGCGTGTCCCAGACCTTCGCGGATGACGATATTCTGGCGATGTATCAGGAGAAGCGTCAGGCGAACGAAGAAGGTCAGGATTATGCGGATGTGCAGGCGGCTGCTGCGGCGGAAGCAGCGGCTGCTGCAGCGGAAGCCCCCGTGACCTTCCTGCAAGATGCCGTGGTCGTGGACGACCAGACCGCGCTGGCGTGGATTATGTGGAACGACGGCAGCTGGGCGCTCACCCACAGCGTCGGCGATACCTACAACGCGGATTCCATCTCCGAGGGACTTGTCGCGACCAACGCCGTCATCACGGGCGAAGGCAAGTACACTGTTGGGCTGGATTTCACCGGCACGGCGCAGGGTTACTCCGCGTCCGTCGCGTTTGCCGCCATCGGCATCAGCAACGGCGAAGCGCTGTACCCGAACTACCTCGTTAACATCAAGGAAGTGCGCATCAACGGCGAAATCTACCGCCTGAAGGGCCGCGCCTACACGACCTCTGACGACGGCGTGTGCACGCGCGTGAATCTGTACAACGAATGGGTGACGAGCGTGCCCAAGACCGCGCGTCTGCCCGGCGGCAACCTCGCCGGCGCAACGCCGACCCCCATCAACCGCAACGATGCTGTCATCGCCGAAATCAAGACGATTGAAATCGACTTTGAGTATGTGCCGATGAACTAAGGCAAAAAGAAGCCCGAATCGCGATGGTTCGGGCTTTTTTGAATGCGGATGATGATCTTGGCGGATGCGGATGATTTCACTTCCTATAATTGCGCGCTTTGTCGCAGAGGGTTTCGCGTCCGCAGACGCGGCTGAAGCAGCAAAAAAGACATGCTTGATGTTGAAAGTCAAGCATGTCTTTTTGAAATCTGCACTTACTTCAGATACTGCACCGCCAGAATCACAACGCCCAGCACCACCAAAACCACGCCGACCACCCGGTTGAGCGTCTCCGGCTTCGATTTGTTCGCAATTTTCGCGGCAATCTGCGCGAACAGCAGCGTGAACGCCATGCACAGCGCCAGCGTCCATCCGTCCGGCAATCCGCCGATGGTGAAGTGGCTGACCGCGCCCGTCAGCGCCGTGAACGCCATGATAAACACGCTTGTGCCAACGGCGGTTTTCAGCTCGTAGCCCATGACGGAGGTCAGAATCAGCAGCATCATCATGCCGCCGCCCGCGCCGACGAAGCCGCAAATCATGCCGATGAACGCGCCGCAGACGATCGACTGCACCATGCGCTTCTTTTTGCTCACGTTCTGCATGGCTTCGCGCGTCGTCATCACCGGGCGGATGATGAACTTGATGCCCAGCAGCATCGTCATCAATACGCTGAAGCTGCCCATCGTTCGGCTCGGCACAAGGCTTGCGACGTAGCTGCCTACGACCGTGAACGCAAGCACCGCCGCCATCATCAGCAAGCCGTTGCGAATGTCGAGATTCTTGTTTTTGCCGTACGTCCACGCGCTTGCGGCACTCGCCAGCACGTCGCTCGCCAGCGCAATGCCGACCGCCTCATACGGCTCCATGCCCAAGAACGTAATCAGCATCGGGCTGATGACCGCCGCGGCGCTCATGCCCGCGAATCCCGTGCCTAAGCCAGCGCCTAAGCCCGCCAGCAGGCATACCAGCACTTTTTCCACCATGAGGAAAGCCTTCCTTCTGTCGATTCTTATGCACATTGTAGCGGATTCGTGTGTACTCAGCATGAACATTGCGGACGAAAATGCAAAATTCGCGCATCAGGCGAAAATCCGCCGCTGATGGCTGGAAAATTCCGCAAGAAGCCGCGAAACCGCTTGTGCAAACGCGCATTTCGGGCTATACTACCCTCATCAGCAGAAGGAGGATAAGCATCATGTGTACCGCGATTCGCCTGACCACGCGCGACCACTATTTCGGCAGAAACCTTGACTTGGAGTACAGCTATCAGGAGACCGTTGCCATCACGCCGCGGCGCTATCCGTTCCATTTCCGGCACGAGGGGACGAACAGCGACCATTTCGCCATGATTGGCATGGCGTTCGTCGTTGGCGGAATGCCCTTATATTATGAAGCGACGAACGAGAAGGGCTTGAGCATGGCGGGGCTGAACTTCCCCGCGAGTGCCGTGTATCACGACGTGAAGCCGGATTGCGCGAACATCGCCAGCTTTGAGCTGATTCCGTACATTCTGGGGCAGTGCGAAAGCGTTCAAGAGGCGAAAACGCTGCTCCAGCGCCTGAACATCACCCGCGACGGCTTCAGCGAGCAGCTCCCGCCGTCGCCGCTGCACTGGATGATTGACGACCGCGAAGGCTGCATCGTCGTCGAGTCGATGGCGGACGGGCTGCACGTCTACGACAACTGGTCGAACGTGATGACGAACGAGCCGCCGCTGCCGCTGCAATTGGAAAATCTGGCGCACTATCAGGCGCTTTCGCCGGAAGAGCCGGTGAATCGCTTTGCGCCCACGCTGCCGCTGAAGGTGGGCGGACGCTGCACGGGCGCGATTGGCTTGCCGGGCGACTGGTCGCCGTGGTCGCGGTTCGTCCGCGCAGCATTCCTGACGAACAACTCCGTCTCCGGGGACAGCGAGGAGGAGAGCGTCGGGCAGTTCTTCCACATTTTAGGCGGCGTGGCACACCCGCGCGGCTGCGCCCACCTGCCGCATGGGTATGAAATCACGGTGTACACAAGCTGCTGCAACGCCGACACGGGGGTCTACTACTACACGACCTACGGCAACCAGCAGATTTGCGCGGTGGACATGCACAAGGTGGATTTGAACGGCGGGGAAGTCGTGTCGTATGAACTGAAAAAGCAGCAGGGGATTCATTACCAGAACTAAAAGCAGGGCAGGGGTGCAGAACGCATCCTTGCCCTTTTTGCTTAGCCGATGCAAATCACCGTTCCCGACGAGAAGTCGCTGGGCAGCAGCGTCGGGTTCAGCGAGAGCAGCCGCCCCCGCGTCGTCCGAAAGCGCACCGCCAGCGTGTCCAGCGTCTCCCTCGGCTGAATGGTGTACGAGCGCAAGCCGGCGCACGTCTGCCGCGTGCCGGACGGCGGCGCACAGTACGCGGTGCCCGCAATCAGGTAGCCCGGCATCAATTGCGGATTCGCGCTGCGCATCGCCCGATAGCTGACGTTGTGCTGCACCAGCAAATCCGCGTAACTCTGCCCCGACTGCACCGCGGACAGCGTATATCCTGACGGACAGACACGGGTCGGCGTATCAGGCAGGGCGGGATATTCGCCGTCGTCCGGCAGGGGAATCACGGGCGTCTGGCTGTCATCGGGCAGGGCAGGGTATTCGCCGTCGTCCGGCAGGGGGATGGCGGGCGTCTGCGCGTCGTCGGCGTCGTCCGCTTTTGCCGGAACGCACAGCACCTGTCCGACCGTGAGATTGTTCTGTGACACGCCGGGATTCCGCTCGGCGAGTTCGAAGGTCGTAATGTCCAGCCGCGCGGCAATTGACGCGAACGTGTCGCCGTCTTCAACCACATACGGCTGACCGCTGATGCAGGTATAGATGAAATTGGGCAGACAGATTTCCTCCCCGGCGGTCAACGTGGCAAAATCGACGCCGGGATTGATGACCTGCAGCGCCTGCACGGTGGTGGCGTATGTACGGGCGATACGCTCGGCGGTGTCGCCCTCCTGCCAAGTGTAGCTCTCCGCCCCGCGCGGACAGACGCGCCCGATGGCTCTGCGACCTTGCTGTTCCATGCCTGTTTCCCTCCTGTTTGCACTTTTCGGCGGGTTTTGCGCCCACCATTCAAAATTTATGCGCCGGGCAGCGGTTTCATCCCTTGCCCTCGCTGCTATTCTATGCTATAATGTTCGGCAGGTGTGCTGACGCGCCGATTTTCGTGTGCCTAAGTTTCACCAGAATCTGGTTGTTTCCCCTGAACCCGACACATTTCGGTGCGCCTCGGTTCGGGCGGGAAAACGAAAGAAACCATGATGCGTATACAGAAAATGTGCATCAATATGCAGCTTTATACTTCTGCGACATCTGCGAAGAATGATGGAGGGAATTCCCATGAAGCATCTGCTGAAGCTCCTCGACCTGAGCAAGGAAGAAATCACGGAGCTGCTTGACCTCGCTGACCGCCTGAAGGCGGAAACCAAAGCCGGCGTGGAGCACCACATCCTCAAAGGCAAAACGCTGGGCATGATTTTTGAGAAGTCCTCGACCCGCACGCGCGTCAGCTTTGAGACGGGCATGTACCAGCTGGGCGGTCATGCGCTGTTCCTGTCCAGCCGCGATCTGCAAATTGGCCGCGGCGAACCGGTGGAGGACACCGCGCGCGTCCTGAGCCGCTATCTGGACGGCATCATGATTCGCACCTTTGCGCAGGAAGAAGTGGAAACGCTGGCGCGCGTGGGCAGCATCCCGATTATCAACGGCTTGACGGACTTCTGCCACCCCTGCCAAGTGCTGGCGGATTTGCAGACCGTGCGCGAGTACAAGGGGCGCATTGAGGGGCTGAATATGTGCTACATCGGCGACGGCAACAACATGGCCAATTCGCTGATTGTCGGCTTCCTCAAAATGGGCGCGCATGTGTCCATCGCCTGCCCGAAGGCGTATCAGCCGGACGCGCAGGTGCTCTCGTTCACCGAGCAGTACCCCGGCAAGTTCGTCATGACCGAAAGCCCGGAAGAAGCGGCGAAGGATGCGGACGTCATTTTCACTGACGTGTGGGCTTCGATGGGGCAGGAGGAAGAAAAGGCGGTGCGCGAGAAGGCGTTCCGCGGCTATCAGATTAACGCGGAGCTGCTGGCGAAGGCGCATCTGGGCTGCATGGTGCAGCACTGCCTGCCCGCGCATCGCGGCGAGGAAATCACGGCGGATGTGTTTGAATCCCACGCCGACCAGATTTTCGACGAGGCGGAGAACCGCCTGCACGCGCAGAAGGCAGTCATGGTTGCTGTTATGGCGGACAAGAAAGACTGGTAAGCAACACGCGGTTTTTGCCCCAATAGAAAAATGGAGGAAACGAGCATGAAGGGCTATCTGCTGCTGGCCAACGGTCAGCTTTACGAAGGCACGCTGATGGGCGCTGCGAAGCCGGTCATGGCGGAGCTGGTGTTCACCACGGCGATGACAGGCTATCTGGAAACCCTGACCGACCCGTCCTACGAAGGGGAAATCGTCATTCAGACGTTCCCGACCATTGGCAACTACGGCGTGATTACGGAGGACTTCGAGTCGCCGCGCCCGCGCCTGTCCGCGTATATCGTCCGGGAACTCTGCGATGAGCCGAGCAACTTCCGCTGCCAAGGCAAGCTCGATGATTACCTCAAAGCGCAGGGCATTCCCTGCCTGACGGGGGTGGACACCCGCGCGCTGACCCGCGTCATCCGCAATGCGGGCGTGATGAATGCCGCGCTGCTGACCGAGAAGCCGGAGAATCCGGAGGAAATCTGCGCGCAATTGAAGGTGCTGCCGTTCCATCCGTCGATTCAGGACGTGACGTGCGACGGCGTTCAGCCCGCGAAGAAGCGGGGCATCCACAACGTCGTCCTCTGGGACTTCGGCGCAAAGGCGAACATCCAGCGTGAACTCGAAAAGCGCGGCTGTGCGGTCACGGTTGTTCCGGCGAGCGCGACGGCGCAGGAAATCCTGAACCTGAATCCCGACGGACTGATGCTGTCCAACGGCCCCGGCGACCCGGCGGATAACACCGCCGTGATTGCGAACCTGCGCGAACTCATGCGCCACCGCATCCCTACCTTCGGCATCTGCCTGGGGCATCAGCTGCTGGCGCTCAGTCAGGGCGCAAAGACCGCCAAGCTGAAGTACGGCCACCGCGGCGCAAATCAGCCCGCGAAGGACGTCAAGACCGGGCTGTCCTACATGACGAGCCAGAACCACGGCTATGCGGTGGACTGCGACACGCTGCCGGAAAACGCGTCCCTGCGTTTTGTCAACGGCAACGACGGCACCTGCGAGGGCGTTGATTATACCGACATGCCCGCGTTCTCCGTCCAGTTCCACCCGGAAGCGTGCGGCGGCCCGCTTGACACCCGCTTCCTGTTCGACCGCTTTATTGCCATGATGGGAGGGAATAAGGAATGCCGCTGAATCCCGATCTGCACAAAGTAATGATTATCGGCTCCGGCCCGATTGTGATCGGTCAGGCTGCCGAATTTGACTACGCCGGTTCGCAGGCGTGCCGCGCCTTGAAGGACGCGGGGCTGGAAGTCGTGCTGGTCAACCCGAACCCCGCCACCATCATGACCGACCATTCCTCCGCCGACCATATCTACATTGAGCCGCTGACGCTGGAAACCCTGCGCCGCATCATCCTCAAGGAAAAGCCGGACTCCCTGCTGTCCACGCTGGGCGGGCAGAGCGGGCTGACCCTCTCCATGCAGCTGGCGAAGGAGGGCTTCCTCGAACAGCATGGCGTGAAGCTGCTGGGCGCCAAGTGCGAGACGATTGAAAAGGCGGAAGACCGCCAGCAGTTCAAGGACACGATGCTTTCCATCCACCAGCCCGTCATTCCGTCGGAAGTCGTGGAGACGGTGGAGGATGCGCTCGCGTTCGCCAAGACCATCGGCTACCCCGTGATTGTGCGTCCGGCGTATACGCTGGGCGGTTCGGGCGGCGGCATCTGCCAAGACGAAAAGGAGCTGGCGGAAATCGCCGAGAACGGTCTGCGCCTGTCGCCGATTACGCAGATTCTGGTCGAGAAGTGCATTTCCGGCTGGAAGGAAATCGAATTCGAGGTCATGCGCGACAAGCTCGGCAACGTGATTGCCGTCTGCTCGATGGAAAACATCGACCCCGTCGGCGTGCATACGGGCGACTCCATCGTCGTTGCGCCCGCGCTGACTTTGGCGGACAAGGAGTACCAGATGCTCCGCCGCGCCGCGCTGGACATCATCACCGCGCTGGAAGTCGAGGGCGGCTGCAACTGCCAGTTCGCGCTCAATCCCGATACGTTCGACTATGCTGTCATCGAGGTCAACCCGCGCGTCAGCCGTTCCTCCGCCCTTGCGTCGAAGGCGACGGGCTACCCGATTGCCAAGTGCGCCGCGCAGATTGCCATCGGCTATACGCTGGATGAAATGAAGAACGCCGTGACGGGCAAGACCTGCGCCGCGTTCGAGCCGGCGCTGGACTATATCGTGGCGAAAATCCCGAAGTGGCCGTTTGACAAGTTCGTGTACGGCAAGCGCACCCTCGGCACGCAGATGAAGGCGACCGGCGAGGTGATGGCGATTGGCGTGAACGTCGAGCAGGCGCTGATGAAGGCGGTTCGCGGCGCGGAAATCGGCTGCGACACGCTTCGGATGAAGTCGATGGCGAATCTCACCGTGGATGAGCTGCTGGAGCTTATCGGCAAGTGCACCGACCAGCGCATGTTTGCAATGTACGAGGCGATTGCGCGCGGCGTGACGCTGGAAAAGCTGCACGAAATCACGAAAATCGACTACTTCTTCCTCCATAAGTACCTGAACCTGTACAACATGGAATGCCGCTTGAAAGAGGGCAACATCGACGCGGAGACGTATCTGCGCGCGAAGAAGATGGGCTATCCGGACAAGGCGATTGAGCGCCTGTCGGGCGAAAAAGTGCCGATGCACCGCGACCCGGTCTACAAGATGGTCGATACCTGCGCGGCGGAATTCGCGGCGGAAACGCCCTACTTCTACGCCACCTATGACGATGAGAACGAAGCGAAGGAGTTCCTCGATGAGCGCCCGAAGAAGCCGTGCGTCGTCGTCTTGGGTTCCGGCCCGATCCGTATCGGTCAGGGCATCGAGTTCGACTATGCGTCCGTCCACTGCGTGTGGATGCTCAAACAGGCGGGCTACGATGTCGTGATGATCAACAACAACCCGGAGACGGTTTCGACCGACTTTGATACCGCTGACCGCCTGTACTTCGAGCCGCTGACGGCGGAGGACGTGCTGGGCGTGATTGCGACGGAGAAGCCGGTTGGCGTCGTTGCGGCGTTCGGCGGGCAGACGGCAATTAAGCTGACTCACGCGCTGGAGCAGGCGGGCGTGCGCATCATGGGTACGTCGGCGGATATGATTGACGCGGCGGAAGACCGCGAGCGCTTCGACGCGGCGATGGAGAAGTACGGCATCAAGCGCGCCAAGGGCCGCACGGTCATGACGAGCGAAGAAGCGGTGGCGGCGGCGAACGAGCTGGGCTACCCGGTGCTGGTGCGCCCGTCGTATGTCCTGGGCGGTCAGAACATGATTATCGCCTATCAGGACAGCGACATTGTGGAGTACATGCGCATTATCCTCGCGCAGGGCATCGAGAACCCGGTGCTGATTGACCAGTACCTGATGGGCATCGAGGCAGAAGCGGACGCGATTTGCGACGGCACGGACGTGCTGATTCCCGGCATCATGGAGCACGTCGAGCGCTCCGGCATCCACTCCGGCGACTCCATCGCTGTCTATCCCGCGTGGAACCTGACCGGCGCGATGACGCAGCGGCTGATTGAGGTCACGCGGCAGATTGCGCTCGAACTCGGTACGCTGGGGCTTATCAACATTCAGTATATCGTCTATCATAACGAAGTCTATGTCATTGAGGCGAACCCGCGCGCCAGCCGCACCGTGCCGTACATCAGCAAGGTGACGGGCGTGCCGATGGTTGACCTCGCCGTCCGCGCGATGCTGGGCGAAAAGATTCGCGACATGGGCTACGGCACGGGGCTGTACCGGCAAAGCCCGTACTACGCGGTCAAGGTGCCGTGCTTCTCCTTCGAGAAACTGGCGGATGTCGATACTCACCTCGGCCCGGAGATGAAGTCCACCGGCGAAGTGCTGGGCATCGGCACGAACCTGCAGGAGGCCATCTTCAAGGGACTCGTCGCCGCAGGCTACAAGATGCGCCATCAGGGCGGCATTCTCGTCTCCGTCCGCGACAAGGACAAGCCGGAAGCCATTGACTGCGCGCGCAAGTTCGCCAAGCTCGGCTTCAACATTTTCGCCACGCCCGGCACGGCGCGCGCCATGCAGGAGCATGGGCTGTACGCCGCCGTCGTGAAGAAGGAAGCACAGGAGAAAATGCTGGAAATGGGGCAGGTGCAGTATGTCATTTCCACGTCCAACAAGGGTCGTCTGCCGCAGCTGGAATCCGTCCGGATGCGCCGCAAGGCGGTCGAACGCGGCATCCCGCTGTTCACCAGCCTTGACACGGCGAATGCCCTCGCCAACGCGCTGACCAGCCGCTACTCGCTGGGCAACGTCGAATTGGTTGACATCAACAACATGCGCACCAAGCACAAGAAGCTGACTTTCACCAAGATGCGCGGCACGGGCAATGATTACCTGTACTTCGATTGCTTCGACCAGACGGTGGAAAGTCCCGAATCGCTGGCTGTGCGCCTGTCCAACCGCCGCACGGGTGTCGGCTCGGACGGTATTGTGCTGATTATGCCCTCGACCATCGCCGATGCGAAGATGCGCATGTTCAACGCCGACGGCACGGAAGGCTCGGTGGCGGGCAATGCCCTGCGCTGCGTCTGCAAGTACCTGTACGAGAACGGCCATGTGCGCAAGGACGAAATGGCGGTCGAGACTGGCAGCGGCGTTAAGACGGCGAAGCTGTTCATCCGCGAAGATCAGGTGTTCTCCGTGCTGGTGGACATGGGCTGCCCGCAATTCGCTCCGGCGAAGATTCCCGTCAAGCTCGACGGCGACCGCGTGATGATGCGCCCTGTGTTCCTCGCGGGCGAAAAGCGCGAAATCAGCTGCGTCAGCATGGGCAATCCGCATGTCGTCATCTTCGTGGAGGATGTAAACCGCATCCCGCTGGAGCAGGTGGGTCCGCAGATTGAGACGGACAGCCTGTTCCCGGAACGTGTGAACGTGTCGTTCGCCCAGATTGTGGACAAGAACGACATCGTGATGCGCGTATGGGAGCGCGGCATCGGCGAAACGGCGGCCTGCGGCACGGGCGCGTGCGCGGTGGCAGTCGCGGCAGTCGAAAACGGCTTCTGCACCTGCGGTGCGGACATTGATGTGCGCCTGCCCGGCGGCACGCTCGTCGTCCGCTATCAGGAGGACGGCAAAGTCTGGCTGACTGGCGACGCTAACACCGACTTCACGGGGACTATCGAAATTTAAGCAAGAGCGGCATCTCGTTTTTCATGCGGGATGCCGCCCTTTTTGCAAAGGGGAGGAAATTTGCATGAAACACGTTCTTTGCTTCGGTGACAGCAACACTTGGGGCTTCATCCCCGGCACCTGCAAGCGCTACGACGAACACACCCGCTGGACAGGCATTTTGCAGGACGAACTTGGCGCGGACTGGCGCATCCACGAGAACGGGCAGAACGGCAGAACCACCGTCTTTCCCGAACCCGGCAAGGACTTCATGACCGGCTTGGGCGCGCTGCCTTACGCGCTGGACACCCTGCGCCCGCTGGACACCATCATCATCATGCTCGGCACGAACGACCTGAAGGAACACACCGCACAGGCGAGCGTCAACGGCGTCGGCACGCTGATTCGCACGATTCAGACATTCGACCAGCTGTACCCCGCAAGCGTGCCGCTGTTCGGGGATAACAAGCCGCGGATTCTGGTACTGACGCCGATTGAAATTGGCGAGAATGTGGCGGAGTGGGACACGCTGTACGGCAAGGGGCAGGAATCGCGGAAATTCCCGGCGCTGATGAAGGGCTTGTGTGAATGGCTCGGTGTGGAGATGATGAATACGCAGGAGATTGTGAAGCCGTCGAAGGTGGATGGGATTCATATGATGCCGGAAGAGCATCGGAAACTGGCGCTGGCGGTGCGGGATAGGCTGTTAGGGCTGGTAAAGGCATAAGAGCTGCGGCAGAGGATAGTAGGGAAGCGCAACCAAGCCGGGCTGCCCAAAAAA
>ULPH01000281.1_pt1 | contig 13868 bp, 9 predicted proteins | sample 1953301 | NCBI WGS metagenome assembly ULPH01 (sample SAMEA4835623, study PRJEB28245) | human gut metagenome | biome: gut microbiome; material: fecal sample | place: Denmark | collected 2008 | reverse complement strand
GAATAGGGAAGGGAGAAAACTCTTTCCTATTTTTGTATCAGCAATTTTGATAATAAGTCAATAGTACGAACCATAAACGGATCCATATGAAACGTCTTATCACTTTCGTTATCCTCGCCGTCCTCCTCTCCACGGCAGGATTTGCTGCCAGACAGAAAGACTTGAGCGGCCCGATTGCCATAAAAGGCGAACTACAAGAACAGTATGAGGATTTTCCTGCCGGCACTCCCGTAGTGATCCGCAAGGTAGTGAAAATGAAATCGGCAGACCAGGCAGGTCCCAACATTTTCTATGCAACCGAAATCAACGGTATACAATTTGCAATACCTTCTTCTGCTCTGAAAACCATTAAACTCTCACCTCCCGAAACCAATCAGGAGTTTTGGCAGCAAACTTATCTGAAACAACATCTGTATGAGTATTTCGGCGAACGCGGATATAACTCTAAGTTGCGCAAGGAAGTGGACGAAGAATGTCGGGATTACCTGTACAAGCTGGAAGAGATCGGTTATGAGGATGATTTCATCACTTCATATGTACAGAATATCTTTGCTAAACTGACTGCCACCGGTATAGATTCCAACCGCAGCGAACGGTTGAATGTACGCGTCATCCAGTCGCCCGAACCGGATGCTTACATGCTGCCCAACGGCACAATGCTGATTAGTACCGGTCTGCTTTGCACACTTGATTCGGAAGATGAACTTGCCGCCATTATTGCCAATGAGATGTCTCATTTTGTGCTGGACCATCAGGTTAATAACATCTACCGTGCTGAACGCCGTGCCAAGCGGGCAGCTTTTTTGGGAACGGTTCTTGCCGTCACTGCCGAAGTAGCCCTGGAAGTGGCATACTGGGATGACGATGATACAGCTTTAGGTGTAGGCGCTGTTGCCAGCATCGGAAGCGTTGCCGCCCTGCTGAATGTAAATGTAGTGAATCGCCTGGGAATGAATTACAAGAATAACCAGGAATACGCAGCCGACCGGGTTGCACGTGAGTTATTGGAATTCAAAGGGATGAATCCCGATGGATTGGCGTCTGCACTTTCCAAAGTCATCGGATACTATAATATACAGCAACGCGGTCATAAGTTGCTTCGCTACGGCAACATCGACAACCTGAAAAAGCGAATAGACAAAGCCGGTGAGGCAGAAAATCAAATCAGTCATCCTTATCTCAAAGCAACATCGGATGTAGTGACTTTCAACGCAGCCATGAATATGGCAGACCAACGGTATGAAGAAGCCGGAAGATTAATACAGAAGAATATCAATAATAATCTGGCCACCGACCATGATTACGTTATCTTAGCAAAATCACAGATGGCGCTTTACAACACAGAAGAGGTAAACGAAGAATGTGCCACCCTGCTTTGGAAAGCCAAAGAACTAGCAGGAGACAGTCCAAATCTTGACATATATAAACAGGAGATTCTATTGCTAATGCGCATGAATAAACAGGCTAAAGCCGCCAGCACATTGAAGGAATATCTGGGATTACTTTCCCGGTATCAGGAACAAGGGATGCAAGGAGAAGAGGAAGAATGGACAAGCAAAGAAATAGCCTGGGCCAATCAATTATTAGATAAGATCAACAGATTATAAAGGAAAGAGTATTATAAAGTCTTTTTCACCACAGATTACACGGATTTACACAGATTAAATTATCAATATAAATATCTGTGTAAATCCGTGTAATCTGTGGTGAAAAAGACTCCTCTTATTTACGGAATGCCGGACGAACCACTACCGCTTTCAGTTTGCGTCCACGCATATCAATGCAAATCTCCGTACCGACCTTACTATATTCCGGTTTTACATAGCCCATACCGATACCAATCTTACGAGTAGGCGACATAGTGCCTGAAGTTACTACTCCGATAGCTTCACCCTCTGTATTGAACAATTCATATCCATGACGGGGAATTCCACGCTCCACCATTTCAAAACCGACCAACTTACGGACAGTACCTTCCGCTTTCTGCTTTTCAAGCATCGGGCGATTGATAAAGTTCTTACCTTCAGCAAACTTGGTAATCCACCCCAAACCGGCTTCAATAGGTGATGTCGTATCATCCAGATCATTGCCATACAGGCAGAAGCCCATTTCCAGACGAAGCGTATCGCGTGCACCCAAGCCAATCGGCTTGATACCAAATTCTTCCCCTGCCTCAAACACGGCATTCCAAATCTTCATGGCAGCTTCGGGATAGAAGTAAAGCTCAAAACCTCCTGCACCGGTATAGCCGGTATTGGAAATAATCACATCTTTCTCACCGGCAAACTCACCATGCGTAAAGGTGTAATACGGCAGTTCCGACAAGTTTATGCTCGTCAGTTTCTGCAAAGCAAGAATGGCTTTCGGTCCCTGTACGGCAAGTTGAGCCATGTGGTCGGAAGCATTTTCCAATTCGGCACCTTCGGTATTGTGCGAAACACACCAGTTCCAGTCTTTTTCTATATTCGAAGCATTCACTACCAGCAGATATTTCTCCGACTCATAATGATAAACCAGCAAGTCATCTACAATACCGCCTTCTTCGTTGGGAAAACAAGTATATTGCACCTTGCCTGGAGTCAGGGCAGCCACATTATTGGAAGTCACTTTCTGAAGAAAAGCCAACGCATTGGGGCCTTTCACCCAGAATTCTCCCATGTGGGAAACGTCGAATACACCCACAGCATTACAAACGGTGAGGTGTTCATCAATGATACCGGAATATTCTATCGGCATATTATATCCCGCAAACTCATGCATCTTAGCACCCAGCGAGATATGTTTTTCTGTAAACGGAGTGGTTTTCATGTCTTAAGGTATTAAATTATTTTTTTGCAACAAGTTCGGCAATCTTCACGATGACCTTCATCGCTTTCTCCATATTCTGGATAGGAGCGAATTCATATCGTCCATGGAAATTCAGGCCACCTGCAAAGATATTGGGGCAAGGTAAACCTTTGAAAGAAAGTTGTGCGCCATCCGTACCACCACGGATAGGTTTCACATTCGGTTTCACACCTACAGCCTCCATTGCGGCAAAAGCCGTATCAATGATATGCATTAACGGTTCAATCTTCTCACGCATATTATAGTATTGGTCACGGAGTTCAAGCGTTGCCGTACCTTCACCATATTCGGCATTGATTTCACTGACAAAGCGTTCTATTTTCTTCTTGCGGCTCTCAAAACGGGCACGATCATGATCACGGATAATATAAGCCACTGTGGTCTGCTCTACATCACCGTTGAAACTGATGAGATGGTAGAAGCCTTCGTAACCTTCGGTATGTTCGGGCGTTTCATGAGCAGGCAACATGGCACAGAAACGGTTGGCTACACGAATTGAATTAATCATCTTATTTTTGGCATAACCCGGATGCACATTGCGACCTTTGAAGGTGATTTTAGCAGATGCCGCATTGAAGTTTTCAAACTCCAACTCTCCTACTTCACCGCCATCCATTGTGTAAGCCCAGTCGCAACCGAACTTCTCAACATCAAATTTATGTGCGCCCAATCCTATTTCCTCATCCGGATTGAAACCAATACGAATCTTGCCATGCTTGATTTCAGGATGCTCTTTCAGGTACACTATCGCAGAAACGATTTCGGCAATACCTGCTTTATCATCTGCGCCCAACAATGTCTTGCCATTGGTAACGATCAGGTCTTCACCTTTATGATCCAGCAGCTCGGGGAACTGAGACGGAGAAAGAACTACATTCTCTTCTGCACAAAGCACGATATCCGAACCGTCATAGTTTTGAACAATGCGGGGAGATACATCTTTGCCACTCATATCGGGACTGGTGTCCATGTGGGCGATAAAACCAATAGTAGGTACCGGCTTATCGATATTTGCCGGAAGTGTGGCAAACAAATAGCCATGCTCATCCAGCGTTATGTCTTCCAAACCTAAAGACTCTAATTCTTCTTTCAGATATTTGGCAAATACCATTTGCCCTGGAGTACTTGGAGTCACCTCTGTCTCTTCACTGGACTGGGTGTCGAAGCTTACATACTTCAAAAAACGTTCTACTAAAGCCATATTATTTATTATTTATGATTTATGATCGAGAACATGAACTACCAATTATCTATCAACAGTAGTCAATAGTTCTGCCGTAAAGGTAGAAAAAGGGGCGTGAACTGCCAAGTAATTCACGCCCCTTTTTACAAAATGTTAGTATTTGGAGTTACTCAAAAGCAACTGCTACCATCAAAACAATGTGTACAAACCTTACATTTCGGCAATCCGATGGACTCGATGAGAGTTTCCAGGGTATTAAACTTCAAAGTTGTAAGGCCAAAACGCTCGGCAATAATGCTGACCATCTTCTCATATTCCGGAGAACCGGTAGTGGCATATTTCTCCAGATTCTTATCTGCATCTCCTTCCAGTTCTGCAATAATACGGCGTGTAATCAATTCCAACGGACTCTTGGAAGCCGTGAAGCCTACAAACGGACAAGCATAAATCAACGGTGGACAAGCAATGCGGATATGTACTTCTTTGGCACCATATTCATACAATACCTTCACATTATCCCGTAATTGCGTACCCCGTACTATGGAGTCATCACAGAACAATAAGCGCTTACCTTCCAGCATGGCACGGTTCGGTATCAGCTTCATCTTCGCCACCAATGAGCGCATCTCCTGCTTACTGGGAGTGAAACTGCGCGGCCATGTCGGTGTATATTTAGAAATGGCACGATGATAAGGAACTCCTTTCCCTTCGGCATAACCCAAAGCCATACCTACACCGGAATCAGGAATACCGCAAGCACAATCTACTTCAGAATCATCGCTCTGTCCCATCTTCAAACCACTGGTAAAACGTACTTCCTCTACATTGCGACCTTCATAGCAAGAAGTAGGAAAACCGTAATATACCCACAGGAAAGAACAAATCTGCATCTTTTCCTCCGGCTTCCGAAGTTGTTCCACTCCATCGGCAGTCATGCGAACAATCTCTCCCGGACCGAGATAGCGGTCTATTTCATAATCCAGATTCGGGAAACTGCTTGACTCACTGGTTGCAGCGTATGCCCCTTCTTTCCGGCCGATTACAATCGGAGTGCGTCCCCACTTGTCACGAGCCGCAATGATACTGCCATCTTCCGATAACAGCAGCATAGAGCAAGAGCCTTTGACACGGCGGTAAACATTTTCTATACCTTCCACAAAAGTTTTTCCTTGTATGATGAGTAGTGAGATAAGCTCAGTTTGATTGGTATTGCCTGAACTCAGTTCGGCGAAGTGCATATTTTGGGAAAGTAGTTCTGCTTCTATTTCTTCCAGATTCACAATTTTGGCTACTGTTACAATGGCGAAGCGTCCGAGGTGGGAGTTAATGATGATGGGTTGCGGGTCTGTGTCGCTGATGATTCCTATTCCGACATTTCCTTTAAACTTATCCAGTTCGTCTTCAAACTTGGTTCGGAAATAAGTGCTCTCCAAGTTATGAATAGATCGGGCAAACATGCCCTCTTCTGCATCATACGTGGCAAGTCCGCCCCGCTTAGTTCCTAAATGTGAATTATAATCTGTACCGTAAAATAAATCCGTCACACAGCTCGCTTTGGAGACTGTCCCGAAAAATCCTCCCATAAATCCTATTATTTATTATTGATTTTAGTATTGACGGGCACAAAGGTACAAAGAAGTTTCTTCTCCACATTACTTTCCTACGAGACAAATTCTAAAAAAACTTATTTTTATGCAGGTTTCCGAACAGCAAAAGGAACGTTTTGTTTAATTCGCAGATAAAAGAAACCAAGTTGAAAAGAACAAAAAGGAGGCTGAACTCAAAAAAACTATTTTGAGACAGCCCCCAACCTAATGCCTGATAAGAACTTCTTTCTACCCTAATTTTAAGGATTTTCTCAATCCGAAACTATTTCTTATCTCCATTTTTTCACAGCCTTCTTATCTGCCGGAGTAGCTTCAATCAAACTAAGAGCGAAACCACCGCTACGTGCCAGTTTCACAGACATCTTAGTCTTATTGGTTACAATACCTTTCTTTATCTGATAAGAGGTTGGATTCTCTTTGTAATCGGCATCCTTACCATCTGCATAGAGAGTAGCAACATATTGCTTACCCGGTTCCAGGAAGTCCAAAGTAAAGCTGGAAGTACGTGCATTTTCATCAGTGATGCCACCTACAAACCAGTTGCTCGTGCCTTTAGCCTTGCGGGCTGCCGTAATATAATCACCCGGTTCCGCTTCCAAATATTTACTATCATCCCAATCCACAGCTACATCTTTGATGAACTGGAAAGCATCCATATGCTTCTCATAATTCTCAACTAAATCGGCAGCCATCTGCAACGGACTGTATAATGTTACATAAAGAGCCAACTGCTTACAGAGAGTAGTCTGTACCTGTCCATGAGGCAGGTCACCCATAAATTCCAATTTCGTATCAAAGATACCCGGAGTATAATCCATCGGACCGCCAATCAGACGATTAAACGGAAGTAAAGTAGTGTGGAACGGTTTACTGCCACCGAAAGCCTCATATTCCGTACCACGAGCAGACTCGTTACCAATCAGGTTAGGATAAGTACGGCAAAGTCCTGTAGGACGTACAGCTTCGTGAGCATTTACACAGATCTTATAATCAGCAGCTTTAGTCACAGCATAGAGATAGTGGTTGTTCATCCACTGACCATAATGATGTTCACCGCGAGGAATCATATTGCCTACATAGCCACTCTTTACTGCATTGTAACCGTTGTCTACCATAAACTGGTAAGCTTTATCAATATGACGTTCATAATTGCGTACGGAAGCAGAAGTTTCATGATGCATCATCAATTTCACACCTTTGCTCTTAGCATATTCGTTCAACATCTTTACATCAAAGTCAGGATACGGAGTTACAAAATCAAACACATAATCTTTGGAGTGACCGAACCAATCTTCCCATCCTTCGTTCCAACCTTCTACCAGTACTTGATCAAGTCCATTTTCAGCAGCAAAGTCTATATAACGTTTTACGTTCTCATTGGTAGCACCATGACGTCCGTTAGGTTTAGTTTTAGTATAATCCGTTTCACCCAATTTTACGGAAGGCAAATCATCGGTATAAGCCCAAGTGCTCTTACCGGCAATCATCTCCCACCACACACCTACATATTTCACCGGCTTAATCCAGGAAACATCTTCGTAGGCACAAGGCTCATTCAGATTCAGCGTCAGCTTAGAATTCAGGATATCACGAGCATCATCACTTACGATAACCGTACGCCATGGAGATTTGCAGGGAGCTTGCAGATATCCTTTATCCCCTTTTGCATCAGGAGTTAACCAAGATTCGAATACGAAGTTCTTATCATCCAGATTAAGATGCATACAAGAATAATCTACCAAGGCAGCCTCATGCAAGTTAATATAAAGGCCATCGGCAGTTTTCATCTGCAAGGAAGTTTGCACACCTGTAGGAGAGAAAGTAGTCTGTGAAGAGTTAGGAGTAATGGCACCTTTCATCAAACCACGGATTTCAGAAAGTTTAGATTCTGTATAATCATACTCCTGAGTATCATAATCACCCGGTATCCAGAAAGCTGTGTGGTCGCCTGCCATAGCAAACTGAGTATGCTCATCTTTAATAACAAAGTAATTCAGATTCTTAGATAAAGGAAATTCGTAACGGAAACCCAGCCCATCATCAAAAAGGCGGAAACGGATGATCATATTACGATCCTGAGCCTTCTGATTCAACGTCACAACCATTTCATTATAATGATTGCGGATTTGCTTCACTTCACCCCATACTGGCTCCCAAGTTTCATCAAAAGTAGAAGTCTTGGTGTCTGCCAGTGTAAATCCATTCATCAATCCCGGAGCATCTTTCAGCTCCAGACCGAGTTTAGAAGGTTTGATAACAGCTTTTCCTTTGTAGGAAAGTTCATAGATCGGTTCACCTTGTGCGTTTACTGAAAAGTTCAGTTGCAGTTGTCCGTTTGGAGAGGTAATGCTCTCAGCCATTGTCCAATTGCTCACAAATAAAAAGAGCAGAAGACAGAACAATTTAATTACTTTCATGTTTTTCATGATTTGAATTATTTTTAGAGAATTGTAATCGTGATGCAAATATAAGGATGAAAAGGAATGCGGACGAAGGAATAAAATGAAAATATAAATGAATTCCCGGCAAACGTTTGCATAAGGCATTAAAGGACTGAATCTTAAAGAAAAAGCCTCTTTCTGAAAATATAGATGAAATATAAATACTAACTTTGTCGCGATCTTAGAAATAGTCCCATAAATCAATATAGAAAATGACTAAAACATTCATATTTATCTTTTTAGGCGAAGGTCTTGGAAGTGTACTTCGATTCTCTGTACAACAAATGTTGCACGAACGGATTGTCCCCTACTCTTTTCCATGGGCGACATTCACAGTCAATATCCTCGGAAGTTTCCTTATCGGATTATTTTATGCGTGGTCGGCACGCTTCAATTTAGCAACAGAATACCGGGTACTGCTGACAACCGGTTTATGTGGAGGTTTCACCACATTCTCTACTTTTTCAAATGATGGAGTAATTCTATTGAAACAAGGATTATACGGACTATTCTTCACCTATTTTATATTAAGCATCACGTTAGGAGTAATAGCAGCTATAGCTGGAGGAGTTATCGGAGGAAAATAAGAATTCAGTAACCGGTATCACTCACAAAACATGAATCTTTTACTGAACAAAAGCCGATTGTCCCTTGTTCTCTATTTAAAATAATTACAAATAATATCATAGTTATGAAAATAGAAAAGATTATCGGACGTGAAATCCTCGATTCAAGAGGAAACCCTACAGTGGAAGTAGATGTAATGTTGGAATCAGGCTTTATGGGCCGTGCTTCCGTTCCTTCCGGAGCTTCTACCGGAGAACACGAGGCATTGGAACTCCGTGATGGCGACAAAGGACGTTATGGAGGTAAAGGTGTGTTGAAAGCCGTAGAAAATATCAATAACATCATCGCTCCTCAGTTAGTTGGAATGTCTGCCCTCGACCAGATGGGTATCGATCATGCCATGCTGGCACTGGATGGAACCAAAACGAAATCTAACCTGGGTGCCAATGCCATTCTCGGTGTATCTCTTGCCGTAGCCAAAGCAGCAGCTGCCTATCTCGATATACCTCTGTACCGCTACATCGGTGGCACTAATACATACGTAATGCCTGTGCCGATGATGAATATCATTAACGGTGGTTCACATAGTGACGCTCCTATTGCTTTCCAGGAGTTCATGATACGCCCTGTGGGTGCAACTTCTTTCCGTGAAGGTCTGCGCATGGGTGCTGAAGTATTCCACGCATTGAAGAAAGTATTAAAAGACCGAGGACTAAGTACTGCCGTAGGTGATGAAGGTGGTTTCGCTCCAAATCTGGAAGGTACGGAAGACGCTTTGAACAGCATTATCGCTGCCATTAAAGCAGCCGGATATGAACCGGGCAAAGACGTCATGATCGCCATGGACTGTGCTTCCTCCGAATTCTATAAAGATGGTATCTACGATTATACCAAATTCGAAGGTGCAAAAGGCAAGAAACGTACAGCCGATGAACAGATTGACTATCTGGAACAACTCATCAACCAATTCCCCATCGACTCTATCGAGGACGGTATGAGTGAAAATGACTGGGAAGGCTGGAAGAAACTTACCGACCGTATCGGTAACCGCTGCCAACTCGTAGGTGACGACCTCTTCGTTACTAACGTTGACTTCCTGGCTATGGGCATTGAAAAAGGTTGTGCAAACTCTATCCTGATCAAAGTGAATCAGATCGGCTCCCTGACCGAGACATTGAATGCCATTGAAATGGCTCATCGCCACGGATATACAACTGTAACCTCCCATCGTTCCGGCGAAACGGAAGATGCTACGATTGCCGACATTGCCGTTGCTACCAATAGCGGGCAAATTAAGACCGGTTCGTTGAGCCGTTCAGACCGTATGGCAAAATACAACCAGTTACTCCGCATTGAAGAAGAACTGGGTGCTAATGCTGTTTACGGCTACAAGCGCATCAAATAAATTGCAAGAGGGGCGAACCATCACGGTCTGCCCCTCTTCTTCTTTAACCTTAAAATCACCAATCAATCTACCACCTTAAAGAAAACTTCTTCTCCCGATTGGCTGTCTGTTGCCACCCAAAGTCCAAAGTCTCCGGGTTCCACAACTTTCACCATATCGATGTTCCAAAATGCAAGTTCACTAACGGGTAGTTCAAACGAAACATTCTTTTTCTCGCCCGGTTTCAAGGTTACCCGAGTAAAACGTTTCAGTTCTTTCACCGGACGAGTTACAGAACCAACCTTATCTTGTATATACAATTGAGCAACTTCCGTCCCCTTATATTTACCTGTATTTTCCAGATCAAATGTCACAGTCAATACATCATCTTTCTTCAATGACGCTGATGAAAGTTTGACATTACTATACTTGAACGTTGTATACGACAAGCCATAGCCAAATGGGAATAAAGGATCAAAACCGGCATCCATATAGAAAGAAGTACATCCCAATGAAGTTTGTCCAGCCTCAACAGCAATATCATCCAGCAACACCTCATTACGTGTAGCCGGCCGCCCGGTATTGTTATGAGCATAATATACCGGAATTTGTCCTACCATCTTCGGGAAAGTAACCGGTGTTTTTCCACTTGGAACCGCCTTACCCCACAGCAGATCGGCCAATGCCGGTCCACCCATCGTACCCGGATGGAATGAATAAAGAACAGCTGTTGATTCTTCCACTTCCTGACCGATAGTCAACGGACGACCTGCCATCACAATGGTTACTACAGGTTTACCTGTCTTAGCCAAAGCCGTAATCAAAGCACTTTGATCACCCTGAAGATTCAAATCTGCCAGACAGTGTGCTTCACCCGAAAGAATGGCTTCTTCACCCACAAAAGCAAGAATGACATCTGCACGTGCAGCAACAGCAGCAGCTTTTGCTACGCCTGCCGGATTTTTCTCACGGCTATAAGCTAATCCGGGTTCATAAATCACCTGTACTTTGTCGCCAACTATTTCCTTAATAGCATTCAGTGGTGTCTGAGTATGAGCTTTCTCACCATCAAAGATCCAGGTACCCAATTGTTCATAAGGCGCATTGGCCATAGGTCCTACCACAGCAATGGTTTTCAGAGACTCCTGTAACGGCAGTACTTCTTTATCATTCTTCAACAGGATAGCCGATTCTACAGCAGCCTGCTTAGCTACTTTCAGATGAGAAGGATCATACATGACAGAGGGTTGCTTTTCATCTACATAAGGAACATCAAACAATCCCAGACGATACTTGACGCGCAATATATTACGAACGGCTTCATCAATGGTGCTTTCTTTCACCTTTCCTTCTTTTATCAATGCAGGCAATTCTTTTACAAAGGTATAACTTACCATTTCCATATCCACCCCAGCATTCACTGATTTCATGGCTACCTCTTTAGAATCGGCAGCAAAACCATGACTTATCATTTCGCTGGCAGAAGCCCAGTCTGTCACTACCAAACCATCAAATCCCCACTCGCCACGAAGCACATCTTTCAATATGAAAGCATTTCCGGTAGAGGGTATCCCATCATTATCATTAAAGGAAGTCATAAACGTAGCTGCACCCGCTTTCGTTGCCGCTTCAAACGGTGGCAAGTAAACATTACGCAGGCGACGTTCAGGAATAAATGTCGAATTATAGTCACGTCCGCCTTCAGCTGCACCATAGCCCACAAAATGTTTAGGACAGGCAGCTATGGAAGTGGGACTATTCAAAGAATCTCCCTGAAAACCTTCTACCATGGCAGCTCCCATTACAGAAGTCAGGTAAGTGTCTTCACCACATCCTTCGGCAATGCGCCCCCAGCGAGGATCACGGGCAATGTCGATCATCGGTGCAAAAGTCCAACGGATACCTACGGAAGAAGCCTCAATAGCCGCTACCCGTGCACCGTCTTTCGCAATCTGCGGATTGAACGAAGCCGCTTGTCCCAATGGGATGGGAAAAATGGTTTTAAACCCGTGAATAACATCGCGAGCTATCAACAAAGGGATTCCCAACCGGGACTCCTCCATCGCTACGCGTTGCAACGCATTAATACGTACCGGATCCACCTCATTCAGGATAGACCCGACTTCACCTTTCTTAATTAAACTACTCATATCCTCAATATTCCCGTAAGAGGTAATCTGGTTCATCTGACCGATTTTCTCTTCAAGGGTCATTCTGGATAAAAGAGACTCTACTTTTTTCTCGGTTGCCGCATCGCTACCTTTATTTGCCACTTGTGTACAAGAGACAAAAGGCAGAAGGAGCAAGCAAGTGGAAAAAATTCTTATAGCTTTCATACCTATTCAATTATTTTTTTCTGAAATACACGTACATAGTCAATCTCGTAAGTTGCGGGCAAGGCCGACTCATCTATACCCTGAGCGCCTCCCCAGTCACCTCCCCATGCAAGATTCAACTTCAAGTAGAAAGCTGTATTAAAGGGCCAGGTGTTTTTATTTCCTTTTTTATCGTTATCAAAAGTAAAGTAGCACTTACCATCCACATACCCTTTGATAAAGTCTTCCGTCCACTCAACGGCATATACATGAAACTCCGTTTGAGCAGTCGGCACTTTTATGGTTCCTGATTTTTGAGTACCTATAGAATGATTATAAGCTTTACAATGAACTGTTGATAAAATCACATTAGGATCATAACCCACTTCTTCCATGATATCAATCTCACCATCATCGGGCCAAGCTGTATAATTCTTCGGCATCATCCAAAATGCAGGCCAGGTTCCTTTTCCTGTCGGTAGTTTTAGGCGAGCTTCAAAATAGCCATACTTCCAACTTTCGACTGTATTCATACGAATAGAATAAACCTCATTACCCACCTTCTTAGCAATAATCTTCAGCGTCCCATTACTTACCTGAGCACAAGTTTCTCCATTCTTCGAACCAGGAATGTAGTTCTGTATCTCATTGTTTCCCCAGCCACTGGTACCTGTCTCATACCACCACAATGATTCGTCGGGCGTAGACAGTTTGGAGTCATTAAACTCATCCTGCCATATCAACCGATAGCCCTCAGGAGTGTCGATATCCGGATCTACAATATCAGGTTTTGCTTCTTGTGATACCGGAACAGAAACACGTGTGGTACCTGACTTTACCACTACCGCCCCCTCTCGGGGTTGGTAAGTGGTATTAGCTTTGACCGTTACTTCAACTGTCCCCTGCAGAGTATTACTCAATATTTTACAAGTAATCCAGTCTTCATTGCTGAAAGCAGTCCACTCCTGATCGGACTTAACCGAGAGTGTTGTAACGGAGCCTTCATAAGTAGCCGTTATCTGAGTTGGCACTACGCTGACTACAGGAGAGGATACTTCCGGTTCGCCATCGCTACTGCTACAGCTAAAGAAACCGAGCAGGCAGGTAAAGAAAGAAAGTATTGTCATTAGCTTTATATTCTTAATCATATCAGTCTTTATGCTTTTGTAAGATGATGTCTTTAATCGTTACATCAGTATTGGCAGGATTACCTCCGAAGTCAAATACTAAAGATATAGCATGCATAGCTTCAGGAGCTTTCACAGAAGCTGCCCAAACAGCTTTTTCGGAATCAGCAACTAAATCCACTTTCTTATCAAAGAAGAAGTTACCATCATGCTTGATTTCTTTACCATCTTCACCGATTTCATTGGTCTGCACCAATTTAACAGTTACATTTTTAAGATCCGCTGTTGAATTTAAGATAACATGGAAGTCATAGGCAGTCTCTGTGTCAGCTGTAAGATCAGTCTCAAATGAGAACTGATTCTGCCATGCTTCTGCAGTAGCTTCCGGGAAAGACAA
>ULPH01058505.1_pt1 | contig 14457 bp, 10 predicted proteins | sample 1953301 | NCBI WGS metagenome assembly ULPH01 (sample SAMEA4835623, study PRJEB28245) | human gut metagenome | biome: gut microbiome; material: fecal sample | place: Denmark | collected 2008 | reverse complement strand
CTCCACGGACATAGCCTCGAACGAGTTCTTCTTCTCCTCCTCAAGTTTCTTCACATCAAGCCCCTCTATCACGATAACGAATTCTCCTCTTGGATCTTCCTCCTCGTAGCGGGCTATCGCCTGTGAAAGCATCATTGGTTCTATCGTCTCATGTTTCTTGGTGATCTCTCTCGCAAGTGTTATATGCCTGTCACCTAGTGTCTCCATGAGTTCCACCAAAGTCTTCTTCAGCTTGTGGGGCGCCTCATACATCACCATGGTCCTAGTCTCTCGCTTCATCTCCTCAAGAACCCTCGCCCTGTCCTTCTTGTCATATGGAAGGAATGCCTCAAATGCAAATCTTCTGGTCGAAAGTCCCGAGCTGATAAGTGCCGATATACATGCACAGGCACCTGGAACAGGCGTAACTTCAAGTCCGGCATCAAGAGCCTGTCTCACAAGCTCCTCACCGGGATCAGATATTCCCGGAGTTCCTGCATCTGTTATGACTGCCACGTTCTGTCCCTGCTGCATTTTCTCAACGAGAACCTTTGCCTTATCGTATTTGTTGTATTCATGATAGCTTGTCATCGGGGTCTTGATCTCAAAATGATTGAGCAGTTTGATACTGTTTCTTGTATCCTCCGCTGCTATCACATCCACCTCTTCAAGAACCCTGACGGCCCTGTATGTCATATCCTCAAGATTGCCTATAGGTGTCGCCACCAAGTATAACTTTCCTGCCATATATATCCTCTCTTCTGCTGAACATCTGAGTATTGAAAATCATAGATATCTTATGCTGCCTCTTATCTCTTTGCCGTACCTTCATACGTCGCCAGCAGCTGCTCCGTATACACTCCCGGAGCCTTGTAGACTATCATAGGCGGATCAATCTTGATCATGGAGTTGCCACCCTTAACGGCCTCCACTATGACCATGTTCGGCTCCTTATCTATGTATGGATGTACAAGCTGCATCCTCTTTGGCTCAAGCCTGTGCTCATGCAGGCATTCAAATATCTCAGCCAGCCTGAACGGCTTATGTATCATATAAAAACTTCCGCCGGGTTTAAGGGCATGCTCTGCCGCTGCCACCACCTGATCCAACGTCACATGCACCTCATGTCTCGCTATGTTCTTCGGAGCATCCGGATTCTCCAGACCGTGACTGCCCTTTATGTATGGCGGATTTGAGGTCACTATGTCAAAGGAGGCCTTCTTGTAGTTACAAGAGACCTCCTTTATATCTCCGTTATCTATTCGTACTAAACCGCCAAGCCCGTTGAGACTCACGCTCCTTGCCGCCATGTCCGCGCATGCGGGCTGGAGCTCTATGCCTATAAACCGTGCTCCATCTGCCATTTTACCGCCAGGCTGCTGAGTCACCCCTGCATCCGAATTAGTAACTCCATCTACGGCAATACAATCATGTGAGGATCTACAAGCATCAGCATTCAAACCAGCAAGTCTCTCTTCACGGGTAAGAGCGCCTTCCCCATACTCCTTTGCAGCAAGAAGTATAGGTATGATACCTGTTCCCGTTCCGAGATCCAGATATCTGCCACCGCGCTTAAATCTCACATAGTTTGCCAGCAGCACAGCATCCATCCCAAAGCAGAACATTCCGCTGTTCTGTATGATCTGATAACCCTTGCACTGCAGGTCATCTATCCTCTCACAGGATTTAATAACCACTTCCGGTCTAATCGTCAAATTTGGACTTTCCACCCTTGTCCTCCAATGCCTCAAGTGCCTTGTACTCCTCAGCACTGAGTCTTTCTGAATTCTTTCTTCTCTTAGGCTTGAACTTGAGTTCAGCCACAGGATACTCCATAACTTCCTTGTTGTCATCCTTGTCTGTCACCACGATCTTAACCTTCTGTCGGAGAACGTTCACTGACATGACCTCGCCCTTGTTGCCATCTATGGTCCTGACGAAATCTCCTACATTCGGAAGCTTCTCATTCAGATACTCGTAAGTGTCCTGCTCATGCTTCAAACAGCACATAAGTCTTCCGCACACACCGGATATCTTAGTAGGATTCAGTGACAGGTTCTGCTCCTTTGCCATCTTGATTGATACTGGAACGAACTCCGACAAATGCTTGTTACAGCAGAGCTCCCTTCCACATATGCCGATTCCGCCAACCATCTTGGTCTCATCGCGGACACCAATCTGTCTGAGCTCTATTCTTGTCTTGAACACAGATGCCAGATCCTTTACCAGCTCTCGGAAATCGATTCTCCTGTCTGCTGTGAAGTAGAACAGCACCTTATTGTTGTCAAATGTATACTCAGCCTCGATGAGCTTCATGTCCAGCTTATGCTTTGCGATCTTCTCAAGACATATGCCAAATGCTCTCTTGCTCTTCTTCTTGTTATCCTCGTATCTTCTGGTGTCATCCTCTGTGGCAATTCTTATGATCGGCTTGAGTGACGCCGTTATCTTGCCCTCTTCTACCTCTCGTCTTCCCAGAACCACTTTGCCGTACTCCACACCCCTTGCGGTCTCGACAATGACAAAACTGCCGGCCTCGACCTCAAAGTTCTGTGGATCAAAATAATATATCTTACCGTTTGGTCTGAAACGAACTCCTATAATCTCTTTCATTAACAATTCTCCTTCATGGTTAGGAGCATAAGCTCCATGACAATGTCAAAGCTGACATTCGCCTCAAGTCTGACCTTGGCCTTGTCCATAGACTTGAGAACCTTTTCTATACCCTCATAGCTGATGTGTGAGGACTGCTTTCTTATATCAGAATAATACTCCTTGAACATCAGACGGCCCGGGTTGTTGGACACCTTAAGCATAAGAATGTCCCTGTACCACATCATCATCAGATCGATGTAGTCACTTATCTTGAGCTTGTACAGCTCCATATTCTTAATGGCAAATATCATGTCATCAACCGACATATCACTTATATGTCTCATGAACTTCACCACATTTTCCTTGATCTCCTTGTACTCATCACTAGTTGCAAGCCTGATGGCCTTTCCCAGATTGCCCTGGGCAAAATCCATACAGAAGTCAGCCTTCTGCTTGTCCAGCTTGAGCTCGTTCATGAGATAATCAAGTATATCATGCTCCCTGACAGGCTTCACATTCAGCACTATACACCTGGACTGTATAGTCTGAAGCATCTTATCAAGATTGTTGGTGAGCAGTATGATTATTGCATAGGACGGAGCTTCCTCGATCGTCTTTAACAAAGCGTTCTGTGCATTCACATTCAGAAGCTGTGCATCCTCTATAACATATATCTTATATCTGCTGCTATAAGGCTTGATATCAATATCAGAATTCACCTGATCACGTATCTCTTCAACCGAGATCACATTTGGCTTGTCGTGGGTCACCCACACGATATCAGGCTGATTTCCCGTCTCACACTGAAGACATGACTTACAATGATTACATGGCTCTGTACCGCCCTCCTCACACTGGAGAGTCTTGACCAGCGCCCTGGTAAGGGTCTTTTTTCCACTTCCTGTCTCGCCATTGATGATGTAGCCCTGGGATATCTTACCCAGCTCAATGCTGCTCTTGAAGTGGCGTATTATGTCCTCATGTCCGATTATGTCTGTGAAATCTATCATATATACCAACCCCCTTACAATTAATTGTTTCTGTATGTCTATTCTGACCTTCTCCAAAATCAAAATATATTAAAGATTAAGTTTCTTCTCTACATACCCTACTATTATACCATGAATCTCATCAATAGGTAAAGTAGCGTCTATCTTCACTATCCTCTCAGTGTGCATATCCGCAAGCATGCGGTATCCATCCACGACCTTCTGATGGAACTCCAGTTTTTCATTCTCCATTCTGTCAAGTTCAGCCTGGTTCTTCTTTCTCGATATTCCCTCCTGGGCGTCGAGATCCATGAGGAATGTCATATCGGGCATGATACCCTGAAGTGCAAATTCATTTACCTTGTATACTGTGTCAACTCCAAGACCTCTTCCGATTCCCTGATACACAGCAGATGAATCCACAAATCTGTCCGCGATCACCGCCTGACCGGCTTCAAGTGCAGGCTTTATGTTCTCCTTTACAAGCTGGGCTCTCGCCGAAGCGTACAGAAGCAGCTCCGTCATGTATCCCATCTCCGTGAAATCCTTATTCAGGATAACCTCGCGGATCGCCTCGCTTATAGGATTTCCACCCGGATCTCTGGTTATCAGCACGTCATAGCCTTTCTTCTCCAGATATTCCTTAAGCAGCTCCCTCTGTGTGGTCTTGCCCGCTCCGTCCGGGCCCTCTATAGTTATAAATATTCCTCTCATATCCTAACCCTGCCATATGCTGTTCCTACACATGTACACCTTTCATATTTATATTGTGATTCTTCTCAAACCTTCCAGATAGTAATGCTACATATCATTCTCCGCACAGAACTTTGATATAACCGTCATTGACTCCTGCCACATTAAGTCCGTTGTCTATCATGGACTTTATTCCGCTCACTGCCTGTCGGTCAACTACCTCTCCCGGCGCCAGCACCGGTATTCCCGGCGGATATGCATATACAAATGCTCCCGACACCTTTCCAGCCGCACCCTCAATCGGCACGCTCTCCACAGGTCTGTCCCATGCGATTCCCGGCGGCATGACTGACCTTCTGCCGGATATGATATCCAGCTCCTGCCGGTCTGTTTTATCCGGCTCATAGCCAAGGTTCCCGTCTATCTCAGCCACCGCATTAAATAGTATATCATAACTATCTGCACTGTCCACAACAGATGATATACAAATGACATAACTCACCGATGCCATCTCAACGATTAGCCCATACCTGTCCGCCAGAATATCAGCAAGCATAACTCCTGTGAATTTCTGTCCCGACTCGTCCACAGTTCCCGGTCTCACGACAAATACCAGCCTGCCCTCATCATGGTCGAACACTTTACACGCATTACAGATCTCATCATTTTTCACTGAGGAAGCATCAGGTCTGAACAGCCGTATATTTCTGAGCCCATCACATTTCCCGGCAAATGCCTCAAGCCTCCGCCCATACCTGGCAAATTCATCTCTGTTATTTGCGCCAAATGCAACTGCCTTCTCCATGCTCTGCATAAATATATATGAAGGCGAAGATGTCTGGAATATCTGCAGATATCTTCTAACCCTCTCATCAAGCTCAGGATTCATCACATGAAGAAGTGATGTCTGTGTGAGTGCCGGCATGGTCTTGTGCAGGCTCTCGATGACAATATCTGCCCCCTGCTTCATGGCAGTCTCATGTCCTTCCATGAAGTTCAGATGTGCTCCCTGTGCTTCATCGACTATAAGATATATTCCATACCTGTGTACTACCTCTGCTATGCCCCGTATATCTGATATAACACCCTCGTATGTCGGGGATGTGATGATCACAGCACTCGGCTTTCTGTCATCTGCTACCAATTCCTTAAGAGCAAGCTCCAGCTTATCCGGCGATATGTCACCCAGTATGTCTGTCCTCTCTGACATTTCACGATCATCTTCATCGCCTGGAGCCATCATTTGCGATATTTCGCAGTCATCTTCTCCATCATCTGACATTCCATTCGATATTGCTCCGACTTCATTCTGACCCACACCGTCAGGCCAGCTCATACTCATATAATCCGGCACTATATACTCGGGCTCAAGCTCCAACATACAGATAGCGTTGTACACCGCCTTGTGGCAGTTTCTTGCCGCAAGTATCACGTCCCCCCTGTGACAGGTGGCGTGTATAGCTGTCATAAGTCCGGATGTGGAACCGTTCACCAGCATATATGTTGCAAATGTTCCATACACCTTCTTCATCTCGGCAATACTGTCCGCTATGAACATCTCCGGCTCATGCATGTCGTCAAGATCTTTAGCCTCAGTGAAATCATGTGCATACACCCCGTTCCAGAAGTTTTCCCGGGATTTTGAAATGTTATCAACATTTTGGACGGCTTCTATCGGCTGTCTCTTGTGCCCAGGCATGTGCCACGGGTATGTACCCTTCTCTATATATTTTTCAAGTGCTTCATTTATATATTCTTTCACCAGTTTTTCTCCGTAACATAGATTCTGTGTGATATAATACCATACTTTTATGTATTTGTAACAGCACAGACTTCTCCCAACGTCTGCACAGATATAAAAAACAGGAGAAGCTCTATCCGGCTTCTCCTGCGAGGGGGTATAAAAAAAGTTTTGCCTATTTTATGATCTTTCAAATGCTGCAACGGCATCCTCGATCTTCTGTAATTCGTCATCGGTCATGACTGTATGTGCCTGCTTTTCAACAGCCTTGAGATTGCTGATGATCTGCTCAGGCTTTGAAGCACCGATCAGCACTGTTGTGACCTCCGGCTTGTTCAGCAGCCATGCGATGGCAAGCTCTGATAGCTTCATATCATATCCGGCTGCGATCTCATTTAACTGGTTGAGGAGAGGTCTAGTTTCAAGCACCTGATCCTCATGAAGGAATCTTCCATCCTTCACTGCTCTGCTGTCAGCAGGCATATCCTTCAAATATCTGTCTGTCAGCATCCCCTGAGCCAGAGGTGAGAAACATATGAGACCCTTGCCTGATGCGTATGTCTGCTTCAGAAGTCCATTCTTCTCGACAGATCTATCCAATATGCTGTATCTGTTCTGATTTATCACAAATGGCACATGGAGTTCATCAAGTATGCGCTCCGCCTTTGCCATGGTAGGCCCGTCATAATTGGAAAGTCCGACGTAGAGTGCCTTTCCGCTCTTAACTATCTGTGCCAGCGCACCCATCGTCTCCTCAAGAGGCGTGTTTGGATCCATTCTGTGATGGTAGAATATATCCACATATGGAATGCCAAGCCTTTTCAGGCTCTGGTCGAGACTCGCTATGAGGTACTTTCTGCTGCCCCAGTTACCGTAAGGGCCTTCCCACATATCGAATCCAGCCTTCGTGCTGATTATCAGCTCATCCCTGTATGCACCCAGATCCTCTCTGAGTATCTTTCCAAAGTTCTCCTCTGCACTTCCGTACACAGGTCCATAGTTGTTTGCTATATCAAAATGTGTTATTCCGTTGTCAAATGCGGTAAAGCACATCTTCTTCATATTCTCATAATCGTCATTTGTTCCAAAGTTGTGCCAGAGTCCAAGTGCCAGAGGTGGCATCATGAGACCGCTCTTTCCGCAATGTCTGTAAAATCCTGTACCGTCAACATTCTTATATCTATTCTCTGCTGCCTTATAATCTCCCATATTGATACCTCTCTTAATAATATTTTATCCATAATACCCAAATATCCGCTACCCGATCATGCAAAACCCGGAAGTTACGCAAAAGAAACCACCCTACTTACAAATTCGCTTAAAACTTCATGGACACAGATGGTTTCTTTTTATATATGCAAGTTATCACTACATTTTGAAGTATATCATACCTATTACATCAAAAAAATATGAATATTTTTTATTATATATGAAATTTTTATTATAATTTTTATAAATGTTCTGTCTAAATTATCACGGACATTTTTACTATCCTCTGTATGCCTGTTACGCATTTACCGGGAGCTTATCAACACCGAAAAAGTGCCATCATGATATAACAGCCTTCCTTTTAAGCCATACTTGTCAAGTATCGTCCTCACAACAAAAAGCCCGAGTCCACTGCCACCGCCTGTTCTGCTGCCGCTGCCCTTCACATACGGATCCCACAGCGAATCTATGTCATCTGGCAGGACATCGTCCGTTGTGTTGCTTATCGTCACCTTTCCATCTGCCATCTCTATATCTATAATTCCATTTTTCATGCCGTGTCTCACCGCATTTGTCACCAGGTTTTCCGCAACGCGTTTCATCGATTCCATATCTGCATTTAAAGTACAATTGCCTTCAAATGTCACCACCATATTTTTTCTCTGTATCGACACCTCATTTTCTGCTATAACTTTTCTGAAGAGTTCCGCCATATCAACGCTCTCAAGCTTTTCTCCTTTTCGCCGTTTCCCAGTCTCCAGCCTGTCTATCTCCAGCATCTGCTCAATCATTCCATTCATCCTTCGCACATTTTCTGATATTGCCTCCGCATACTGCTGCCTCTTGTCTGTATGCACATTTGCGAGAAGGTTCTCCGCATAACCCGACATAGCCATGAGTGGGGTTTTGAGATCGTGAGCCATAGCATTTGTCATATTGCGTCTGTACTCCTGACGGTCATAGCGGGTCTTTCTCGTCAGGTATATGACAGCAGTCGCAAATACAGTTATGCACACTATACACCATATGGCTATCCTTCTTATATCCCCGGCTAGTTCCCATATGACTGCATCCGCGTCATAGGAACACACCCCGGCAAGTATGCACTGTCTGCCATTTGCCAGCGTGACTCTGCCCTCCATGGCAGCGTAAACCCTGCCGTCGCCACCCTGGATACCGCACACATTGTTTCCTGTGTAATCTATCTTCTTTTTGCCGAACAGAAAGTCTCCGCTTGTTGAGCCTATGCGACAAGTCCATACCAGTCTGGTCATTTGTCCGCTTGCCACATACCGGGTGCTGGATGCTTTGATAACCCTGTCCAGCGCATCGCTCTCGGTTTCCAGCAGCTGATCCATATCCCTGAATGTCCTGATATCCGTCACCACATACTTTTCCCCATTCATTACAAATGTTGAATTGATAGTGTCATCAAAAGTAAGCTTTTCCAGTGTCACATCATACTCCGAATACCCCGATGCATCCGCCGGGCCATCGTAAAATACGCTCTCGTCTGTGTATCTGTCAGTACCCTGTATCGTAAAGCTGCTTCCATTTTCACTGTCCCGCAGATACACTTTTCCTATGCACGGATCGGCTATGTTCTTCACTCCGCAGATGTCCCCCGAATATTCATATACCGACACCCTATTGTCAAGAACCTTCGTCAGTCCACTGTCATCACACACATAATATCCGCTTATGCCGGTATCCAGATTCCTGACACACATGATAGTAAATGGCTCATTTTTATTCACAATACCGTCCAGATCGATCCTCTGGAACGTTTCAGAATCGTACAGTCTATATAAGGTATTACAGTTATTTATAAGATAGTGATTGTACAGCCAGTCTTCATTTGTCACATCCATGAGTACCTCGCCATTCAAATACGAATTCCACATTATCGTATTGTATGCCCGTATATACGCCGCGCTGTCTTCATCCACGGAATCGGCAAATTCATCCTGAGTCTGTACTGTGTTCATCCTCTCATGGACACTCCCCATCATATCATCAACCGAGTCAGACATCTTGTTATACAGCATCATGCTCGCAGTTCTGTATGACACATATGCCAGAGTTCCGATCAGAACCGTACATACCGCAGCCGCCACAAGCAGCTCCACCCACCAGATGGGCTTTCTCATCAGTTTCATTTTCTTTTCGTGTTTTTGCTTTTCATATTTTTGTTTTTTGTGTTTTTGATTTGTATGCGATTTTATCATGTCATCACGCCTCCTTATTGCACATCCCTTATCTGATATCCCTTTGTGATGACAGTCTTTATCTGCCCGGCAGCCTTGCCAAGTGCCTTTCGCAGCTTTCTGATATGATCGTCCACAACTCTGGTTCTTCCGTCATAATCATAACCCCATATATTTACCAGCAGTTCATCCCTCGACACCACACGTTTTCTGTTCTCCATGAGGTATATGAGAAGTTCCAACTCTTTTCGCGGCATATCAATGGCTGCACCATCCACAGTCACCGTGAGTGCCGATGTGTCGCAGCATATTAAGCCACACACAAGTTCCCTGTGGATAACGGTCCCCTTTGCGCGTCTCACCAGTGCAACAGATTTTGCATAGAGTTCTGCAATAGCAAATGGCTTGACCACATAGTCGTCGCAGCCAAGTGTATACCCATATAAAACATCCTCCTGCTTGGCTCTGGCTGTCAGGAAAATGACCGGTACATCGCTGGTCTTTCTTATCTGACTGCACAGTTCCCAGCCATCCACTCCCGGAAGCATGATGTCTAACAGCACAAAATCATACTGGTTCTCATAGAGCATTTCCTCTGCCTGTATGCCATCACAGGCGCAGCTCACATTCATCTCACTTGCCTCAACTCCTGTGAAATAGTCAGCCACGGCCTCCCTTATGTCGTGGTCATCCTCCACCAGAAGAACCTTGTATCCCATCTCCGCACCTCCTAAAATAAACTTTTTCCCTTCTCATTCGTCCAGCCACAATACATCTGAAACATATGTCCAAAAGGCGACATCCCCTGTCATCATATTAACATGATATACAGACGATGTCGCCTTTCTGTGTCCTTTATTCTGCTTTTACAGCCCATCTCATCTTCGTCGATCTTGCCCTCGGATTGCGGGCGCACTCCTCCGCTGACGGTCTGATGACATCCTTGCTCACCTCACTGTAAATACCAGCCTTCGCTCCCGCCTTGAACGCTCTCTTTACCAGTCTGTCCTCACCTGAATGGAATGTCAGTATCGCCACTCTTCCACCAGGTCTGAGTGCATCCGGCAGCTTGTCAAGGAAATCATACAAAACCTCAAACTCACTGTTCACATCTATTCGCAGAGCCTGAAAACACCTCTGACAGGATTTCTTCACAGCCTCTTTTCTGTCCTTTTCCGGCACAAATGCCAATGCCTCCTCGATGGCATCCTTCATCTGCGTGGTGGTCTCCACATAATTCTTAGTGCGGTTTCTCTTCATGATGACCGTAGCGATCTCCTCCGCATAAGGCTCGTCCGAGTTCTCCTGGAACATCCCAACGAGTTCCTCATATGAAACCTCTCGTAGACGCTCCGCCGCCGACTCACCCTTCTCCGGATCAAGTCTCAGATCAAGTGGTCCATCAAACTTGTATGTGAATCCCCTGTCTGGATTGTCTATCTGCATGGAAGACACTCCAAGATCCGCAAGGATAAAATCAAATCCCCCGGCCTCCTCTGCCACCTGGTCGATATTCCTGAAATTTGTCTGCTTTATCGTGAGTATATCCTCACCGTAGCCGGCCTCCGCCAGTCTCTGCTTCGTCTTCACTATCTCTATAGGATCAACATCCAGTGCATACATATGACCTTTTCCCTGAAGCTTCTCAAGCATACGCCTTGTGTGTCCACCGTATCCCAGCGTGGCATCAAGCCCCTGCTGTCCCGGCTGTATCTGAAGAAAATCCAGTATCTCATTTACACATATTGATATATGCATTCCCGCCGGAGTGCTGCCCTTGCTTATGACCTTCTCTATAGTATCGGCATATTTCTCAGGATCATGCTCCTTGTATTTTTCTTCGAATCTCTTCGGATGAGTACCACTGTAATGTACTCTCCTCTTGTGTATCTTTTCTTCCATTATATTCTTATCTCCTTAATCTCCACATGCCACACTCGCAGTCCGGAATATTTATGTCATAATACCACATATCCGTCCAACAAGCCACACACCAAAAAACTGGAAGCCCCGGCGTTTATCCGTGACTTCCAGAATAATAGAATCATATAATTATTATTTACCAGCTATGATGTGATGTATCATAGTGAGCTGGCTTCTGAGTGCATCCACCGATATCTGTCCAGGGGCGGAAGGAATTCCCGCTGTTGCAAATGACACCGAATTACCATACATCTCACCTGTGGTTCTGGTCTCCACACCAAGCTCACCCATGGATATAACTATGAGCGGAGTCTGGTTGCCACACTCCTGAAGCTCCTTCGCAGCCTGCATCATGTCCACCACCTGTGAACCCTCCTCAGGCATCATGGCTATCTTGGCTATATCTGCACCTGTGAATATGATGGACTTAAATCTGTCAACTATCTGTTCCATAGGTATAGTAGTCTTGAAATCATGATTGGACACTATGACATACACGCCCTTGGAATGAGCCTCCGCTATGACTTCATCCACAATCTCCATGTCGGAGAAATATTCTATATCCACGATGTCTATATATCCACTGTCTATAGCGTCAATAAGAAGGTCGTGATACTGGCTGAGTGTTGCCTCCATGCAGCCACCCTCACCCTTTGTCCGGAATGTAAATATAATAGGGAACTGCCCCAGCTTATCATGGATCTTCGCCAGAGTCTTCATAAGTGCCTCTCTGTCAAAGCACTTCTCGTACATATCCGCTCTGAATTCCACCATGTCCGGTTCCGACTTCGCTATGATCCTCAACTGATAGTCCACATCATAATCCGTCGGAGCTACCAGAGGTACACAGATCTTAGTCATTCCCTCTCCTATCGCCACATTCTTCACATTAACGACCTTCATCACTGTCTCCTGCCTTTTTCACATTTTCCCTGCACGCTGTACAGCTATTACTTTATCTCTATTGCATCCATGAATGTCTCACACAGCTTCTGCGCGTCAACCTTGTCGACCTTATCCCAGTAGCTGATAGAACATGTAACTACATCCTCGCCTGTAGGATATACCAACAACACCTCTGTTCTGTCCATATCATATGATGTGAGCTGTATCACAAGATATGTTACCTCTGTGCCATCCTTTGCCTTCACTGTGCCATCTGTCATCTCGTTGACCTTGGAGTTCTCATCGTTGTAATACTCTGTGTAAGTATCCTTCATGTTCTTCACAAGATCACTTGCTGAATAGTGTGTATATGTAGAATAGCTTGCATATACATCGCCCTTCTCATCATTATAAGATATGGTATACTCTGAAGCATAGCTTCTCTCGTATCCCTTTGGATCATTGATCTTTACTGACTTATCGCCAAGGCTTAATGTAACCTTTGAAAGGTCTTCCTCCTCTGTGCTGTCATTTGACTTCTCTGTGGTTGCTTCCTCTGTTGTAGCTGCCTCTGTTGTCTCAGGCTCTTCCTCCTCAGTATCCTTTGAGTCGGTGCCGAACTTTCCGTCAAGTCTGCTGTCAACACTTACTGAGTCAAATATCTCGCTCCATGCTGATACGATCTTTTCCATCTTATCCATGTTGATGTACTGATCTACATCATCACTGTTGAGAACTGAGTAATCAACCACATCTCCTGCTGCAGGAGCCTCTATCTTGTTGTCCTTCTCTGCTACCTTGAGATTTCCTGAGCACTGAAGAACATCCTCGCCTGATACTGTAACTGTGAGCTTTGCATCATTTATGCTGAATGACTCGCCCTTCTTGACATCTGCAAGGACACCCTCAAATGCAGCCTGAGCAGTCTCACCCTGTACATCAACAGATATGCTTCCACTCATCTTACCGCTGTTCTTGTCATAGTCTGATGTCACATTTCCTGTGAACTCCTGGCTCTCTCCGCCGCTCATTGCTGATAATGTGTACTTCTTGTCAGTTGATATCTTATCTCCTGATGTGTCAGTCTTTGACTCACTCTTGAGCTCTATATTTACATCTGAACCGTATGTAAGTGCTATCTTTGTTACAGCATCTGATGTGACATTTCCGTCACCCATGTAATCTGCTGTGAATGAAAGCTTAACGCCTGCTGCTGCAAGATCATAATCCCAGTCAACACGGATCACCTTGTCGTTTTCTACGTATACATTTGCAACGGCATCCTTTGTCATTACTGCGCTGACCAGAGATGGAATAGTGCCGATGGACTGCTTGAGCTGATCCTTTGTAACGCCCATCTGATCCATCATATCATCTGACAGATTGCTGTCCATGTACTTGTTCAGACAGTCAACCAGTGCCTGTGAGAACTCATCTATAGCGTCTGTTGTTATTGTCACTGTGTAGTGGTCTGCCTTGATAGTCTTGCCATTTGCATTTGTAAACTCATCCTTGCCGACCTTCTCATATGTTATGGACTCTGCAAGCTTATCTGCAGCCGGCTTGAGATCCTCATCTATGATCTTCTGAAGAGCCTCGCTGTCAACTGAACCGCCGGCTCCCGCATCCTTGCTGTCGAGCTCTGCCATAACACTGTTCATGTCAAATGAAAATGTCTTGGTAAAGAGATCAGGACATGACATATAGAGCGTCTGACCGATCATTACAACATCCGCACTGACTGTCTCGCCTGCCAGTGTCATGGAAGAATCAAGCTTGAAGCTGTTCTGTCCGTCGCTCTTGGCTGTGCTTGCGTCAAATGTAAATGTTGAACCGTCGAGCTTACCATCTCCGGCAACCTTGTCGATGGTAAAATCTGACTGAACGTCCAGCTTGTCGACATCTATGTCATCTGCTCCGACGATACCCACAATATTATTGTTCTCAAGTTCCTTTGCTGTGTTCTCCATCGCGTCCTTAACCGCATCCTTAGGACTCTTCTTGATGAACACGAAGAATACAACAACAAATGCTGCTATGATAACAAGCGCTGCCACAACTGCTATTATGGCTATCTTGATACCCTTTCTCTTCTTTGGAGACTCAGGCTTGTGCGCCTGATCACCATACATGTTCACGGTCTGATCATATACACTCTGCTGTGCATTCATCTGCTGACCGTATTGATCTGCAAACTGCTGATTTGCATCGTACTGCTGCTGGCCATACTGTCCTG
>ULPH01013324.1_pt1 | contig 14548 bp, 9 predicted proteins | sample 1953301 | NCBI WGS metagenome assembly ULPH01 (sample SAMEA4835623, study PRJEB28245) | human gut metagenome | biome: gut microbiome; material: fecal sample | place: Denmark | collected 2008 | reverse complement strand
CCTCCGCCGCGGCGGCCTGCTGGGCATCCCCACAGAGACGGTGTACGGCCTGGGTGCCGACGCCCTCAACGAGGATGCGGTGCGCCGCATCTTCGAGGCCAAGGGCCGCCCGCAGGACAACCCCCTTATCATCCATGTTCCCTCGGCGGACTGGCTGGAGCGGTACTGCCAAAATGTGCCTGCCGCCGCTTATCGGCTGGCGGAGAAATTCTGGCCCGGCCCGCTGACCATGATCCTGCCCCGCCGCGAGATCGTGCCCCTGCGCACCACCGGCGGACTGGAGACGGTGGGCGTCCGCTGCCCGAACCATCCCACCACGCTGGCCATCATTGAGGCCGCCGGCGTGCCCATCGCCGCGCCCAGCGGCAACACATCCGGACGTCCCAGCCCCACCACCGCCCAGCACATGATGGACGATATGGCGGGCAAGATCAACGGCATCGTGGACGGCGGCCCCTGCGCCGTGGGGGTGGAGAGTACCATCATCGATCTGACGGTACAGCCGCCCCGCCTGCTGCGCCCGGGCGGCTTGCCGCTGGAAGCGCTGGAGCGCGTGCTGGGCGAGGTAGCCGTGGACGACGCGGTGCGCCGCAAAATGGGAGAGGGGGAGCGCCCCCGTGCCCCGGGCATGAAGTACCGCCACTACGCGCCGAAGGCCCCTGTTACGGTGGTCACCGGCCCCGCCCGCCGCAGCGCCGCCTACATACGCGACCACCTGCCGGATCACGCCGGCGTCATCTGCTTCGATGAGTACGCCCCACTGTTCGCGGGCCACATCGTCCACCGTCTCGGTGCCGCAGACGATAAGCTGTCCCAGGCCCAGCATGTGTTTGACGCCCTGCGTACCTTCGACGATACGGACGTGTCGGAGATATACGCCCAGTGTCCCGATGAATCCGGCCTGGGTTTGGCGGTGGCCAATCGTCTGAAAAAGGCGGCGGGCTTCCATGTGGTGGACGTATCGCCGCTGATCATCGGCTTTACCGGCCCCACCGGCGCGGGTAAGACCAGCGCCCTTCGTGCGCTGGAGCGTCTGGGTGGACTGGTGCTGGACTGCGACGCCGTCTATCACCAGCTGCTGCGCACCGATGCGTCCCTGCGCGCCGCCATCACTGCCGCCTTCGGCCCCGTGTTCACCCCTGACGGTGCGCTGGATCGCCAGAAGCTGGGTGCTGCGGTGTTCAGCGATCCCGCTGCACTGGACCGGCTCAACGCCATTATTTTCGACCGCCTGCCCCGCGAGCTGCTGCGCCGCGTCAACGAAAGCGACGCCGCCATGGTGGGTATCGATGCCATCAATCTGGTGGAGAGCGGTCTGTACCGTCTCTGCCGCCGCACGGTGGCCGTACTGGCTCCCACGGAGACACGGGTCCGCCGGATCATGGCCCGCGACGGTATTTCGGAGGACTATGCCCGCCTGCGGGTGCAGGCCCAGAAGCCCGACGAGTTCTACCGCGCCCGCTGTACGGACGTGCTGATGAACGACGCCGCCTCGCCGCAGGTGTTTGAAGAAATAGCCTATCAGAGATTACAACATATATTTGAGGAGGAAGCAGATCATGAGTGAAGAACTGAAGGCCCTGAAGAAGCAGCTGCTGAAGGATGACCGCAACGGCTACGATGTGCTGAGCGCGGCGGATCTGGAGAAGATGGAGGCATACTGCACCGTCTACAAGGCGTTCCTGGACGCCGGCAAGACGGAGCGCCTCAGCGCCCGCGCCGCCATCGCTCTGGCGGAGAAGCATGGCTTCGTGGAGTACAAGCGCGGCATGTCCCTGTCCGCCGGCGATAAGGTCTACTCCTGCAACCGCGGCAAGGGTCTGGTGCTGGCCGTCGTCGGCCGCCGCAGCCTGGCGGAGGGCGCCCAGATCACCGCCGCTCACATCGACTCTCCCCGTCTGGACCTGAAGCCCACCCCCCTGTATGAGGACAGCGAGCTGGCCTACTTCAAGACCCATTACTACGGCGGCGTCCGCAAGTACCAGTGGGTCACCATTCCTCTGGAGCTGCGCGGCACCGTGGTGCTGACTGACGGCTCCGTGGTGGATGTCTGCATCGGCGAGGGTGATGAGCCCAAGCTGGTGATCACCGACCTGCTGCCCCATCTGGGCGCGGAGCAGAGCAAGAAGCCCCTGAGCGAGGCCATCCCCGGCGAGACGCTGAACATCCTGCTGGGCAGCCGTCCTCTGGGCGACGATGATGACAGCGACCGCGTGAAGATGCAGGTCCTCAAGCGCCTGTACGACAAGTACGGCATCACCGAGGCCGACTTCGCCTCCGCCGAGCTGGAGACGGTGCCTGCCGTCAACGCCACCGATATCGGCCTGGACGGCAGCCTCATCGGTGCCTATGGCCACGACGACCGCGTCTGCGGCTTCGCTGCTCTGCAGGCCATTCTGGACATCGGGACGCCGGAAAAGACCGCCGTCTGCGTTCTGGCCGACAAGGAGGAGATCGGCTCCATGGGCGTCACCGGCATGCAGTCCGCCGCCTTCGACACCTTCATGAACGACCTGTGCGAGAGCCAGAACGTGGCCCTGCGCGTCTGCTATGAGAACGCCTTCTGCCTGTCCGCCGACGTCACCGCCGCCTACGATCCCAACTTCGCCGATGTGTATGAAAAGCGCAACGCCGCCTTCGTCAACCACGGCGTGGGCCTGTGCAAGTACACCGGGGCCAGGGGCAAGTCCGGCTCCTCCGATGCCAACGCCGAAACCGTGGGCTATGTCCGCGGCGTGCTGGATAAGGCCGGTGTCCGCTGGCAGATCTGCGAGATGGGCAAGATCGACGCCGGCGGCGGCGGTACGGTGGCCCAGTACATGGCCAACCGCAATATCGCCACACTGGACGCCGGCGTGCCGGTGCTGAGCATGCACGCCCCCTTCGAGGTGGTGGCCAAGCTGGATTGCTACGAGATGTACCGCGCCTGCAAGGCCCTCTACGAGTCCCTGTAAGCGTTCCTGCAAACAAAAAGAGAGACGGCTCCCGCCGTCTCTCTTTTTGCTAATTTACTTTTCTTCGTCGTTTTCGGTCTTGCCCAGCATATAAGGGAACATGGCCTCGATATAGTGTACCATCTTGCTGTGCTGGGCGTACCACTCGCCGTGCTCCGCCTGAAGCCGCTCCTTGTCGCTGTAGGCCTCCAGCGCGTGGCACGTCTCCACGTAGGCTTTCTGGAGCTGCCGGATGCGGGCGCTCATGTGCTGCAGGAGGCTCATGATCTTGGCGGGCCGCTCACTGAAATACTTCCCGAAGTTCTCCATGGTGATCTCGCTGACCACCAGCGGCTCCAGCGCCACCACCGTGGTGTTGCGGGGACGGGACTCCAGAAAGCTGATGACGTTGAAGAAATCCCCCTCGCTGAGCGTCACCACCTCCACCTCCTCCGGCGTACCGTAGTCCTTGTAGACGGCCACGCTGCCATAGAGGATGTTATACATGTTCATATCCATTTCGCCGGGCTTACAGATGATCTGACCTCTCTTGAACCGGCGCTCGCCTGTATTGGGCATATCCCTTACCTCCTGCTCTCATTTATATCACGCTGCCATATTCTATCATGCCCGCTTCGGCCTGTCGATACTTGTTCTTGCCAAATGCGCCGGAAAGTGGCATACTGTTGCAGGTAAATACGCACAAAGGAGAGGCTCTCTCATGGATTATTTTCATATCGCCCTGCCTGCCGACCAGCTGCGCACCGTCAGCTCCATCGGTCTGGCCCATGTGGGCGACGGCGTGTATGAGCTGCTGGTGCGCACGTGGCTCTGCGCCCACGGCAAGGCCACCGGCAAAGACCTGCACCGCGCCGCCATCGCTCTGGTCTGCGCGCCGGAGCAGGCCCACAGGGCCCAGCGCATCCTGCCGCTGCTGACGCCGGAGGAGGATGCCGTATTCAAGCGCGGCCGCAACGCCGCCGTCCACGGTATCCCTAAAAACGCCACCACCGCTCAGTATCATCAGGCCACGGCACTGGAATGCCTGCTGGGGTGGCTGTACCTGCGGGGCGACACCAAGCGTGTCAACCAACTGTTCACCGTGATGATGGAGGAGGATCAGCCATGCCGTTAGACGCCATCTGCCTGCAAGGCGTAGTGGAGGAGCTGTCGCCCCAGATCACCGGCAGCCGCATCGAGAAGATCCAGCAGCCCGCCAGGGATCAGGTGGTTCTGCTGCTGCGGGGGAGCCGCCGCCTGTACCTGAACGCCGGCGGCAGCCAACCCCGCCTGCACCTGACAGAGCAGGTGCGGGACAACCCGTCCCAGCCGCCCATGTTCTGTATGCTCCTGCGCAAGCACCTGTCCGGAGGCGTCATCGAGTCCGTCCGGCAGGAGCCGCTGGAGCGCGTGGTGACGCTGACCGTGCTGGCTGCCGACGAGCTGGGGGAGCGCAGCCGCTTCACGCTGGTGTGGGAGGGTATGCCCCGCCGCGCCAACCTGATCCTCTGCGACAGGGACGGCCGTATCATCGACTGCCTGCGCCGCATTGACCTGGAGTCAGAGCAGGACCGCCAGGTGCTGCCCGGCCTTTTCTACCGCCTGCCTGCCCGTCAGAACAAGAACTCACCGCTGGATGTCACGGAGGAGGAGTTCGCCGCCCTGCTGCGGCGCGCCGCGCCGGACGCGCCGCTGGACGGCTGGCTGCTGGATACCTTCACCGCCCTGCCGCCGCTGGTGGCCCGTGAGCTGGCTTACCGCGCCTGCGGTGCCACCGACGCCCCCGTTTCGCAGGGAACACCCCTGTGGAGCGTCTTCTCCCAGTGGCAGAACGCTGTGAATGAAAATCGCTTTACACCGACTGCAATCAAACGGAACGGAGCGCTTTCTGACTTCACCTATGGCCCCATCCTCCAGTACGGTGCCTACGCCCAGTCGGAGCCCTGCGACAGCTTTTCCCACCTGCTGGATGGCTTCTATGAAAAGCGGGAGCAGGCGGAGCGGGTGAAGCAGAAGGGGCAGGATCTCCTAAAGACTGCCACCACTGCCAGGGACCGCGTCCGCCGTAAGATCGCCGCCCAGGAGAAGGAGCTGGCCGCCTGTCTGGACCGTGACCGCCTGCGCATCTGCGGCGAGCTCATCACCGCCAACCTCTACCGAATGGAGCGGGGGCAGAGCCGCCTCACCGCCCAGAACTACTACGATGAGAACTGCGCCGACATCGACATCCCGCTGGACGTGCGCCTGTCGCCGCAGGAGAATGCCGCCCGCTACTTCAAGCAGTACACCAAGGCCAAAACGGCGGAGAAGTACCTGACGGCCCAGCTGCAAAAGGGTAGGGAGGAGCTGCAATATCTGGAGAGCGTTCTGCAGGAGCTGTCCCAGGCCGAATCGGAGCAGGACTTCAACGATGTCCGCATCGAGCTCACCGACGGCGGCTATATCCGCCAGCGGGGCAAAAAGCAGCCCGGCTTCCAGCGGGCCTCCCGGCCACGGGAGTTCCGCACCTCCGCGGGCCTGCGTGTCCTGGTGGGCCGCAACAACCGGCAGAATGACCGCCTGACCACAAAGGACGCCGACAAGCGGGACATCTGGCTCCATACCCAGAAGATCCACGGCAGCCATGTGATCCTCTGCACCGGCGGCGCGGAGCCGGACCAACAGAGCCTGCTGGAGGCCGCGTCGCTGGCGGCGTATTTCTCCCAGGCGCAGGGCAGCACCAAGGTGCCGGTGGACTATACGCCGGTGAAATTTGTAAAGAAACCCGCCGGCGCCAAGCCGGGCATGGTGATCTATACCACCTACCAGACCATGCTGGCCGACCCGGACAAGTCTCTGGTCAAGCGCTTGGCGGGGAAATAAGGAGGTATCGCCGTGAAACTCTACACCGACATCGTAACGGACTACCTGGCGGGGAGAAGCCTTGCCGCGCACGCGCAGGAGTGGTTTTTCACCCAGCCCGGCTACTGCTTTCAGGAGCCGGACGGCTCCGATGCGCAAAAGGCGGCGGTCATGCAGGTCTACGAGCAGGTGCTGCGGACTGTGGAGACGTTCGTTCCCGGCAACCGTCCGGTCTGGGACGCGCTGTTTCCGGACTGGCAGGACATTCTGCGCGGTGCGGAGACAGCGCTGATCGTGGGCTATCCGCCGCCCAACGACGCGGTGGTGCTGAAAAGCCCCGCCGGGGTGGATACCGCCGTTCTGGACATGGGCCTGTGGGTCCAGTATCTGGGCGCCGTACCGGTGGAGCGCGTGGCGCATAACCTGCTGACTCACGAACTGTGCCATGTCTGCATCCACCGGCACCGACCGGAGCTGGATGCGGCGCAGGAAACAGGTGACTATCTGTCCCGGCTGGATGCCTTCACTTTCGACGAGGGCTTTGCCCACTTCGTCTCCTATAATGACCGCGAAGCCAATCAGGTGGATTGGGATGCGCCTGAACTGCGGGCCGTCTGGACGCGGAGTGCCGCCGCGATGCGTTCTGCCAGACAGGAGACGCAGCCTGCACAGCAGCAGGAGCAGCTGCACAGCGCCGTCTTTGGCAGCTATTACGATAAGTATGCCTGCATGTGCGGCCTGTATTATCTGGCTCGCTGCTGGCAGGGGGGCGGCTCTGCCCGTCTGGCGGAGGAATTTGCCGCCGGTTGGCAGGGCTTTGCAGAAAAAACACTGTCCTGAAAATCAAAACCTCCGGCTTGGCCGGAGGTTTTGATTTTACAGCTCCACGGTTTTCGTGGCGATGTTCTCACAGAACACCCGGTCGTGCTCCACGAACAGCAGGGTAGGCCGGAATGCTTGCAGCAGCTCCTCGATCTGGATGCGGGAGAGAACGTCGATGTAGTTCAGCGGCTCGTCCCAGACGTACAGATGGGCGGACTGGCACAGGCTTCGGGCCAGCAGCACCTTTTTCTTCTGTCCGGCGGAGTAGTCGCCCATATCCTTCTCGAACTGCACCCGCTCGAAGCCCAGCTTCCGCAGGATCGTCAGGAACAGGCTCTCATCGAGACCGTACCCAGCGGCGTAGTCCCGCAGCAGGCCCCGCAGACCGGAGGCGTCCTGCGGCACGTAGGAGATGACCAGCCGGCTGGCTGTCTCCAAGGTGCCGGAATAGGGGATATCCTGCCCGCACAGCAGCTTGAGAACACTGGACTTGCCGCAGCCGTTTGCCCCGCACAGCGCCACGCGGTCGCCCTGCGTCACGGTGAAGGATACGCCGCTGCACACGACCCCACCGCCGTAGTCGATGGACACCTCCCACAGCGCTGCCAGCCGCTGGGAGTGGTGGGTCAGCGGATGCAGCTTCAAAGCATCGCTGCGTTCGATGTCCTTCAGCAGCGCGGACTTCTCCTCGATGGCGTTTTGCTGCCGCCGTTCCAGATTTTTCCGCCGCTGCTGCATCCGCCGGGACTGCTCGGCAATGAAGGCGCGTCCGCCCATGGCGTCGGCGGTGCCCTTGACCTTGGCGGAGTTTTTCCCGATCTTGGAGTTTTCCACCTTATCGGCCCAGTCGCTGGACTGCCGCGCCGCCTCCTTCAGCCGCCCGATCTCCTTTTTGAGCCGCTCATTCTGCGACAGCTCAAAGGCGTCCTGCCGCCGCTTGTTCTCGTACCACGAGGAAAAATTCCCCTTCTGCACCTCGATGCTGCTGCGGTTGATGGACAGGATGTGATCCACGCAGCCGTCCAGAAAGGCGCGGTCGTGGGACACCAGCAGGAAGCCCTTTTTGCCGCGGAGATAGCGGCTCACCAACGCCCGCCCCAGCTGATCCAGATGGTTGGTGGGCTCGTCGATGAGGAGAAAGCGGTTTTCCCGGGAAAAGAGCATGGCCAGCAGGAGCTTGGACTGCTCGCCGCCGGACAGCGTGGAAAAGGGACGGTACAGTGCGTCCTCCGACACCTCCAGCGGCGTCAGCTCCCGCAGGAACCGCCACGAAGCCACGTCGGGGCAGATGCGCTCCAGCAGCTCCATGGGACACAGCGATGGGTCCTCCACGGCGTAGGGAAAATAGTCGAAGCCCACGCTGGCGTGTATTGTGCCTTGATAGGGATACCTTCCCTCTAAGAGCCGCAGCAGCGTGGTTTTGCCTCGCCCGTTGCGGCCTGTCAGCCCCAGCCGCCAGTCAGTATCCAGCTGAAAGCTGACGTTTTCAAAGATGTTGTCGTAGCTGCCTTCATAGCAGAACGTAAGGTCGGATACTTTAATAATGGACATGGTCATGCCTCCTATACGAAAAAATGGCTGCGGGAAACAGCTCCCACAGCCAAAAACGCACACCACACCCGCCGATAGGCAGGCTATGACCACGCACAGAGCTGAGAGATACGCCAATTTCCCGCGAAAGGCACAACAAACAGGACGGTCAGCGCCGCCCGACACAATGTCGTACCGTAGTTCAGCAGGAAATCAGGTTCATCCTCTCAACTCCTCTCTTGTTTTTTCTTATCCTACCACACGCGCCGCAAAAAAGCAACCCCGTCCTCTCCCCGCGGCCCTATCAGCTTTCTGGCGGACAGCGAAGAAGAGCAGCACAATTGCCAAAATGTGGGAGAAGGTGCAATTACCTTCTCCCGCAATGTTTGCGGTTTAAAAAGAACCTGATACAAGGCTTTCCATGAGCCTCTTTTTCGGCTGCTGCGGCAGACGGATTTTTTGTGTTTGGGACGAAATTTCAAAAAATCGGTTGAAAAGTTGATAAAAATATGCCATACTAAAATTATGCACTTGCGGGGAAAGGAGCTTTGTACCATTTGTGCCGCAAAATAATTACAGGGGGAGGACTTGATAACGGCGATGGACAAGCTGATGTTCCTATAAAAGTTAGACGATTGCCAAATTATGATTTTCGATTCATCGGACGCTTGCAATTACAACGGAACACAAAACAAGAAATGGAAAGGGGAATGTTCTATGCGAAAATTGTTGTTAAGTGTCTTACTCTGCTCTGCGTTGGTGATGGGGTTACTGCCTGCTGCCGCTTTTGCGACGGAGTTGGATAATACCCCTGAGTCGGTGGAAGAGGCTCCGACTTCCGCATTGGAGGAACAAACCGTCAACGAGGAGCTGTTGTCCGAATATGGAGAACAGAAAAATGCGCCGGGGGAAGCGGATCCGGCAGCACAGAATGATGCTGTGGAGATCTATGTCAGCAGCACCGGTAACGACGAACAGAATACCGGCACAAAAGATCTCCCTTTCGCCACGCTGGCTAAGGCGGTCGATGCCGCGGCTGACGGTGCAGCGATCTATGTCATGAGCGATCTGACCATGGATCAGTGTGCTCGTTTTTATGATAAGAGTCTTACGATCACCAGTGGAGAAGGCGGCCCTTACACCGTTACACGCAGCGCTGATTTTAACCTGCAAAGTGACACAGCCCGCAGCTGGTATAATCCCGCCATGATCGAGGTTCAGTCTTTATCGGCGAGCTCTGTCGGCCTGACTCTTTCCAACGTCATTCTGGACGATGCGGGGATGCACGAGGGTACTGTATTCGCACAGGCTGTCAGCGGTGACGGCAGCGAGGATAATACGATTTTTGTGCAGGACGCGATCATTGCCTCCAACGCCACTGTGCCCTGCACCGTGACACTGGGCAGTGGTGCTGTGCTGCGCAACTTTGGCGGCATGTCCGCTGTACGCGCCACCGACCAGGCAAAAATCGTCATGGAAAGCGGCAGTGTGATAGAGGATACCATGGCTGGCTATACGAGAACAAAAGACTCTGCGGCAGGCTCAGTCGGTCCGGCAGGTGCGATCTGGCTTCAGGGCGGTACACTCGTGATGGAGGAAGGCTCGAAGATCCAGAACATGGACGGTCGCGGAGTTTATGCAGACGGCGGTAAGGTCGAGATCGGCGGCGCCATCAGCAGTATTGCTGCAAACAAGAGCGCAATGTGGCAGTCGAATAGCGGTATCGTAATTCATCTGCGCAATAGCGCAGAGGGAGCGCTGACCTCCACCGCTCTGATTGAGAAAATCTCCGGCGGCAGCATGATCTACTGTGCAGGTGGCGCCAGATCCTTCAAAATGGAAAACGGCTCCAAAATCACGGATTGCCCCAAGCTGAACGGCAATGTCATCTTTGCAAAAAACAGCACCGTCGTGATTGACGGTGAAATCAGCAATGTGCATGCCACAGGCAACCATATCCTGCAAACTGACGGCGGTACAGCGGTGACAATTGGAGAAAACGGAAGGATTCTCAATAATCGCGCGTACTATGGTGCGGTTTATATCAACGGAACGGATGAGCACTTAGATATTTACGGAAAAATCAACGGTAATATTTCTACGGATCGCGGCGGCGGTGTGGTACTGTCCAATAATGGCGGAAACCACAACGCAGCCATGTATGAGGGTGCTGAGATCTGCAACAACAAAGCCGAGCAAACAGGCGGCGGAACCATGATATCCAAAGGCACCTTCACAATGAACGGCGGTACGATCTCCGGCAACATTTCCGGTACAAACAGTGCAAAAGGCGAACCTGACCGGATCGGCGGCGGCGTATTTGTCCGCAGAGGCGGCCAATTCATTATGAATGGCGGCGCGATCGAGAACAACGCCGCAACAGCCTTTGGCGGCGGTGTCTGCTTTGATGCCAGTGATTATGGCGGCATGGTGCCGAAGGTTGAGCTGAATGCCGGTACCATCAAGAACAATCTCAGGCAGGTCACCGTCGATGACGAATACCAGATCACAGGCGGCATATCAAATGATTTGGCTGTCACCGGTAAAGACTATGGAAAGTGCGATCGTTACCTCTATATCTCCCGTGAGGCGGCTGTTGGAGATCAGGCAGTTTATTTCCAGACTGACAGTAAGACCGTCACCCCGGCTGACAGCAGCCTTGACATCAGGCTGGGGAACACCAGTGCTGCAAATGTAACCGCTTTGACCAATGCTTCGGATAGCATGGGCTGGAATGATCCGTTGGCCACCTTCTGGGTTCAGCGCGACGGCGCAGCTAAGCTAACGGTGGGCGGCCTGACACTGAACGATCTGCCGGTTTATGTGCTGTCCTTGCCGGTGGATGAAACCGGAAAGGTTCTCGATGCTTCGGAGGCGCAGGTTTATGCAGCTCGGAAGACAAACACAGAAGATACAAACACAGGAGATATAGACGTCACGCTTCCGGATGTGTCTGGAAACGGCTATGCTGTAGCCGTTGTCCAACCCTCACAGGACCACGGTGAACTGGTCATACAAGGGCCTGAAACCATTGAGAGAAATAAAACCGGTGAACACTATCCCGTGACATATACCGTAACGTATGATATGTCTGAAAGCATGGAAAGCATGATTGAACGATCAGGCGGTGAGGCTGAATATGTCCTTACGATTGATCAAGATGCCCGCCTTGTAGGAAATCCCGGCCGTTTCAACGGAGAAAGCATCAGTGTGACATATCGTCTGCCCCACTCCGAGTTCAGAGTAGGTGATGTGCTGCTTGCCTCCGCAATGCTGAGGATCACTGTCGGAGAGGGCAACTATATCATTCCCTCTAATGTGACGAAAACACGGAAGGTTGAGACAACCTATAGCCTGACAACACAGGTGAATGGTGGGAATGGAACGATTTCTGCAAGTAAAGCAGGGCTGGCGGCCGGATCGCATGAAACAATTGTTTTCACTCCCGATAGCGGCTATCAAATTGACACTGTTACGGTGAATGGTGTTAAAGCAGAGGTGCGCTCCAATATGCTGGAAGTTATCATGGACGCCGACAAGACCGTTATTGTAACATACAAGAGTATTCCGCATATCCATAACCATGGAACGGCCTGGAAGTAAGACGCAGACAACCATTGGCATGAATGCCCCTGCGGTGACAGGAAGGACATAGCGGCGCATAGCTTCAAGTGGGTGATCGATAAGGAACCCACCGCAACCAGGAAAGGCTCCAAACACGAGGAATGCACCGTCTGCGGCTATAAGAAGGCCGCTGTTGCAATTCCCGCAAAGGGTTCTACGGTGAAGCCGAGCGACCACCCCGACAAGCCCGGAAATACTGCCTCGTCAAATACTGGTGACAGCAGCGATCCCGTTTTGTGGAGCGCACTTCTGTTCATCAGCGGCGGTGCTGTTATCGGCACAACGGTTGTAAGCCGAAAGAAAAAGTACAACAGATCATAAAGCAATACGGTACCATCGATTGGCAAGGGCGTGTTTTTTCTGCCGCGGCGGCCCAGAAAGGAGAACCGTTCTCCACTTGTACCGCACAGCAGCATGTTTTGTCCATAATGATAACTAAGCGATAAACACAGAAAAAGACCGCCGAGAGGCGGTCTTTTTCTGTGTTTATGTGTTCTCCGTCCCATCCTCGCGGAACAGCAGGGTGATGCACCACAGTCCCGCGATGCCCACCAGCGTATAGATGATGCGGCTGACGGCGCCGGTCTGCCCGCCGAACAGGAAGGCCACGCAGTCGAAGCTGAAAAGCCCCACGCCTCCCCAGTTCAGCGCGCCGATGATGACCAGTACCAGCGCAATGCGGTCTACGATCTTCATGAGAGTCCCTCCTTGTGTCAAGACTGCTTTCTCTCATAGTCTCCCCGCGCCGCATCGGACTATACGCAAAAATTTGTCAGCCTGCCTGAAAAATTTTGAAAATCGATTGCAAACACCGGTGATTTTTGGTAGTATGACGGGTAGGAACAAATGCATCTGCACCTTTTGATGAAAGAGGAGGAACACCATGAACAAGAAATTCGAAAAGCTGGGCTTTTATCCCGCCGACATCCTGCTGCCCAAGGGACAGGACATGACCAAGTGGGCCGTGGTGGCCTGCGACCAGTTCACCTCTGAGCCGGAGTACTGGCAGGCGGTAGAGGAGAAGGTGGGCAATGCCCCCTCCACGCTGCGTCTCATCCTGCCGGAAGCCAACCTGAAGGCCCCCAACGTGGATGAGTACATCGAGGATATCAACGCCGCCATGCGCAAGTACATGGCTGACGGCGTGTTCGAGACGCTCTCCGATTCCCTGATCTACATCGAGCGCCAGCAGTCCGACGGCCGCATCCGCCACGGCCTTATCGGCATGGTGGATCTGGATGCCTACGACTTCACCCCCGGCTCCGGTGCGCTGATCCGCGCCACCGAGGGCACCGTGCTGGATCGTATCCCGCCCCGTGCCCGCGTCCGCCGCAACGCCCCCATTGAGCTGCCCCACGTCATGCTGCTGATCGATGACCCCGATAAGACCGTCATCGAGCCCCTGACCGCCGCAGCCTCCGCCATGGAGAAGCTCTACGACTTCGACCTGATGCAGAACGGCGGACACATCACCGGCTACAAGCTGTCCGACAAGCAGATCGACGCCGTGGCCGCGTCTCTGGAGGGCCTGACCACCGACGAGGCTATGCAGAAGAAGTACGGCGTCTCCGGCGTAGCACCCCTGCTGTTCGCCGTGGGCGACGGCAACCACTCCCTGGCCACCGCCAAGGCCTGCTACGAGGAGCAGAAGAAGGGCAAGACCCCCGAGGAGTACCTGGCCCTGCCCTCCCGCTTCGCGCTGGTGGAGGTGGTGAACAACCACGACGATGCTTTGCAGTTCGAGCCCATCCACCGCGTGCTGTTCGGCGTAGACCACAAGAAGTTCATGGACGCCTTCCGCGCCGCCTATCCCAACGCCTACGAGGGCAAGGGCGACGGCCACACCATCGAGTTCGTCTGGAACGGCGAGAGCCACTTCATCACCGTCCCTGACCCCAAGGTCCAGCTGGCCGTGGGCACGCTCCAGAACGTCATCGATCCCTACCTGAAGGCCAACGGCGGCGAGGTGGACTATATCCACGGCGATGACGTGACCCGCGAGCTGGGCGGCAAGCCCGGCAACATGGGCTTCCTGCTGCCCGCCATGGGCAAGGAGCAGCTGTTCAAGACCGTCATGGCCGACGGTGTGCTGCCCCGCAAGACCTTCTCCATGGGCCACGCTCAGGACAAGCGCTATTACATCGAAGCCCGCAAGATCGTGAAGTAACACCGCAAAAAAGCGCCCATCGGGCGCTTTTTTGTCAGGAGGAGCTATGGAACCACTGACCCTGTACGCCCCCGCGAAAGTGAATCTCACCCTGACCGTCGGCGACCGTCGTCCCGACGGCTACCACGACGGATCCACCGTCATGCAGGCCGTGGGCCTGTACGATACCCTGATCCTGACGCACGGCGGCGCCGGCCTGACCCTGACCTGCACAGACCCCGCCGTCCCGTCGGATGCCACCAATCTGGTGCTCCGCGCCGCCGGCAGGTTTTTCGAAGAGACGAAGCTGCCCGTGCCGGACCTGCACCTGCACCTCCGGAAGCGTATCCCGTCCCAGGCGGGACTGGGCGGCGGCAGCAGCGACGCTGCATCCACACTGCTGGCCCTGCGCACCCTGTACGCGCCGTCCCTGCCGGACGTCCAGCTGGAGCACATGGCTGCGGCGCTGGGAAGCGACGTGCCATTCTTCATCCGCGGCGGCACCGCGCTGGCCCGGGGCAGGGGAGAGCGCCTGACGCCCATGCCCCGTTTACGGGATGGCTGGTTCGTCATCGTCAAACCGCCGGAGGGCTTCTCCACCCCCGCCATGTACCGCCGTCTGGACGACCTGCCGCCGGAGCCGCCCCGCCCC
>ULPH01034385.1_pt1 | contig 14643 bp, 17 predicted proteins | sample 1953301 | NCBI WGS metagenome assembly ULPH01 (sample SAMEA4835623, study PRJEB28245) | human gut metagenome | biome: gut microbiome; material: fecal sample | place: Denmark | collected 2008 | reverse complement strand
TCTTTGGACAGGTACGCCTGATTCGGCTTTGCCGACCACGCCATCATGTGGACGTGAGGATGATTGCCTTCATCGTGGAATGCCGCGTACCAGCGGTAATCCTCCGGCGGTATTTTCATCGCCGCGGCAATATCATTGCGGTGGGTACGCAGTAATGTGCGCCATGCCTCCGCGTGGTTGTAGCCAAGCCGCTCCGCGTCCTCCCGGTGGAGGGAGATGATGTGCGTCCACACGTTACCAGTGTAGCGCTCCAGCTCGTTCATGGCCTTGTCCAGCGACACATGATCCGCGTCACCAAACAGGCCGTGGTTGCCCAACCGCTCCGCCCTCGGACGCAGGGCGATGTACTTGGCGTAACCTTCCGTGCCCTGTACCCGATCCCAATTCGATTCTAACGCCAGCGTGATGAGCGCGGACGCCGTTGCTTTTGTCGGGTGTGAAACGTAGTCCTCGTACTCCATCAGCTCTTGTGCGTCAGGGAAATCCTTCACCAGTTTTGCGATGAGCTGCTCCTGTTTTCGTGTTGGCGGACGGTTATCCGGGATGATCTCCACCCGCTCCCGCGTCGCGATGTACTTGAGATACCCACCGGCGCATTGCTCGCCGCCGCACTTGATGTACGGGCTTTTGACGATCAGCCTCGCCATGCTTCACTCTCCAGCTCACGGAGCTTCTGTTCCAACCGCAGCTGACCGTTAGTGCGCTTGACGGCGGCGATGCTTTTGGCCCGTTCCTGCCGCAGCACTTCCTCGCTCACGTTGAGGCTTTGCAGCAAGATGGACATCGCCATGTCCATCTCCACCGCCTGCTTGTAGAGCAGCGACGCGATGCGATCCTCGAAGATCTTCAGCCGCGCGTCGATGGCGGTCTGTATGGCCAGCGGAAGCGTGGTGCTGTTCTCCGCCGCCAGTGCGTCCGCATAAAAGTTCACGGCTTTCTCCACGAACTCATTCCTGCTGCGGCAATGGTCAGCCTTGTACCAATGCTCTAATTTTTGCGCCGTTTCCGGTTTCATCCGGAAATTCAATCTATTTTCATCTTTGTTCATATTTCCTCCAAATTGTCGTAAGGCACGCCGAAAGTCCCGTCAAACCTGTCATTGTGGGAACTAAGACACCAGTTCTTCTAAAACCTTGCCCAACAGGCGCCACAACCGCCTGCGTTGAAATCCCCGTCAACTGCCCGCACTGCGGGCAGAAGTGATTGGGTAGAGCGTCGGTTCCGACGCCAGTCCTTTATCCTGCTTTCTTTTTCGTCCTCGGAAAAGCTGCGAAAGGCGCAAGAAACGCAGTCATACCAACGTTTCCAACACATTGGTCGCACGGCCTTCAACACCTTCGACACAAACGCCGCAACGCTCGTTTCAAGGGGGCGTGGCGGGTACACACGCCACCCCAGCCCCTAACCGCGCACACACCGGCTCACAGGGGCGAACATGGTGGTTCTTCAGCCTGCTCCGCCAGTTGTTGCTGTACCTGTTGCCGCTCGGCAGCAGCTTCGGCCATGGCCAACTGGTGCTGATGGAACTGCTCCACGGCCTGTCTCCATGGCAGGATCGTGTAGAGCAGTGAGCCGTTCCGTTTGCGTCCGTCCTTCAGCGTGATGGTGGTTCGCTCTGTGCGGATGAGACCCTTTTCCTCCAGCGACCGCACATATTTGCACACCGTGTTGCGGCTCATACCCACCGCATTACCGATGGTACGGTAGCTGGGGTAGCACTGGTAGGTCTTGCGATCCTCACAGAACAGCAGGAACGAGTACACGGCGATCTCACCGGGTGACAGGCCCAGTTGGCAGATGACCTTCGGCACGGGGTAATAGTTTTTGACAGGGTCTGGCTTCTGCCACGACAGGGTGTGGGTCACCTTACACCGCCTGTCTGCGCCTCTACCCACTGGCAGAACTTTTCTTTCGGGACAACGATGCGGCTGCCCACACGCAGAGTGGGGAAGCTCGCTTCGTGCATCAACTCGTAGGCGCTGGACGGTGCGATGCCCAGCGTCTTTGCCACCAATTCCGCGTTGAGGAACAGCGGCAGCTCCTCATAGCTTTTGTAAATGGATTCTTTCAAGAGAAACCCTCCCATACTAAATTCAGAGAAAAAATATCTTGCGTTTCGGAGGTCTCTCTGTTAGACTGTTTGCAGATGGAGTCTGCGTTTTCCGAAACGCGGCGCGCCGCTGGACTGCTGCAACAGTTCAGCGGTTTTCCTTTTTGTAGGAACGATGTATGTTTCTTCCCCCTTTCTTAATGTTCTCTGCCACGCACCGTACCCGTTCCTGCCCTGCGGCCTTGTTTGACCTGCACAGCGTTTTCACTGCCTTGGTACGCTCGACCGCTTTGCTGCGGCATCCTGGCGTTACTTCTCCGGCGAGTATCTTCTCTGGTGATGGGTATGTAGTTGTGAAGGTGCATCGGAAGGTCTTTCCTTCTTCGTGCCCCCATGGTACAATAAGTCTGACGCAAAATACATCATGAAGTGATCTTTTTTGCCGGGAGGTGTCGATGTGACTTCTGCAATTCCAAGCTTTGATCTGTGCACGACAGAAGACAGCGGCTTCATGCCGGTTTTGATCTGCGATGCCGGAACGCAGATCGAGCTGCCGCCCCACTCGGCGGCAGAGCTTCTTCTGGCTGCTGCTGAGATCGATCTCACGGCATATACCGATGCAGTCCGCCATTTGCGGGAGACACATCCGCTGTTTGAAGAGAAATTGGACATCAGTGTTTTGGAGTACCGCGACTTTCTTTCACAGGCACTGGAGCTGCCCGAACAGCTCCGCCGCACAGATCCCGTAGGCTGGTTAGATGCCTGTGTGCATCTGCGAGCTGTCCTTCAGCAGCCTGACGACGGCTCCGCTTCGTTCCTGCTCTACTCAGGCCAACGCATCTTGCAGGCAATAGAACGTCCAGTTCTTTTGCAGGTTCGGCTCCGCAATATCTTTGAGATGATCTTCGACAACATGGATATTTCAACGCCGCACCGCCAGTGGGAATATCTGCACGCTGTATACCCTGATGTTGCGCAGCAATGTGACCCAATTCATCGGAAAGAGGTGACGGGGCCTTTCAGGTTTAGCGCAGTGAACGGCTGGAACTACTATCTGACGATCCTGTCACTGTATTTTGCGCAGGAGGCCCAGCGCATCACGCGATGCGTACACTGTTGGGAATATTTCATCCCGCCCACGAGGAAGCGAACACTGTACTGTGACCGCAGGTACGATGGGCAGACCTGTAAGCGTCGGGGTGCTAACCTCATGCGGCATGAACGGGATGAGCAGGATGAAGCGCTTTTCATCTACCGGCAGCTTCGGGATCGAATGTATGCGCGAATGCAGCGATACGATACGGCTATACCGGAAAAACGAGGTCGGCTGCTGGTCTTCAGCGCGTCGGACTTTAAGGCTTGGATGGACAATGCCAGCAAAGCCCATCGTGAATACACCGGCGGCAAGATCGATTCCTCAGAATTTTTAAGGCGTATCGATACTTGGCAGGAATTGCGCAGCTACGATGTGAAAGCCATGCCCCTTGTTGTGGATACGACCGTTTGGCAGCAGCGTGTAGCGGCAGATATGGATCACGCGCCCGCCGACAGCTTCCCGGAACAAATCATGTTCCTTAGTCTCCCCACAGATGGCAGCCCTGCTCAGTGGGAGATGAAAACGCGAGACCAACTGCGGCGTGAGGCACAAAAGGGGCATCAGTCCTTGCGGGACAAGTATACACAGAAAGAAAAGCAGAACTGACGGATGTCAGTTCTGTTTTTCTTTGCTTACACCGACGCAGGTTTTGCGCCGCTTACCCATCGTAGAGAACGTAGATCAGCAGACTGCCGCCATCCTCCACGATGTAGACATTGCAGCGGAAACCGGCGTCCGCGATGGTATCCACGCCAGCCTGCATCATGAGCTGGCGGAAGGTGAAGTCTACCATGTCTCGCGCCTTGGCTTCCAGTGTTTCCTGCGAGGCATCCAACGGTACTGCGGCTGGGAAGCGGTAGGCGCTGTTATCCAGTGCCAGACTTGTGTCCGTGGTGACACCGTATTGTGTGGACGCATAGGCGTTGGCAACGTCGATGGCCGCTTGACGATCTGCCGGTGCAGACAGCGTGGGTATCGGTTCAGGTTCTTGTGTAGGCTCTGACTCAACATATCCTGTTTTGGCATGAACGGTTTCGGAGGGAATGTCCTCTGTTGGTTTCTCAATCGGTTCAAGGGTGTCGGCGGTTTGCGGAGCGCTTTCCTCCTGATGAGTATTCTCTTTTTGTGGTTGCTCCTGCGCTGTGATCGGTACTGTGTCCATTTCCTGCGCTGCCGTTGCTGGTTCAGGTGTCGCTTGTGGCTGCTGTGCTTCTTCCTGCGCCGCCGGTGTTGGCGGCAATGTCGTTTCTGTTGAACTGCGCTCCACTTGCCCACAGGCCGTGGGCAGCAGTGCCGCGCCGATTGCTAATAACATGATTTTAATTTTCATCTTGTTCCTCCTCCGTTGCGCAAAGAACGGCCAGAGCTTCCTCTGACCGTTCTTCTTCATAATACTGTAATTCTGTTGTCAGGCCAAGTGCCAGTCGGAGGCCACAGACAAAGCTGTCCAACTCGGCACGCTCCATCATCAGGCCTTTTGTGTCAACGACCTTCAGTACCAGCTTTCGTTCTGGCTTCGACAACCGCGACATCAACTGCTGAAACGCGTCATCATAATCACATTCCAATTCTGGCATGACCGCCCTTGTGTAGCATTTTCGGTGCAGGTCCCTCAGAGTCTCGTACATACTCATCACCTCCTGCGACAAACAAGTATCACAGACGCGGAAGAAAGTCAACGGAAAAGACCTACGGTGTCACCTGAAATTGCTTCACACAAGCATCACAGCAAAAATGAATGCAATTTTTTATGCTGTGCAAGGTTTTTACTGTCCATGTTGCGCGACCACGTTTTGACCGTCTGAGCCTCTAAAAACTGCACCAGCGGTGCCAAGTCCTCCTGCTCGTCATAATCTTGCAGCGCGTCATAATAGGCGCGGCGATCCTCCTCATAGACGATGATGGGTGGATAGTCGTTGATCATCAGCCAGTAGTTCAGCAGCGTCCGCCCCACACGCCCGTTCCCGTCCGCAAAGGGATGGATATTCTCAAACCGAGCGTGGAGGTACGCCCCTGCCTTCAGGGGCGCTTTCGCTCCGATGGCGTTGACTTCTTCAATCAACTCCGCGAGGTCGTTCTCTACCTCATCGGGTGGCGAACCGACCTCGTTTTTTCCGGTCACATAGTCGTGCTTCTTAAATTCGCCGGGACGCTCACCGTTCACGATGTAGCGGCGCTCATCGTAAGTGCCCTCCGTCAATGCACGGTGGACGGCGCAAATCAACTCAATGGACAGAGGCTCTTTTGCAACGATCTTCTCCTGCAAAAAGTTGTAGCACACCTTTTGATTCTGCTGCTCAAACAGGGTGCGGGTGCTGCCGGTGTAGCCCACGACCTTGCCGTTTTCAAAAATCTCGCGGGTGTCGTGGTAGTTAATCTCGGCATTCTCGATCTTGCCGGAGTTATAGGCAAACAGAATGCGGAAATTATCCAGCCGCAGAGAAAGGTCATCGACCGACTGGATATTCCAGTCCTGCCACATTTTCACAACGGCGTCATATTGGCTCATGGCACACCTCCGATACAAGGATGGTTTTAGTATAGCACACTTGTGGGCCAAATGGGAGAAAATTTACCGTTGTTCTGGATTTTATGGTATTCTTCGCTTACTGCGTCACCGATTTTAATTCGCGAACCCACTTGCAATCGCCACCACATCGAGTATACTTATCAGCAACACGGTTTGCGGGAGGTGACGGCATGATCTACTGCGTGTCAGACATTCACGGCGAATTGGATAAGTTTGAGCGGCTGCTGGCGTTGATTCAATTTTCTGAAAATGACCACCTGTATGTTATCGGTGACGCTATCGACCGGTGCGCCATGGGTGTGGACATCCTGAGGTTGATCATGGATACGTCCAACATGACCATGCTGCTGGGCAATCACGAGCAGATGTGCCTCGCCACCCTCGGGCTGCATAATGAGTTTGGGGCTCGTGAGCTTTGGCGGCAGAACGGCGGCTCATCCACCTACCGGGAGCTGCTCTACCATCGGACACCTCACGAGCGGAATATGATCCTGTGCTTCTTGGCCGGGCTGCCGGATCATTTGGACATTGCTGTTGGCGGACAGAAGTTTCACCTCGTTCACGGTTGTCCCGGGGCTGACCGTGATACGCGCATCTGGGGACGCATCAAGCCAGAAGATAGAAGTCCTTACCCGGACACCATCTGCATCGTCGGCCACACGCCGGTCAACTTCCTGACCGGTGTCAGTGACCAGCCCGTCCGGATATGGCATGGTGACGGCATCATTGACATCGATTGCGGCTGCGGTCATCAAAAAACAGCGCAACGCCGTTTGGCCTGTCTCCGGCTGGACGATATGGCGGAGTTTTATGTTGGGAATACGAGCACGGAGATATATCGGCGCAAAATGTGAGTATCGTAAATACTTGTGAAATGCTCGTATCTGTGGTATACTGCATAATAAGAAATGTTTAACGAAGGAGGTGCGAAGCAAATGTCTGACAGGGTCTATACACAGGACGAAGTTTTTACCGCCGTGCGTCGGCTGCTGAAAAAATATCATGCCGAGCGTGCAATCTTGTTCGGCTCTTATGCACGGCAGGAAGCGAATGCCGCTTCCGACATTGACCTCATCGTGGTTGGCGGGATCAAATTCGACCCTACCGATGTTTTCTGCATAGCAGAGGAACTGCATCGCGCCTTAGGAAAGCCCGTGGACGTGTACGAGCTGCGGGAGCTTGATGCCAACTCTGCTTTTTATAACACGGTCATGGCGGAGGGGGTGCAGATCGCATGAAGTACAGCGACCAGCAGAGAATTGCGAAAATGCGGGAGACTGTGGAAAAGCTCCTGCGCTATGTGTCGGAAGAAGGTATCACGCCGGATAGGATCTTCGCGGAGGAAACCATTCAATGGACTGTCACAACGCCTCTTTATAACATCGGCGAGCACGCCGCCAACTTGACGGAGGATTTTAGGTCGCAGCATCCCGACATTCCGTGGGTGAAAATTGCGGGCTTGCGGCACAGGTTGGTGCATCATTACGAGGATACCAACTGGACCGTCATATGTGCGATCATCTACGATGTTCTGCCGCCGTTTCTTGATGCGCTGAAAACGCTTTGACCCATACCGAAAACCTGCAGAGCCACCTGGCGGGAGCATTGCGCTCCGCCAGGTGGCTCTATGCCTTCGTTTTGATACCCTTTTATTGTTTCCAGCAGCGCAAAATGTGACCATTCCACTGCTAGAGGAAGTTGACCCACACCGACGATGCCGGTGGTGCTGACCCACACCGCGACCCACACGGGGAAACGAGCGGACGGAACACATGGAGCAAAGAGTTTCCGACCTCTTCCTTTTTGGGGCAAAAACGCCCGCAAACCCTTATGCCGCAACGGCTGGAGGGCATTTTATCACTTGGTAAGGATGAGGTCGGCGGTTCGAATCCGCCCAGCAGCTCCAAAAAGCATCGAAAACTTCGGTTTTCGGTGCTTTTTTTGTTGCAAAAATGTTGAAAGAAGTGTGGGGCAAAATGTGGGGCAACCGCCTGACCCACATTTTGCCCCCCATGCGGGAAACATAGCCAAAACCTGCAGAGCCACCCGGCGGGAGCGTTGCGCTCCGCCCGGTGGCTCTATGCCTTCGTTTTGATACCCTTTCATTGTTTCCAGCAGCGCAAAATATGTGCCGATTTGCGTTGCCGCTTGGTATCTGCCGGGTTAATAGAACTTCATTGTAAATCATCCCGAAATGTGTTATCTTCTTCACGGAAATATACACGCGAAATTTTGCATTTTTTACGCGAAAGGGATTTTTTATGCGCAAGATTCAATGCTGGTGCCGTACTAATGCTATGCTGGCCATTTCACTGCTGGCTGCGGCTGCAACGGCGTTCTTTGTTCCTCCCGACAGGGACTACTTAGGCTATTACGACCTCAAAACGCTTTCCTGTCTGTTTAGTGTTTTGGCGGTGGTAGGTGCTCTGCGAGACCTGCAGATCTTTTCTGCTCTTTCGCAGCGGATGGTGCGCACCTTTTCCACGGTTCGGGGCGTATGTACAGCACTGGTGGTCATCACCATGTTCGGATCTATGCTTCTGACCAATGATACCGCCTTGCTGACATTTCTGCCGCTCGGCTGGTTTGTTCTTTCCTCTACCGGTCAGGAAAAGCACGCCGCACTCTTGTTCATTCTGCAAAACTGCGCCGCCAATCTCTGCGGAATGATCACGCCCTTCGGAAATCCGCAGAATCTTTATCTTTTCAGCTATTACGATCTTTCCGCAAGGATGTTCTTTTCGGCAATGCTGCCGCCCTTCATTCTGTCTACCGTTCTCATTCTCTTGTGCTGCCTGGCATTTCCTAAAGACCGTCTTTCCGTGCCGGAAGTGCAGGTCACAGTAGACTCCCGCCAGGCTGCCGTCTATGGCGGACTGTTCTGTTTAGCCGTTGCCATGGTGCTGCGGCTGGTACCCTATGTTCTTGGCCTGACTGTCATTGTCCTGGCACTCTGGTTTCTGGATCGGCACGCATTGAAGACCGTAGACTGGGGACTGCTGGCTACCTTCGCCGCTTTCTTCACCTTTTCCGGCAATCTTGCCCGGATGGAATCGGTCCGGGCGCTGTTCGCCCGCCTTTTGTCCCACGGAACAATGCTGATCTCCGCGCTCACCTGCCAGATCATCAGCAATGTCCCTGCCGCCATTCTGCTCAGTCGCTTCACGCAGGATGCCCGCGCTCTTCTGGTTGGCGTCAATGTGGGCGGTGCAGGGACGCTGGTGGCTTCTCTTGCGAGCCTCATTACGTTTCGGGAATATACGCGCCGTGTTCCCAATGGCGGAAAGAGTTTTCTTCTCCTGTTTTCCGGGATCAGCTTTGCATTTCTGGCGATTCTTTTGACTGTCATGTCCATTCCGATGTAATAAGCCATTTCCAACAGAATGCGCTTTGGGAAAAGCTATGGGTGACGCCTGCCCCATTCCCGTTGTCAAGACGCTGCGCGCCCTGAAGGAGCTGAACGGCGCAGGTACGGTACAGACGCTGGTGGACAACAGGGCGGCTGTGGAGAATCTGACCCGGCTGGCTGAGAGCAAGGGCTGTGCCGTAGAAACGGAGCAGCTGGGCGAAAAGGAGTACCGCGTGACCATCACCGCAGGGGAGGACGCGGAGCTGCCGGACAGTGCCGATGGCATCTGCACTGTTCCCACCGCGGCGGACAACACCGTGGTGGCCGTATCTGCCGGCCACATGGGTGAGGGCGACGAGGTGCTGGGCAAGATTTTGCTGAAGGGCTTCCTGTTCGCCCTGACCCAGCAGGAGACGCTACCCAGAACCATCCTGTTCTACAACGGCGGCGCGTTCGTTACCTGCGAGGGCTCCTCCTCACTGGAGGATCTGCGGAAGCTGGAATCGCTGGGCGTGGAGATCCTGACCTGCGGCACCTGCCTGAATCACTACGGCCTGACGGAGCAGCTGCGGGTAGGCGGCGTGACCAATATGTACGTCATCGTGGAAAAGCAGATGCAGGCCACGAAGGTCATCCGGCCTTGACGCGGCAGAAAAAGCCTGCGCTGGTCATCACCTTCCATGCCACATCGCAGGCGATGGCGGCGGAGGAGCTGTTCCGGCGTGCCGGTCTGCCGGGGCGGATGATCCCTGTTCCCTCTCAGATCGCGGCGGGCTGCGGTCTGGCGTGGAAGGCGCTGCCGCAGGAGCGGGACGCGCTCTGCACCGCATTGGACACAGCAGCCGTCGGTCATAACGGCTGCTTCCTATTGGAGATGTACTGATGGAAAAGCTCATCTATCTGGACAACGCGGCCACCACGCTCCGCAAGCCGCCCGGAGTGGCGGAAGCGGTGGCGCAGGCCATTCTGACGGCGGGCAACGCCGCCCGGGGCGCCCACGGCGCGTCCATGCAGGCGTCCCGCACGGTGTACGAGACGCGGCAAAAGCTGGCGCGGCTGCTGGGCTGCCCGCGCCCGGATCATGTGGTATTTACTTCCAACTCCACCACGGCGCTGAACATCTGCGATTGGGACTCCGCCGAGGTGTCGGACGTGCTTTATGCCGACTACGGTATTGCCACCCGCCCCGGCGCACACTGTGCGCCCCGTCTGCACGAAGCCCTCGGCACGGTGCGGCAGGGCGCGGTGCGGTTCAGCTTCTCCGTGTTCAACTCGGAGGACGAGGCGGACATGGCCATTCAGGCGGTAAAGGAACTGGCACAGAGCAAATAGGGAAAAGGCATCCCCGGGCGGGGATGCCTTTTCCCTACTCCTGCCGCCCCCGCTCCGTCACAACAGCGGGGACGCGGATGTCGTGTGTTTCCTGCGGAATATCCGGACACAAAAGCCTTTCCCGGCACAGCAGCAGCGCGTCGCCGGTATACCGGGCCAGAAATCGGTCGTAGTAACCGCCGCCGCGCCCAAGCCGGCGGCCATCCGCAGCCGCGCCTGCGCAGGGGATGATGGCCAGATCGACGCATTCCGGCGGTACTGCCGGTGCATTGTCCGGCGGCTCCGAAATGCCGTAAGCGCCGGGGCGAAGCACGGCCAAGTCAGGCACCTCACGACATTCCATGACGCCGGGAGAGGTACACAGCGGCACGCACAGCCGTTTACCGTCCGCCAATATCTGCTCCAGTAACGGCCGCGTGTCGATCTCATCGGCCCGTCCCACAAAGGCAAATACCGTGCGGGCGAGGCGGTATTCCTGCGTATTCAGTACATGGCGGAGAATAGCGCCGTCGGACAAGCGTTTTTCCTCCGGCATCATAGCCCGCTCCGCCGCTGCCAGCTCCCGCCGCAGCGCCTCCTTTTGCTGCTGTATCGTATCCATGAATGCCTCCTGCAAAGCAGGCAGAGAAGCGCGGTGCATTCCTCTGCCTGCTTTGCTTTACGCTAATTTGGACGCCAAATTCTCCACAGCCTCGCCCAGCGCCTCCTCGAAGGAGGGGTGAGGACGCATGACAATCAGTAGCTGCTCCACCGTCAGGCGGTTCACCATGGCGGTACTCAGCTGGGAGATCATGTCGCTGGCGTGCTGGCACATGAGCTGTGCGCCGATAAGCTCGTGCGTGTCCGTGCGCGCCACCAGCTTCATGAAGCAGCGTCCCGGGTCTTCTATGATGGTGCGGGCGTTGCTGAACAGGGTACACTTGCCGGACACGGCGGGAATGCCCTGCTCCCTGGCCTCGGCCTCGGCGAGCCCCACTGCGGCGATTTCCGGGGCACTGTAAATGCAGCTGGGGATCACGTTCAGATCGATGCTGCCCTTGCCGCCGCACATCCGCTCCACGCAGTCCGTGCCCTGCGCCGCAGCCACATGGGCCAGCTGCACAGCGGCGGATGCGTCGCCGATGGCGTACACGCCGGGGATGCTGGTCTGATAGCTTTCGTCCACCAGCAGCCGTTTCCCGTTCAGCGCCGGGGTCAGCCCCGCGGCAAACAGGCCGTCGAAATACGCCCGGCGGCCAATGGCGCACAGCACCTTCTCGCCGGTGACGGTCAGCTCCTTGCCCTTCTGCTCCAAATGGACGCAAAGTCCGCCCGCCGCCTGCTCCACAGACTGCACCATGGCGGAGGTCAGCACCTCCACGCCCTGCTTTTTCAGGATCTGCGCCAGATTCTGTCCCAGCTCACGATCCAGCTGGGGCAGCAGATTGGCCATGCCCTCCACCAGCGTTACCTGACAGCCAAGATGACTGTAAAACGTGGCGAATTCCACACCGATAACGCCGCCGCCGATGATGACGATGGACTGATACGGCGTGTCTGTGCCCTCCAGCAGCTCGTCGGAGGTCATAACGCCCGGCAGCTCCAGTCCGGGAATGGGCGGGCGGACGTTCACCGAGCCGGTGGCGGCCAGGATGCGTTCCGCGGTATACCGTGTCACGGCGCCGTCCGCGCCGGTGACATCCACCTGACCGGGAGCGGCGATCTGCGCCGTACCCTCGATGACATCCACCTTTGCGCCCTTCAGCAGCGCGTGGATGCCGGAGCGCAGCTTCTCGCTGACGCTGCGCTTGAAAGCGAACATCTCGCCGATGTCGTAGGAAAGGCTGCCGTGAACGCCCACACCCGCGCCATTCACAGCGTCGTAGTAGACCTGAGAGGCGTGAAGCAGCGTCTTGGTAGGGATGCAGCCCCGGTTCAGGCAGGTGCCGCCCACCTCCCGGCGCTCCACGATGGCGGTATGCAGTCCCAGCTTGGCGGCGCGCAGCGCGGCGGTGTACCCGCCGGGGCCCGCGCCGATGACGATCAGCTGATAGTCAGACATAGGAGTTCCTCCTGTGTTTTCAGATGTTTTGTGCGCGGATAAGGCGGCACAGGTCGTCTCTGATCTCCTCCGGCACCGCCGCGCCCTCTAAGGCGCGGCACAGAGCCCCGGCGGAGAACGCACAGCCGTTGAGAGCGCCCTCCAGCACGGCGGACACTCCCGCATCCATGGCGTCGGTATACACCGCCGCATCGCGGCAGGTGCCGCGCTCCACCCGCAGGTGCAGGCTCACCTCGCCCCAGGGGAACTTGTCCCCGCAGGCAAAGTCCAGCGGCGCACTGCGGCCGTAGACCCAATCCCGGCTGCTGAACTGCGCATACAGCGCGTCCAGCGCATGATGGTCGAAGCCCTGTTCTTGCAGGGGCGCAGCCGTCAGGCCGTAGACCTGCTCAAATGCCCGGTTCATGGCCTCCGCCGTCTTTTCAATGGTCAGACCTGGGCACAGCTCCCGCAGGTTCACCACGCGGGAACGCACAGAATCCACGCCCTTGCTGGTAATCTTGGCGGTGGAGGGGCTGAGATACCGCCCCATCTTCGTCATGTCGGCATCCACCAGCAGTGTGCCGTTGTGGAATGCCCTGCCGTTGTGGGCGTAAAAGGAGTTGCCGGAAAACTTCCGCCCCTCGGCCAGCAGATCGTTGCGCCCGGACAGCTCCGCTCTGAGTCCCAGCAGGCGGCAGGCCGCGAGAATGACCTGCTGCTGCCGGTGAAGATCGTAGTTTTCCTCTGTGACGCTGAAGGTGAAGTTCAGGTTGCCCAAATCGTGGAACACCGCGCCGCCGCCGGAGAGCCGCCGCGCCAGCACACCGCCCTCCTGCTCCAGAAGGCCGGTGCGGCACTCCTTCCAGGCGTTCTGGTTGCGGCCGATGACCACCGTGTTCTGATTCTGCCATAGGTAGAGAACGCAGGCGTCTTCCGGCACAGTCTCCGTGAGATACCGCTCCAACGCCAGATTGCGATAAGGGTCTGTGCCGCTGCCGGAGCAGGTGAAAAGTCTCCGTATCATGCGTTTCTCCAGCGCAGCACGGGCCTGCGCGCCGCCTGCACCTCGTCGGGCCGTCCGATGGGCATATTGTGGGGCGCGGTGTGCATGGACTCCGCATCCTCAAAGGCCTTGTGATACAGCTTGCGCAGCACCTCCGCCGCGTGATCCAGTGTCTCGGGCCCCTCCGTTTCCGTGGGTTCCAGCATCAGCGCCTCGTGGACGATCAGCGGGAAGTACATGGTGGGCGGATGGATGCCCTCGTCGATAAGGGATTTGGCCACATCCAGTGCGGATACGCCCGTTTCCTTCTTCAGGCCGCTGAGATCCAGCACGAACTCGTGCATACACAGCCGGTCATAGGCCGGGGTATACGTCCCCTTCAGCTTTGCCAGCAGATAGTTGGCATTCAGCACGGCGTTCTCCGCCGCCTCGGGGATGCCCTCCCTGCCCAATGCCAGCAGGTAGGCCAGCGCCCGCACCACCACCAGGAAGTTGCCCTGGAAGCTGCGTACCTGGATATGTCCCGGCTCCTCCGCCAGCGCGCTGTGGGGCAGGTATTCCTTCAGAAATGCCTTGCAGCCCACCGCGCCCGCGCCGGGACCGCCGCCGCCGTGAGGGGTGGCAAACGTCTTGTGCAGGTTCATGTGGATGCAGTCAAAGCCCATGTCGCCGGGACGAACCACGCCCATGACGGCGTTGAGGTTGGCGCCGTCATAATAGCACAGGCCGCCGGCCTCGTGGACAAGGCGGGTGATCTCCAGAATGTTCTTGTCGAAGATGCCCACGGTGTTGGGATTGGTGAGCATCAGCCCTGCGGTGTCCTCGCCCAGCGCGGCACGGAGGGCGTCCAGATCCACGCAGCCGTCCTCGCCGGAGGCGATGTTCACCACATCGTAGCCGCACATGGCGGCGGTGGCAGGGTTGGTGCCGTGGGCGCTGTCGGGTACGATGATCTTCGTGCGCTTTTTGTCGCCCCGCGCATCGTGGTACTGCTTGATGAGCAGCACGCCGGTGAACTCACCGTGTGCGCCGGCGGCGGGCTGGAAGGTCATGGCGTTCATGCCCGTGATCTCGCAGAGGTACTGCGCCGCGGTGTCCAGCACCTGCCGCATGCCCCGTCGATCCTCCGCCGGAGACAGGGGGTGTACGCCCGTGAAGCCGGGCAGCGCCGCCATCTCCTCGTCGATACGGGGATTGTACTTCATGGTACAGGAGCCCAGAGGATAGAAGCCGCAGTTCACGCCGTGTACCTGCTTGCAA
>ULPH01023493.1_pt1 | contig 14674 bp, 20 predicted proteins | sample 1953301 | NCBI WGS metagenome assembly ULPH01 (sample SAMEA4835623, study PRJEB28245) | human gut metagenome | biome: gut microbiome; material: fecal sample | place: Denmark | collected 2008 | reverse complement strand
TCCCGCATCTGCGGGTGTGCGGCGGGGGAACAGCGCAACTTCAAGAAATGCCGCCATTCCCGAATGTTGGCAGTCATAACCACTTCCGTTTTCAGGCTGTTGGGCAAAACCGAACGGGCTTCTTGCGGTGTGCATCCTTCCGCCAGCATATCAAAATAGCGAATTTCCACCCCTTCACAGGCATCCCGCCAATAGTCATAGGCTCTGGAACCGGGTTCAAGGAAGCAAGGTTCAATCACCGTGATTTCCTCACCGAACTTGCCCTTGCCGTAATTACAATAGCGGGTGGATTCCTGACAGTAAGAAGCCATCCGGTGGCGGACGATCTCATGAGAAACCCCACGATCACAAATGAACTTCACCGTAAAGGAACAATGTTCCAGAACTGCTTCATGCCCACGCTTGATGATCCCGGCAACGAACTTTTCAGCGGAACCTTCCGTGATCTTATCCTCGGACTTGTAGCAGACACGGCCACATTGTTCCAGCCGCTTCAGAATAGTGGCCCCATCAATCGGGGTGATGAACTGCACATCAGGCTTGATAATTTTCATTTTCTTCAACCTCCCAATTCATTCCGGTGCTGTGACCGGTAAGGATCGAACCCTTCAGGGTAACGCTGTTCCAGCTTTTTCAAGTTTTCTTCCATGACCGTATCAAGGTCAGAACCAATGGCATCACATAAAACGGCCAAATACCAAGCCACATCACCAAGTTCTTCAATCATGTGGCGCTTGTCCAGTTCATGGCCGTGGAAGAAATGTTTCTTCACCTGTTCGGCCACTTCACCGGCTTCACCGCAAAGGCCCAAGGCACATTCCAGCTTCAGCCGATCCATGTTGGAACGGTCAGCGGTTCGCAAGGAATCCCGCATATAACGGTTAGCGTTCATCGGCGTGTTCCTCCGCTTTCAGATCGTCCAGTTCAAGAACCGTCATAATGGCGTAATTGGCAAGGTCAATCAGGGTATCACGGATAGATTCATCCTTGACTTCCTGAACCTCGGATTTGGTCAGGCTCTTGAACCGGGCCAGCTTATCCCCAAGTCTGATCCGGGGCATTGCCATTCCTTCTTCCGTGAAGGTCTGGTGAAAGCTGTCACCATAGTCATGATTTTTCATGGCGTACAAGGCATTGATTTCCTTGCAAATATCGGAATGGCGTTCCGTTTTGGTTTTAGGTAACATTGAAATCATCCTTTCTTTCAGTTGAACCATTTGATCACCGGATCACCGGTGAAGCCCTTTTCCCACACATACCACGCATAGGCAATGGCGCTTTCCGGTTTCCCGGTCATATCGCCGTTTTTATAACAGGCCAGCCGGGAACGGCTGATATAAACCTTTCGGGGGGGGGTACGCTTGAAGAACTCACCCCGTTTTTGCCCCTCCAAGAACTGAACCTTCAGGAACATAGCCACTTTCCCACCGGGGCGGACGCTTTCAAGCGCCCTTTGAACAAATTCAAGCCCCATTGAATATGGCGGGTTTGTGATTATATCGCCTTCAAAATCGTCCAGCGTTTCCTTCAGGAAATCCAACGGTTCAGGATCACCGAAGCCCCGGTAAATCAGATCAGTTGAAATGACTTCATACCCGTGGGCCTGAAGCACCTTGGAAATGTGGCCTTCACCACAGGCCGGTTCCCAAATGACTGGGGAAAACTGTTCCAGTTCCAGAAGCATTTCCACGGCCTTTGGATCGGTGGCGTAGTAATCAAATGCTTCCCGTTCTTCAGGAACATGGTTGGAACTGCCCAATGTGGTGAACACCTTCTTGGAACCACTCATTCTGCGTCACCGCCTTTCACAAATACACGGGTTTTCCGGTTTCTGATCCACTTGGGAACCGTTGTGAAGCCACAGCGTTTTGTGATCTGCCGGGAAAACTCAATCTTGGAAAGGGCTTGGAAGTTGTTTGCAATGCAATATTCCTTATACCGGCGATACACGGAATCGGTGGCTTCATTTTCAATCCCGTCAACACCCACTTCATTGATGAACCCAATAATGGGGTTGTTGTTTTCCTCATATTCGTCCAACTGCCCCTGAACTCTGCTGGAAGTGGTGAACTGTGCGTTCCCAAGAACCCGCTTCAACCCCTGAAGGCCAAGCAAGGCCAGATATTCCATAGAACCCTGTTCACACAGTTCATCCTTGATGAACGGGCGGAAGTCAGCATCATTGGGGGTGAACTTGGCATCGAAGGGAACAATCACCAAACGCCGCTGAACGGCTCCGGTTTTATCCTTGATACGGGGAATGTTGTTGGCGCTGAACAGGAACTTGGAATAATTGTTGAACTCAAATGGGTCTTGGCCTTTGCGCTCCACATTCACCCGATCACCCGTGACCAGCTTCTTGAACACGGAAGCATTGGCAATAAATTCATCACCAATATCATCACCGATGTTCGCCAGCTTGCCGAACAGTTCAGCGGTTTTGAACCTATCACCCAATTCCTTCAGGTCAAGGGAAGCAATGTTCTGATCTCCAAGAAGGTTCTTCACCACATGAAGGAAGGTGGATTTGCCGTTGCTCTTATCGCCAATCAGGATGAAGGCTTTGCCAAGTTCGTTGCGGCGGTACATACAATAGCCCACCATTTCTTCCAGCAAGGCCCGAACTTCAGGATCATCACAGGCCAGCCGGTTCAGGGTATGATCCAACAGATCATCATGGGCGGCGGGGTTGTACGGCCACGGGATTTTGTTTGTAATGACCACATCCGGGGTGAACTCTTTGAAGGAACCATCCCGGATATTGTAAAGGCCGTTGCTGAAAGCAATGATATTCGGGTTGGTGGCCTTGGTGTTTTCCTCAATCATGATTTCCAAATAGGACAGGACTTCCGAACGCCACGCCCGCTTCAGGTTGCTGATCAGCTTGATCATGGCCCCTTCAATCTCACCGGCACCGGAAACATAGATACCATCCTTGTAAATGTGAAGCTGGTTATTGATCTTCACAATATGGTTGTTGTTCTTTAGGTAGGTGGCGAACTTATCAAACAGGAAGGTTTTATCCCGGAAGAAGGATGTTTTCTTGAAAGCATCATCCCGAAGGATCACATCAAGTTCCTTGTCGGAAAGGGGCTTCTTCAGCACATAACGGTTAATCAGCCTGATACATTCACGGGCTTCTTCCTTGGTAAAATCGTCACTTTGAAGGGTCAGAATGTAGTTGAACAGGGTTTGGTTCCGCCCATCACCTTCCCCAAGGTTCGGGAAATCATAGTTGCTTTTCACTGGGGTCAGCCACTTGGGAAGTTCCTGAATCTCCCCTTCAGGGAAGTCATACAGAATGGGCCGTTCCACGCCACCGGACTTCAAGATTTCATAGCTGTTATTGGCTCCAACCTTTCCATCCGTGGTGATACCCACGGCCAAGGTGCATTTCGTCCAGCTTTTTTTAACACCACAGTTCTTGAACAAGAAGTGTTTTCCCCGTGTGGTGGCGTACACTCTGCACTTCAGTTCTAAATCCTGAACAATTCTGAACAAAAGTTCAGATGTTTCCGCATCGTCCACATCAATCAGGATGGTTTCTTCTCCAAGAATACCGGCGTATTCATCAAGGTCTTGGACTTCTGAACGGGTTTTCAGTTTTTCAATGCCTTTGAATTTTTCAAGGCATTGTTTATTTCTGGTAGGCACATAGCCCCTAAACAGTTCCATGCTTCAAGCGTCCCCCCCCCCGAAAGGTTTATATCAGCCGTTCCACCCCGAAATCTTTCAACCGATCCCAAGCAACATCAATGTAATATTGCTTGTCCAGTTCATCCGGGATAGGAAGGTTGGTCACATCATCATTGATGAAAAAACAATGATCCGGGGTGTTGCCGAACTTTTCAGGGTTCTTTTCCCGGCCCTTGACGATTTTCCCGGAAACCTTGAAGATTCCGCCCTTGCTCTGATCCTTGGAAGCGAACACCCGGAAGGTTTTATCCGTCTGAACCTCACCGCCGCTGAAGCGGGTGATTTTCTTAGAACGGCCTTTTTCATCCCTGATCTTAGCTTCCGTAACCACCGGGGAATAAAGGGCATATTTGTACTTGCTGGACACCTTCACAACCTTCTGAAAATCTCGAAGATTGGAACATTCCATGATGGTTGTTTCCGGGCTGATCCCATGAAGGAAATAGTTCACAATGGCCCGGTTGACAATGGGAAGGTCATAATCCAGATCAGACAGCTTTTTGACATAGGCACCCTTGCACTTCCAGCGGGGTTTCCCTTTTTCATCACGAAGCGGCCCGGAAGGAATAATGATGTAATTGTTCACATCTTTCTGATACACCTTTTGAAATTCATCAAATTCAAGGCGCATCCCGGTTCTTTGCTCCCACTCCCAACACAGATCGTCCAGCATTTCAAAATCTTCATACCGGCGAAGTTTGACCAAAATACCATCCGTGTTGCTCTGGATGATTTCACAATGATCTTCCAGCCGTTCAATCAAATCCAGAAGAAGAAGCTGACCGCCCACACAAACATTGTTGGCTTGCCGGGGGTCATACATGGCATTGTGCTTATCCTTCATAGCGCCATAGGTGCTGTTCAGAACAATCTTGTAAGGCTGTTGCATGGGGTTCTTCTCCGCCTTCAGCTTCAGGCGGGTGTGGTAAATTTCCGCATACTTGGAAGGATCGTGAACATTGCGGGAAAGCCACTTATAAACCAGCATCAAAGACGGGTAATAGGAAGCCACATCCACATTGACAAACCATCCTTCCCCGTGATATTTGGGAATGGCCCCATGAAGGCCACCCCAAGCGAACACATGGGGAACCCCGGCCACATCCAGTTCAAGGGTTTTGGAATAATCACGGTTCAAGGGGTTCTTGTACCAATTCAAAACTTCCGTGTATTTTTCGATCCGCAAGCTGGGCGGGAACTCAATTTCAAATTCATCATTGTGTTCCCGTTGAACGGCCCCAAGGATTTTGGCGGAAAGCTGTGCTTTGGTGCGGCCAATGTCAGAAATGGGAAGGTGGAACGCCTTCACAAGTGACATTTGGGCATCAAATTCATCTTCCTTCCGCCGCAACCACACTTCCACCGTCTGTTCCACATCATGGCGGCAATATTTGACCGTTTCGGCCAACTCTGCTTCAGTTAAAGGCCGGTCAATGTCGAAGGGAACAGAAGTTTCTTTTATGGAATGGCCCATGAACGCTTCCAGCGCCTTCAGGCTGATTGGCGGGTTCGGCATCACATCATAATTGATCAGCGGGTATTCCCTGAACAGGCTTGAATATCTGTAACCGGGTTTATTTTCTGCAATGATCCAATCATTCACAGGCTTTGGATCAAACCCACACAGAATGGCCTTTAGGATGTACTGATCATAGTTCCGGGAATTGTAACCGGCCCAAATCACGCCCTTGTGTTCCTCATAGAAACGCTTCAGCTTATCGGGATCATTGATAATCACGGTTTCTTTCCGGGCGTTCAGGTCGATCAGGACAACCAACCAGTCATACCGGAAAACCTCAAAATCATAGAAGATCATCAACTCACATCCTTTCAGCTTTTGTGAAATCGGTCAGCGTTGCCGCCTTATCAGCCCCGCCACGGGAAGGCTTTCACTTGGGGCCATTGTGGGGCCGAAGCCCCACAGGTTGTGCTTGAAAGTTAAGGTTCAAAACCGCATCAAGCACTATTTGTGCTCGATTTGATTATAAAAAATCTGCGGTCAGTTTTCAACCTCAAAAACCTCCTCAACAGTGATGGAATTGAAGCGGGAATCATCATAGTCCACCGCATATTCCAAGGTTCCATCAATAGCTTCCGCCACATCAAGAACAAGCTGGGCAAACTGCTTGTAGCTGGTGAAGCTGATAGGAACACCGGAATCCAGCTTTTCAAGGAAGCCCATAGCGGAAGCGATCATGTTCTTGTCATTTTTGGTGCCGTAAAGGACACGGTTCATGAAAAGGCGCTGGTTCTTGAACTCACCGGACAGGATTTTGAAGGACACGGCCAGCATGGGGCGGTTGGGATCGGCCTTGGTGCCTTTGATCTCCATGCTTTCCAGCTTCACTTCATACTTGCCAGCGGGAATGGTGGGGAAATCACCGCCGCCGTTCTTCTTGGCATCCTCCACATCAGCCTGAAGGCCCTTCAGATCAACAGAACGATCAATCTTGTCAAAATCAATAGCCATAGTTTTTTACCTCCAAAAATGTTGTTTTTATATTTGGTTGGAAAGAATTTTTCCAATTTCCCTGATTGCATGGGCGATCTTTTCACGGTTTATCCGCTTTTCTTGAAGAACACCCGTGATAACTGCGGCTTCCGTCTGAATGTCCTGAAAGGCTCTGTGATTGCTTTCAAGGTCAGCTTCATAGGAAGCAAGGTCTGTGTTCTCACCGGCCTTGGCCGATCTGACTTCTTCATCAGCCTTTTCAGCGTATTCCCGGAAATACTTGGCCGCTTCATAACCCATGTATTTTTCAACCAGATATTCAAAATCACGGGCCTTGAAAATGGTTTCAGGCTTCCCGGCAATCATCAGCACATCAGCCATTATTCTTCACGCTTCTTCCGGGTACGGCGGAGCGGGTTGGCATCCGCCTTGGGTGCGGGTTCCTCTGCCTGTGCCTTGGGGCGGCCCCACAGTGGGCAACCATCGGGGCCACCTTCCTTGTGGCAACGGTGGCCAGCGTCAATGGACGGGCAAAGGGGGATTTCCGGGTTCTGGTCATGCTGTTTGAAAATGCGCTCACCGTCCGGGCATTTGGGAAGATCGTTCCAAGGCGGGGTGTCACCGGTGGCCGGTTCAGCAACAGGAACAGAATCATCCTTTTCACCGCCACCCGGTGTCCAAGTTCCATCAGGATCACCACAAGCCGCCTTTGCCGCATCTTCAGCCGGATCATAGTTATCAGCCGGGGGCGGGGTTTCAGTCTTGGCCTTTCTGCCCCTTCTGCTGGGCGCTGTGGTGGGCGTGTCGGTGGTTTCAGGTGCGGGGGTAGCCGGGGTGTTGCCGCCACGCTTCACGGCTCCTGCGGCCTTCTGGTTGGCTTCCTCGTAGACTTCACAGAAAGCGTCATAGGTCAGCGGGATTTCCTTATCACGGACAGTCAAACGGCCACCGCCGAAGATCACTTCAGAAGTCTTGAAAGACAGCACCCGTTCATCATCGTCCGCCACGATACGGGCCACCAGATCAACCATACCGGCCACCTTGTTTGCCACCTTATCCTGAAGGTTCGGCTTGATGGAACTGATCTTATCGCCGCCCTTGCGGGTCAGGTCACGGCTTCTGTCCTCATGGCTGATCAGGATGATGTTTTCATAGTCCAGATTCACAAGCCGCTTCAGGGTGTTCAGGAACTCACTTCTGACCATATCCCATGCACGGAAGGAATCATCAGATTCATGCTTCCAGCCCTGACGGTCACAGATGTAAACCCGGCACGATTCATAAACATCTTCCAGAAGGTCAACCACGATGGTTCGGAAATCGTTCTGTTTCTTTTCCAGTTCGGCCACGGCATCCATGAACACTTCATAGGCCAACTTGCGCTTGGTGATACGGCCTTCCACCGTAACGGTGTCACGAATGGCGATATAGGGGGCATCCACAAACTTGATGTTGCCATCCGTGTTCAACATCAGGGGATCGGGGAACTGATTGGCAAAGAAGGTTTTGCCGCTGAAGGGTGCGCCGTAAAGCCACACAACCTTCTTCTTGGTGGCGTTCAGATCGCGGCGTTCATTCTTGGGAAGTAACATATAATCCCATCCTTTCTGACAATATTCTTCATACTCACACCATCCACAAAAATGGTTTGGGTTCTTGGGAAAGTCTGTGGCTTCAACCATGTGCTTCACATCGGTCAGGAAGTCCACAATCTTCATGGGGTTGTACTGAACCGGCATCAGCGTTGGTTCAGCATCTTTCAAGGCCGCTTGCAAGCGGTCACGGAATTGGGAAAGGGTTTCAGTGCTTTTCTGCCTGATCTTGGGCTTGGGAACAATCAGGAAATACATATTTCTGATCCGGTGGCCGGGATGGGTCAGTTCATACCAATACTTGTATTCGTGAAGCTGACCGGAAACGGCGTAGTTCTTGGCGTTGTTGGAATACTTGAAATCGTACAGATCAAACAAGGTTTCATTGGTTCTGGAATCCCAACCACAGGGCCACAGGTAATCCATAAAGCCGATGAAATCGCCGTTCCCAATGGGCAATTCAAAGGAACCACCGGGCGGCAACATGGCCTTTGCCTTGGGGATCATTGCTTCCAGCTTCATCATTTCATGAATGTGATCATCCGTCAGAACCGGGAAGCTGTTCTTGTAGAAGTCAAGGGCTTGTTCAACCCCTTCTTCAATGCCGGTGTGAAGGGCGGTGCCAAGGATCAGGGCGTTGTCTGCGTCCGTGTTTGGGATCGTATCTATCCCTTCCACATATCGCAAGCGGTATTTGTATGGGCATCTATCAAAGACTTCAACCCGGCTGTGGGAAACTCGCATTGTTTCACCCCTTTCACAATAGTCTTGAAGGCTTCAAAGCCTTCCGGGTAAAGGATGAACCCGAACCCCTGTGAACCGTTGATTTGGGCCAAGTTACGCTTCTGAAGCACAGATGGGGTTCCATCGGTGGCCTTCAGCTCCACTTCAAGGGCAATGCCCTTCACGGTGATCCGCATATCGGGAAGGCCGCTTTTCACATACCGGCTTCCACCCCAGCGCTTTTCATAGAAGCCACAGGGCGGGGCGCTCATGCGGTCAACAGGTTCACCCAAGGGATATATCCCTTCAGATTCCAGCCACTTCTTCAAGCGGTTTTCAAAGTTTTTTTCACCGGCCATCGGAATCACCCGGCAAAGACGGAATAGGCATCCAATGGGTTATTTCAGCCGTTCCCCGATGAACCCAACGGCCATCCAAAATATATCCCTTGTCTACATTTCGGCTTCCATTTTTCGATTTGGTACAAACCAAGACTTCCTGTTCATTTTCGGGCAACCGGTCATTCACAGAAATCCAGTTCATTTTTCTTCACCTTCTTCCTGTTTGGGAACATAGTCCTTTGCGGCGTTTCCCGGCTCACAATGCCAATGGCGGGAACAGCAATGGGGAATGGTGCCAATGACGGAACAATAACCGGGTTCATCGTGAACACAGGTGGCGCAAATATCAGTCTGTTTTTCCATCCGCTTCACTTCCTTTCACAACGAACCAATCATCACCAAGAAGATCAATAGGCCGAATTGAAAGCCCATTGGCAATCTTCTTGATATTTTCCAACTTGGGAAGCACTTCACCCCGTTCATATTTTCGGATTTGAACTTCATGAATCCCGGACAATTCCCCAAGTTGTTTTTGGGTCAAGCCTTTTTCATGACGCTTAATCCTGATACGGTCTTTGATTTCCATATCAGTTTCCGCCCTTCAGGGTGATCTTCACATAACCGGCCTTGGCGGTGGTCTTAGAACACTCGGAAGCAATGTCCGGGTATTTCTTCTTCAGCTTTGCGGAATCAATGCTGGTGGCATTGGTGGGCTTCACAAGGGTAAGGTTCAGAACATCGGATTCAAACTTATCCACACCAAACTTCACCATTGCTTCATACAGCTTGGCCTTCATTTCCTTTTCCTGTTCCTCAATGGCCTTCTTGTGGGCGGTCAGGGAAGCAATGGCGTTCAGGGTGGCAAGCTGGGTGTTCTTGAACTCCTGAAGGGCCGTTTCTTCATCGAAGGTGGCCGAACCACAGGCGTTCGGGTTTTCCTGACAGGAATCAGGACAAGTGTGGAAATCCGGGCATTTGTGGCAACACCCATCAAATTTTCCACGGGGGCAAGCATTTTCACATTTGATCATTTTTCGGGTTCTCCTTTCAGATAAACATTCAACTGCTTCAGGCCGAAGGCGGAAGCGGCTTCATGGTTGTCAAAATAAATGTCGATCTGGTTTTCACCGTATTTGTCAATCACCCATTGGGCGGGGCGATCCTGAACAATGTATTCACCCAAGCCTTCCACTTCCACCACGGTTCCCAAGGGAAGCGGGGAAGCACAGGAAACACCGGCTTTCAGTTCCACACCAGCGGCACCATATACAATGCCGTTGGGCCGGTTCTTGGCCCATTCACCGCAACACTTTTCACAGGAACAATAGGCGGTAATTCTGAAACTGCCCAACAGCACCGGTTCAGGTTCGGCGGGTTCTTCCACCAGCGGGGGTTCCACCGGCTCCAAGGTCACATCCGGGGTCACGGCGGTAAGCTGATCCGGTTCAATGTGGGCATCCGGGGCCTTGCTGTTGACAGCAGAACAGCGCCCAAATATAAACCCCATTGCAAGGCCCATCAGAAGGGCCACAAGGAACATCCGCCTGAACCGCTGGTTAAGGGCTTTGCGGCGCTGTTGCCGCTTGCTCATACTTTCTGAATAGTTCATCGGTATAGTCCTTTCTCATTTCCAAAGTGGAAAGAATATCTTCTTCAACCGTTCCCGGACAGATCATCAGGTAATAGAAACAGGGCCGTTCTTGCCCAAGGCGGTGAATACGCTTTTGGGATTGCTCCCACAATTCCGAACCTTGGGGAAGGCTGAAGTAAATGATTTTGTTGGCAAGCTGGAAATTGCCGCCCATTGCACCGGCTTGATACTGAATGAAGGTAATGCTGTTGTGCTGGTAGCGGTAAGCATCCAAGTTCTTTTCTTCACCGGAAAGAACAGACACAGGCCGGTTCAGGCCCTTGGCAATCCCCTTCAGGCGTTCCATTTCTTCCGTGAAGTTATAGAACACAATCAAGCGATCTTCCGTGCTGTTCACCAAATCCCGGAAGGCTTCATAACGGGCCGGGTTATATAGGCCGCAAAGCTGACGGGCGTAAAGGCGGCGGGTCAAACTGGTATCACCGATCAATTCCCGTTCACAATGGGCATTGGAACCGTAGAAATCCGCATCCAGTTCAAATTCACCAAGGTTGGCGCTGTCAATCGCAATATAGCGATCATTCCAGAACTTCCAATAAAGGGGTGAAGGGCGGGTTTTGACCTTGATCCAGTTCCGTTTTGGAAGGCTGATCCCGGCCTGTTCGGTAGTCATGAAAACGGCCCCATGTTCGGCCAGCTTCATCTTCAGCCGGTCAACATTCTTATAGCCGGTAATCTGTTGCCGCCAAAATCCATCGGTTTCCACCCATTCCGTTTGAATGTACTGCTTCCAGAACAGTTCTTTTGAAATCTTCCACCCCAACAGTTGGCATTGGCTCCACAGGTTTTCATACTTGCCGCCCGTGGGGGTGCCTGACAGAAGGATCACATTATCCGGTTTCAACCCAAGAATGAACTTTGACCGTTTGGCGTTCTCGTTCTGGATCAGGGAACTTTCATCCAACATCAGCGTGAAGCCGGTCAGGGTTTTCAGCACATTCCGCCTGAAGGTCAGTTCGTAGTTGATCACGCCACAAATCCGATCCGGGTTATCAACTTCCATTGCGGCCTTCATGAACCAATCAAATTCATTTTTCTTGGTCATGTCATAAATCATCCAACAATGGTTCATGGCGTAATTTTCTGTCATGTGTTCAATCCAGTCTTGAACCTTTGAACATTGACACACCAGAAGATTTACACGGCTGTTCAACTTCAGGGCTTTTTCGGAACCAACAAAGGTTTTCCCAAGGCCCATATCAAGGTAATAGGCCACTCGGTTTTTTCCCTCGGTTTCATCAAGGGCCTGTTGTTGATGCTGGAACAGGTTAATCATTGATCTGAATGGAATCACCCAAAACCTTTTTGGCGTGGGTGGTGGAACCGAACAGTTTCTTGACCACAGCGGCACAGAAACCGGAATAGTAGTCATAGGAATCCGCTTCCCCACAAGAAACAATGGTTTTGGTGTTGTCGGCCCACAGAATGATTGTCTTGGGGCCGCTATAAATGACCTTCTTGATCTGCGGAAGGCCGGTCTGACGGGAACGGCGAATGTGATTTGCAACACCAAAGGTGGCGTTAAGATCGGCCTTGATATATTCCATCATGGCATCAGGCAGACTACCCGCCGCAACCACCTTGGATTCAGAGAACCAAAACAGGCCCTTGGAACTTGCGTCATTCGTCTGCTGAAAAAGTTCCACGCCAACCTTCTTGTTCTGCGAAAAGTAATTCTTCACCTTGCCGATGTAGCCGGTGAACTTGCCGCTGTATTCCGCATCGGGCAAGATTTTAACGATCATTCCGATCTGAAGCATATAAACCATCCTTTCATTGGTGAAGCCATTCACGGCGGATGTACTGAATCGCCGTTTCAAAGCCTTCAGACATTTCAGCGGGGCAATCCGGGCTATGCTGGGCGCTCCGCAACTTCTTAATTGCCTTCTTCAGTTCGCCACGGGTGGCGATAGGCGTGTAGGGGGGGGGAATCGGGCGCAACCACATAGATAATGGCGAAGAAGCAAATCATATCAATGTTGGTGGCGTTCCTGATCAAATCCAACAGTTCATCACGGGTGTTATTCATCGGTGTTCCCCTTTCAGGCCGTAAGGCCGAAGAAGGAATTGAACTGATCAGCACCCACATAATCACGGAACTTGGTGGGGTTGATGTAGTAATTCCAGCAAGCGCCGGTTCCGGGAACAGCGTTCCCGAAGGGAAGAAGGCCACGCTGAAGGCCGATTCTGACGAACTGATCAGATTTTCCCATGCACCGGGCGGCTTCCTTCACGCTGATCTTCTTGATGGGCGGTTCAGCAACCGGGGCGGCTCCATAACCCATCAGGTAATCAAAGGAAACGCCGGTTGCATCGGCAAGGGCCTTGATACGGTCAGGGCCGGGGGTGTTCTTCCCGGAAAGGTATTGGCTGATAGCGGCCTTGGAAGCCCCGGCCTGTTCAGACAGGGCGGATTGGCTCATATTGGCCTGTTCCATAGCGTTCTTCAAACGCTCTGCAAAGGTGGTCATTGTGCATACTCCTTTCATTTTTTAAGATTTCCGTGTGTAAACACGGCGGACAGTAAGAAATAACATCCCGGCCAATGTCAGACAGCTTTTCGGGATAGGTCAGGGGAAACATTTCCCCACACTTCTTACAGCGAACTTGGCGGGTGATCATCATTGGCTTACCACCTTGAAATGACCGGGTTCCTTCATCGGTTCCACATCCACGGTGGAAACCAAAGCCCACCAATCGGCTTCCGGGTAAAGATTGCGGTCACTTCTCAAAATGGTTCGATCCTTGAAGTGAACGGCCTTCCAATCCTTGGTGTCAATCAACTTCATTGGTTATCACTCCTGTTCTTCAAAGGCCACTTCACATTCCCCACAGAGAACATGAACTTCCTTGGTGGCCCGGATGATGGTTCCGCAACAGGGGCAAACATACTTACGGGAACTTGATCCCCCCCCCCTTCCGGGAACCCTTCAGCGGATTGGTACGGGGCCGAACCAGACAGAACCCGGACTTGCCAAGGGATTTCACAAAGGCTTCTGCTTGCGGGTTCAGGGTGGTTTTGTGCCATCCGTACTTTTCGCCTTTCTCCACGGTCAGCCCGTGGGCTTCAGCGGTTTCCTTGAACTTCCGGTTGTGGTATGAACCAGAACGGGAAGTGTCTTGAACATTGTCCTGAAGGTTCTGAAGGTGAACCATTTCGTGAAGCAAGGTTCCACAGGTTTCTTCAAAGGGGCGGTTCAGGTATTCGGCGCACAGGTTGATTTCGTAATAGCCGCCTTCCTTGGTGCCGTCTTGCCACGCCTTCCAACCGGTACACCACCCATAGGCCCCACGGGTATGATCCGGGGAAACGGTGATCACAGGCTTTTCCAACTTCCCTTCAAAGAAGGCTTTGTTGAACTTTGAAAACAAGGTTTCAAGTTCATCAATGACCGGTTTCAAACTGACTTCATTCATGGTGCTTACTCCTATTGAACACTATATGTGCTCGATTTAGTTAAAAAAAAGTTCCTGAACCGAAACGCCAAAGAAATTGGAAATGCGAACCTTCACTTCATCACGGGGAACCCGTTCATCACGCTCATACATGGCATAAGAAGATTTGGTGATCCCAAGTTCCTTGGAGATTTCGTCTTGGGTTCTGCTCCCACGCAGTTCCCGAAGTTTCTTGCCAACACTCATATTTGCACATCCTTTCTTCAGAATTAGAACAGCCAAAGCCCCAACAAGCAATTTCCGGGCGGTCATATCTTTTATATGGGGATTGATACCCAATACCCGAACCCATAAACCGGGGGCGCTCATGTTGTCGCTGTTGCCCTGCCATCATCAGCACCGGTGGGGCGGTTCCGGTGGACGGGCCATCAGGCCCGTTTCGGCTTATTCAGCATCCATATATTTTGCAGAAACCTTAATCATTGATTCTGCAACCGCTTTATCGGTTGCACCCCGATAAGTTTTATTGAACAGGATATACACAAGACTAAAGGTTATATCATCAGAAGAATCATAGGCAACTTCAAGAGTAGCTTCCGGGCAATCTTCCATGGTCTTTTCGTGGGGAAGGGTAAAAGCGTGGGGCACACCATAAGTGGTAAGCATTTCATCCAGTTTTTCAAGCAAAGTATCATCCATATCAGGGTGTCCTTCACGATCCTTAATGGTGACATAGGTATCAAAAACATGAACCTTCATTTTCAAATCCTCCCAATCAGTTCGTGCACCTTTTGTGCTCGTCTGATTATCATTATACACGATA
>ULPH01053438.1_pt1 | contig 14734 bp, 18 predicted proteins | sample 1953301 | NCBI WGS metagenome assembly ULPH01 (sample SAMEA4835623, study PRJEB28245) | human gut metagenome | biome: gut microbiome; material: fecal sample | place: Denmark | collected 2008 | reverse complement strand
ATTTAATGATCTAGTAGCAACATTTTTCATAAACTTAGCGTAATAGAAAAGAAGTAAAAGTAATAGCATTAATAATTCAATTATTTTGCTTATTAGTTCAGTTGAATTTTATAAATCAACAATTTCTAATTATTACAGGTAGTACAACTGCAGCATATTTGATAACAATAGCATTAGGATTTTTCTTTACTCTGATTGTTTACAAAAAAGGACTACCAACATCAGTTAAAACAGATGTATATCAATGGATCATGGCTATTGTATCAATAATCGTAATTATATCAGTTGGAATATTTACAAAAGCCCCATTACAAGTATTTGCACCAACTAGCATCAGTGGTGTGCTATGGGGAGTATGGTCTGGACTTATTTTATTTGCTGGACCTATTGGAGATGTACAACATTGGCAAAGAGCAGAAGCAGATGAAAGCAAAAAAGGTTATTATTTAGGAGCATTTCTATTTGGACTTTATATGCTGTTAATATTAGGAATGGCTTTCTTTAAATTTACACTACCAATGCATATTATTTTATTAGTAGCAGTTCTTGGAGTAACTACATCAACAATAGATAGTATTGCAGTAGCACTTCATGAAGTAGGAAATAAGAAAATAGGAACAGGGCTTTCACTATTATTATGTATTGCATTTGGAGTATTCGTTAAAATGGGAATGCTTCAATTATGGAGTTCATTTGGAGTTATTAGATTTGCATTTGCAGTTGGTATTTTGTTATTACCGTTAGCGTTAAAGAAAAAAACAAATATAGTAATTCCAGTATCAGCAATAACATTTGGACTAATGGTATTATTTGCAACTTTAGGGCAAATAACAATTAATTCAATTGTTGGGGTTATAAGTTTTATAGTAGCAACAATAATACTTAGTTATGTATCAGTGAAATCATTGTAATAAAGATTAACAAGTGCTAGAAAATTTTTAGAAAGTAGGAAAATGAGATAAAATTAGAAGTAGTAAAATTAAGTGATCTAAAACCATTGGAGAAGAATGTTAGAAAACATAATGATAAACAAATTGATGAATTAATTAAAAGTGTAGAACAATTCGGACAAACAAGAGCAATGGTTATTGATGAAGATAATAATATCTTAATTGGTAATGGTTTATATTTTGCTTTAGTAAAAATGAATAAAGCAGATGTTCAATGTTATAGAAAAACAGGACTATCAGAAATTGAGAAGAAAAAATTAATTTTAAGTGATAATAAAATTTATGGCTTAGGTGCAGATAATTATGAAGAAATAAATAATTATATTCAAGAGATAACTGGAATGAGAGATTTTGAAATCGCTGGTTATGACAAGTTTATTTTGGAGCAAATGACTGCGGCAGATGAACAAGTAGAAGAAGCAATAAAAAATTATGGTAGTATAACAGACACTAAATTTATTCAAGAAGAACCAAAGCAAGAAACAAGTTATAAAGAACCAGAAATTAAAAATGAACCAGAAATTAAAAGCGACCCAGTAACAATGGTGGCGGAAACAAAAGCCGGTGCTGAAAAAAATGAGAAGAAATATATTATATGCCCTTCTTGTGGGGAGATGATCTATCTTGATTAAAAAACAATACTCAAACATTGATGTTGTAACTACGGCTAAGATAAGAATAAAAAATATATTTAAAACTGCTGCTAGAATTGAATTATCAGTAAGTGGAGGTAAAGATAGTATTTGCTTAAATGATTTAATATTTAAAATGTGCCAAAGTGGAGAAATAGACAAATCAAAATTAATAGTTGATTTTATAGACGAAGAAGCAATATTCCCATGTGTAGAAAAACAAGTTAAAAGCATGAGATTACAATGGCTGAGCATTGGAGTACATTTTAATTGGTGGTGTATTCAGGTAAAGCATTATAATTGCTTTAATCAATTAACAAATGATGAAAGTTTTATTTGCTGGGATGAAACTAAAAAAAATGTATGGATAAGACAAAAACCAAAATTTGCAATTACAAATGATCCATTGCTTGATGAAAGGCATGATACCTACCAAAGTTTTATGAATAAAAAAAATAAAAATTATGTATCAGTAATTGGTGTTAGAGCAAGTGAAAGTATTCAAAGATTAATGAATTTAGCATTAAGAAAAGAACAAGATAAAATGTTTCCTATTTATGATTGGACTGATAAAGATGTATGGATGTATATAAGAGATAATAATTTAGAATTTCCAGATGCCTATAAATTCATGTATCAAGTAGGAGTCCCAATTAATAGATTAAGAATAAGTCAATTTTTTAGTATAGATACTGCTAGAAGCTTAACTGAGATGTGTGAATTTTATCCAGAACTATTTGATAAGATTTGTAAAAGAGAGCCAAATGCTTATATGGCAATGCTTTATTATGATACTGAATTATTTAGAAGACAAAAGAAAAATAAACAAGCAAAGAAAGATGAAGAAGTTGATTATAGGAATAAATTCTTTGAGATGTTAAAAGAAGAATGGAGATTTGATAATAAACCTATGCAGAAGGTAAAAAATCGTATTAATACAATATTAATTAGATATGTACCATTTTTAAATCAAAAACATTACAAAGAGTTATGTAATATAGTAATTGGTGGAGACCCCAAAGGAAGATCAATAAGAGCTGAAGAATTTAGATTATTTCAGTATGTATCTGAGGTGAGTGACAAATGAAAGAAAATGAAATAAAAAAATATGAAAATAAAAATATATTAGAACCTTTAGAAAATGTTAAATTTGTTGATAGAAATTTGTTAAAACCAAATAATTACAACCCGAATAAAGTATCAGAACAAAATCTTGAATTATTAGTTCAGTCTATATTAGTAAATGGTTGGACTATGCCAATAGTTATAAGACCAGATTATACAATTATAGATGGTTTCCATAGATGGACTGTATCAGGTAGAGAGCCATTAAAAACATTATTGAAAAATAAAGTTCCAGTTGTTATTGTAGACCATAAAGATCATGCAGAAGATGTCTATGGTACTATCACACCTAATAGAGCAAGAGGAACTCATTTATTAGAACCAATGAAAGCAATTGTAAAAGAATTATTGGATGAAGGAAAATCAACAAAAGAAATATGCAAGGAATTAGGAATGAAACCAGAAGAAGTATTTAGATTATCTGATTTCACAAGAGAAGATTTTTTAAAAATGATGATTAAGGATCAAAAGACTCATAATAAATCATATCAAATTAAAACTTTCAAGTAAAAAATTTATAGGAGGTGATAATATGGCAAAAATGACCTTAACCGAACAAGCACAGGAAATTTTAAAAATTGCAGAAGAAAGTGGAGTACAAAGTAATTACTTTTTTATAACTACTTTCAAAAGATATCAAATGCAATTAGTTATGTTATATGAATTAGAAAAATCTATAAAAGATGATGGAATATTAGTTGAAAAAGAATATGTTAAAGGTAGAAAAAATTTATATTCTAGTCCAGCAGTAAAAGATTATAATGCAACAACAGATAGTGCAAATAGAACAGTCGCAACTCTTATGAAGATCATTAAAAATTATAATGTAAGTGATACAACCAAAGAAGAAGACCCGCTTATGACGATTATTAATGGCGGTGACGATGATGGCAGTGACGAGCAGTAAGGCTTACGAATATTGCAAAAGCTCTATCAGGAAGAAAACAACTCCTAAATACGTCAAAAAGCAGATGCGAGACTGGATGAGGATCGCAGAAGGAAAAAATAAAAAGTACTTTGTATCTGAAAAAAAAGTACAGCAGATTGAGAACATTTTGAAACTGCTTATCATGCCAAAAGGATTGAAGGCTGGACAGTCGGTATATAAGTGCACTACGGGGTATCAATGGTTGATATATACAGCCATGCTATGCACTGTATATCGTGACAAACCGAAAAAGCGCAGATACGAGACAGGGCTGTTGGAAATTTGCAGAAAGAATTTCAAGACATACACAATCGGAACAATCTTTATTATCTTGTTTTTGACAGAACCAAAGTTCTCAAAGTTCTTTTCAGTTGCACCAGATGGTGCACTGTCAAGAGAGATAAAAGAGGCAATATCTGACACAATAAAAAGTAGTCCACTGATATATGAGTACAAAGGGACGAAGCGTTTCAAGCTGTTGAGGGATTACATCAAATTCAAGCTGAATGAAAACACGTTGATCCCGTTAGCATACAGTAACAATCGTATGGATGGACGTATGCCGAATGCATTCATTGCAGATGAGGTTGGAGCATTGCCAAACGGTTATCCTATCGATGCCATGAGATCAGGACAGCTTAACGTTTTCAACAAACTAGGGTTCATCATCAGTACAAAATATCCGACAATAGATAACCCGTTTGAAGATGAGGTTGCATATGCCAAGAAGGTTCTGGACGGTATTGAGAAAGACGATACTGTTTTTGCACTTTTGTATGAGCCGGACAAAACATCAGACTGGGAAACAGACAATCTTGTTTTGAAACAGGCGAATCCTGCGGCACTTGAAATCCCTGAAATTTGGGATGATCTTGTAAAGAAAAGAGCAAGGGCCATTGCCATTGAGAAAGAACGAGAGAACTTTGTTACAAAGCACTGCAATATCATTTATCAAGGGCAAGGAACTGAAACATTTATTGACGTTAAAGATGTTCAGGCGTGCAAGGTTGCGGATATTGATTGGAACGGCAGAGTCGTATATTTAGGTGTTGACCTTTCAGAGTCAAACGATAATACATCTGTTGCCATGGTTTCCGTTGACGATGACGATAACATTCTTGCAGAAAGTTTTGCATTCATTCCATCAGACAGGATCACAGAGAAAACAATCTCAGAGCGTGTGAACTATCAGGAATTACTGAAGAGTGGGAAGGTATTTGCGTGTGGTGACAGAGTTATCTCATACGCGTTTGTCGAGCAGTTCATATTGAGCATTGAGAGCCGTTATAACGTGCAAATTCAGGCAATCGGATATGATAGATGGAATGCATTAAGCACAGCGCAGAAATTGGCTAATGAGGGCTATAACACGGTTCAGATTAAGCAGTATTCAAGTGTGCTACATTCTCCGACAAAGAGAATGAAAGAAGCAATACTTAAACAGAAATTCAAATACACAGAAAACAAACTTCTTGAAATTAATTATCAGAACGCTAAATGTGCTTATGATACAAACAAAAATATGTATGTGAGCAAGAAAAAGAGCAACGGCAAGGTTGATATGGTTGTATCACTTATCAATGCAATTTATCTTCTTGAACAGGATTATTTCCTGAATGAAGGTGACTTCACATTCCAGATGATTTAATTGCTATAAATTTGCATTTATGCTAATATATAAGCGTAAAAATGTTTCAAATAGAAAATACTAACGAGGGGCGGTAACGAGAGTGGCACTATTCAAAAAAATCATGAATAAATTAAATCTTAACGACCAGAGCGTAGAGTTGAATGATGTGCTGTTATCGGCATTGCTCAATAATGAGACAATCACAAGAGATAAGGCGTTGACACTTCCTGCCGTATCAGGTGCTGTTGATTTCATCAGTGGTTCGATTGCATCAATGCCTGTTAAGCTTTACAAGTACAGAAACGGCAAGGTTGAGGAAGTCCAAAGAGACAGCCGTGTACGAATGCTTAATGGCGACACCGGAAACACGCTTGACGGGTTCCAGACAAAAAAAGCCATGGTCGAGGATTATTTACTTGGCAAGGGTGGATATTGTTTTATTCAAAGAGACAGACAGAACAACGTAACGGCACTGAAATATATTCCAGATATGAATGTTACCGTGTGGTCAAATTCCGACCCGATGAACCGTTTCATACAGTTCTATGTTGGTACAGATAAAATATATCCATGGAACATGATCAAACTCTTGAGAAATACAAAAGACGGCGCAAGCGGAAAGGGATTGACTGAAGAAATCTCAAAGGCCCTTGAAACGGCGTACAGTACGTTGGTATATCAGCTTGGACTGGTTCAGACAGGTGGTAATAAAAAAGGATTCTTACAGGCAGAGCGTAGGCTTGGACAGGAAGAAGTGGACAAGCTCAAAGAAGCATGGAAGAGTTTATACGCCAACAACACCGAATCCGTCATGGTTCTAAACAACGGCATCAAGTTTCAGGAATCGTCAAACAGTTCAGTTGAAATGCAGCTGAATGAAAGCAAGAAGACTTTACAGGATGAAATAAATGGAGTATTCCATATTCACAGTGATTTCAGCTTGACATTCAAAGAAGCAATCTATCCGATAGTTAAAGCATTTGAGACAGCAATCAACAGCACATTGCTGTTGGAGAAAGAAAAGAAAAACTTCTTCTTTGAGTTCGATACAAAGGAAATCGTGAAAGCAAGCATCAAAGAAAGATTCGATGCTTACAAGGTTGCAAAAGATACAGGACTTATGACTATCAATGAGTTACGCCGAATGGAAAATCTCAATTATATTGAGGGCATGGACGTGATCAATGTTGGTCTTGGCGCAGTATTGTATGACACCAACACAGGAATATATTACACGCCAAACACTGGACAGGTGACAGGCGGAAATGAAGAAGAAGAAGAAACGGCTGATAAAGTTGAAGAAACTGAAAAGGGGGCAGATGATGAATTACAAGTACCTAAAGAATCTGACAAAAACTAGTGCAGATTTTTATGTTTATGGCGATATTGTTGATGAGAACATGCCTGACTGGTGGACTGGTGAGAAATCAGAAACAGCAATTGACACAAACACATTCAAGGCAGAGCTTGACAGCTTGAACGGTGTGACAGATTTTAATATCTACATCAACTCAGGCGGTGGCTCAGTGTTTGCAAGTTTCGCAATGGTCAGCATGCTGAAGAGATTCAGGCAGAACACTGGAACGAAGATTCATGCATATATTGATGGATTGTGTGCAAGTGCCGCAACGTATCTTGCCATGGTTGCAGATGATATTAACATTTACAAGAACTCGATAATGATGATCCACAAGCCAATGACATATGCTTATGGAAATGCTAACGAGCTACAGCATGATATTGACACATTAAATCTGATTGAAAGCGGAACGATGTTGCCGATGTATGAAGCAAAGGCAAAAGAAGGGATCACAGCAGAGAATATCGCAGAACTGGTTGGCAACGAAACATGGTTCTGTGGCGATCCTGATGATGATATGTACATCGGAAATTATTTCAATGTGAACGCATTGGACAGTGTGAAGGATGTACAGGCATGTGCAACGGACTTATTCAGAAACTACAAGCATGTGCCAGATGCATTAAGAAAGCCAAAACAGGTTAAAAAGCCTGTCGAGGATCGTGTGCTTGATTATTCAGCATATGAGAATATTATTAGTTCATTAAAGAAGACGGAGGGGTGAATAAATGAACGCAAAAGAACTCATCGAAAATCGAAATTCAAAAGTCGCTCAGATGGAGAAACTGCTAACAACTGCAAAGGCAGAAAACAGATTACCATCTGAAGACGAAAAAAAACAGTTTGCAAACCTTGAAAAGGAAGTAAAGGACATTGACGCAACTGTTGCTATGTATGATCAGATGACAGAAATGAGCATGAAGCCAGTGCCAAGCGCACCAGTTGAAATGACAAATGCAGAAAAAGATCACAAAGCATTTGAAAATGCAATTCGTGGCATTGTGAATACCGACACACCAACAATGCCAGCAGATGCTAAAACACTTATTCCGACAACTGTTTGGAATGAAATCATTTCACAGGTTATCGAAATCTCGCCTGTATTCTCTATGGCAGATCGCTATAACATCACTGGCAATCTAGTATTACCAAAGTATGATGCACAGAACAGTTCTATCGTGATGCAATATGCAGATGAAGGAACAACAGCAGAGTCTGGAAAGGTTGTTATCAGCCAGATTACTCTTGGTGGATTCCTTGCACGTTGTCTTGCGAAAATTTCAAAGAGCTTGATTAACAATTCCAACTTTGACATCGTTGGCTTTGTTGAAGCAAAAATGGCGCAGGCAATCGCATTGTATTTTGAACATGAGATTTTGTTCGGAACAGTAGGCAAGGTTGAAGGTCTAACTGGAATTACATCAGATATGACTGTTACAGCTGCTGCAACTACAAAGATTACATCTGACGAGTTGATGGATTTACAAGACAAGGTAATTGACAACTATCAGGGTAATTCTGTATGGATTATGAACCGTGAAACTAGAAATGCAATCAGAAAGTTGAAGGATAACGAAGGCGATTATTTATTGAACCGTGACTTTACAGCAAAGTGGGGATATACACTTCTAGGCAAAGACGTTTATTGTTCTGATGCGATGGACAAGATGCTTGCAGGAAAAACAACCATTTATTACGGCGACTTCTCTGGTTTAGCTGTGAAAGTTTCAGAAGATGCTAACATGCAGGTATTGCAGGAAAGATATGCAGAAGAACATCTACTTGGAATTCTTGCTTTTGTTGAGTGGGATGCAAAGGTTGCAGATACTCAGAAGCTTGCAAAACTTGTGATGGCAGCAGGCAAATAATAAGGGGTGAAGCAATATGGAAGTAAGCAAAGTCAGTGATATTACAGTTGAAAGCGTCACAGATTATTTGAGACTGGACGAAGTAACAGAGAGTGAAATAAATACATTGAACACGCTTATTTCTGTTGCAACCTCATTTATCAAGAACTATACAGGGCTTGACGATACTGGTGTTGACAAATATCCTGAATTTGTGATTGTGGTGCTTATTCTTTGCCAAGATATGTGGGATAACAGAACAATGTATGTTGATAGCAAAGACTTGAACAACACGGTGCAGAGTATTCTCGCAATGCACAGTGTGAATCTGTTGTGAGGTGTGAATTATGTTAAACGCAGGGAAGTATTCAAAGAAAATCACAATTTACAAAACGGTGATTGTGACAGATGATGATGGCTTTCAGACAGAACAGAAAAAGGTGATTCTCACATCGTATGCATACGTGAGGACGACAAAGGGATTCACACTGATTGCCAACAATTCTGATTTTGAAAAAGCATACACCAACTTCACAATTCGTTATCCGAAAACAGAGATCACAAGAGACATGCTGATTGAGTTCCATGGCAAGACATATACGATTGAGTATCTTAATAACGTTGATGAAAACAGCGTAGAATTAGAAATTCAGGCAAAGGAAGTGACTCACTGATGGCAAAGATTGTTTTTGATATTGACGACAGCGTACTGAAGGATATATCTTATATCGACAAGCAGTTTGATCACATCTTTGGTGGCATGACACAAGCAGGCGCAGAGATTGTTTACAAGAATGCTATTTCGGCGCTTCCAGAGGCGCTGAAAAGTTCAGGCTTCATAAAAAACGTGAAGCTGTCACGTGTGTATAAAACTCCATCAGATGATGGTATCAACACGAAAGTTATGATCACTGGATATTTCAAAAACAGGGAAGGCAAGAAGACTCCTGCACCACTTGTGGCTAACATGTTCGAGTACGGCAGTGACAAAAGGAAATATCCAAAGCATCCATTTTTCAGAAAGTCTTTTAAAAAGTCACAGATTATGAAAGCAATGGAAGAAGCGCAGAAGAAGTTGAGCGGGGGACTGTTAGATGAATAACCTCATTGAAAAAACATTGAGGGATTTTACGGTCAACGGCAAAAAAATTCCAGTCAAGTTCTTACGATACAATGGACGTTCGGAAACATACATCACTTACATGATGACAGATGCAGACAGCATGCTGCATGGTGATGATGAATTGCTGAACTACGTTGAATATTATGACTTTGATATATACTCAAAAGGCAATTACAAGCCGATTATCAAGGCATTAAAGGCATTGCTCATAAGTGTTGGGTTCATGTGGGAGCCTGACAGATCATCCGAAGATATGTATGAGGACGATACGAAGTATTACCACAAGACATTATGTTTTTCAATCGAAAGGAGCGAATAATGGCTAAAATTGGATTAAATAACTTCCGATACTCAAAACTTACGGAATCGGAAGAAGGCAAAGCAACATACGATGGCGCGAAAAAGCCAGCCAAGGCTATTTCCTGCAAGGTGGATATCAGCAACAATGATGCGTCTTTGTATGCCGATGATGTATTGGCTGAGAGCGATACTTCATTTCAGAAAGGTTCTGTTACAGTAGGAATCGACAACGAAGATGTGCAGATCATGGCAGACCTTCTGGGGCATACGGTTTCAAAAGATCAAGCAGAGCTTGTCAGAAATGCAACTGATGTTGCGCCATATGTAGGTTTCGGAAGAATCGTCACGAAGATGGTGAACGGAGCTTACAAGTACACGGTAGAATTCCTGTGCAAAGTTAAGTTCTCAGAACCGTCACAGGATGATTCTACAAAAGGCGAAAGTGTATCATTCAGCACAACTGAACTTGCAGGAACTGTTGCGACATTGGCAGACGGAACATGGTCAAAGTCAAAGACGTTTGGCACAAGGACTGAAGCTGTCACATATCTTGAAGGACTGATGGCAAAGACTTCAGCCGTAAAGAAAAGTTAAGACAGGGTTAGTCCCTGTCTTATTTTTTTGAAAGAGGGTAAAACATGAAGGAAATCTCAAAGACACTTGAATACAAAGACAAGAAATACAATCTAGTTTTCAATCTGAACGTAATGGAAGTTATTCAGGAGAAGTACGGTACACTTGAAAACTGGGGCAAACTAACTGATGGTGCAGAAAATAATGGCGAGCCAAACGCAAAGGCTGTTATCTTTGGAATCACGGCAATGCTGAATGAAGGAATTGACATCGAAAATGATGAAAATGGTACGAGTGAAAAGATGCTTACTAAAAAGCAGGTCGGCAGAATGATTACGGATCTTGGCTTGAAATCATCTGCACAGTTAATGAATGGTGTTGTCGTTGACAGCACTAAGAGTGCCGAAAAAAACGCATAATACCCGATGAAGATGAACCAGAGCCAATAGACTTTACATGGTTCTACTTTATCGGGCGCAACAAGCTTGGTTTTACATTTCATGAAGTTGGAAGATTGACACTGACAACTTTCAACCTGTTATACAAACATTACAAAAAAGATTTTGACTTCGAGTTGATGCTTAAAAAGACAGGAACAACATATGCAGAAGCATATGAAAAATCACAGCATGAAGATGACTGGTTCTAAGGGGGTGAGTACATGGCATTAGGTGGAACAATCAAACTACAAGGCGAGAGCGAATATAGACGAGCATTAAAAGAGATTACACAGAACTTGCGTGAAGTATCATCAGAAATGAAGATCGTCACGAGTACGTATGATAAGAACGACACAAGCACCGATGCATTGACAGCCAAGAGTGATGTGCTGAACAAGCGGCTTGAAGAGCAGAAATCAAAGTTGAAGTTAGTGTCTGATCAGTACAAACAGTATCAGAATGCTGTTAAGCAGTCAGCAGACGAGCATACACAACTAGGCGAAAAACTGGAAAATGCAAAGGGAAAGCTCGCAAGCATCGAAACGCAGTCTGGTAAAAATACAAAAGAATATGAAGAACAGAAAAAGGCTGTTGATGATCTTCAAAAACAGTATGATGAAAGTACAACGGCTCAGGACAATAATAAGAAATCACTATCACAGCTTGCAGTGCAGATGAACAATGCAAAAGCTGACGTTATCAAGACCACAAAAGAGATTGACAATCTCGGCAAAGAATCTGATGGTAGTGCAAAACATGTTGATGATTTGTCAAAAAAGATGGGTGACGCTGATGGCGCATCAAAAAACCTTAACGATGGTTTTACAGTACTCAAAGGCACGATGGCTAATCTTGCATCACAGGCAATCAGTAAGGTTGTTGATGGATTCAAGGCGCTTGTAGGTGGTGCGGCTGACTATCAGAAGTCAATGGAATATTACACAACATCATTTACAGTCATGACAGGTTCAGCAGACAAGGCAAGCGAGACAGTTAAGAAACTTGCTGATATTGGAGCAAAAACTCCATTTGATATGCCACAGTTGGCAGATGCAACATCTTTGCTGATGAACTTTGGATTTAATGCTGATGATGCGGTTGACAGTATGATGATGCTTGGCGATATTTCACAGGGAAGCGCGGACAAGCTGGACAGCATTTCGAGAGCATATGGGAAAATGAGCTCAGCGCAGAAAGTATCGCTTGAAGACATAAACATGATGATTGATGCAGGATTCAACCCGTTGCAGGAAATATCAGAACATACAGGAGAAAGCATGCAAAGCCTTTATGACAGAATATCGAAAGGTAAAATGTCAGTGGACGAGATCACGGAGTCGATGAAGAGGTCAACGTCTGAAGGTGGCAAATATTTTAAGTCAATGGATGCACAGTCTCAGACATTGGACGGTAGACTTTCGACATTGAGTGATACAATCAATTCAAAGCTTGGTGAAGCATTACAGCCGATTCTGAAAAAGGCTGCTGATGAATGGCTACCAAACATAACAAATGCAATCGACAATATGGATATTGATTCTGTCGTTTCTGTTATTGATGATATTGTTTCTGCTGTTGGTGATTTATTCGGATTCATCATGAATAATGGTGATACGATTATTTCACTTGTTGCAGGAATCGGGACGGCGATGATGGTATGGAACGTTGCAAGCATGATTAACGGTGTGGTTGGAGCAGTTAAAGCATTTCAGGTGGCCAATGAAGGTGCATCTGTTGCACAGGCATTATTGAATGGTGTCATGAATGCCAATCCGATTATGTTGGTTGCCACGTTGCTTGCAGGGCTCATAGCAACAATCGTCACATTGTGGAACACAAACGAGGGATTCCGCAATGCTGTCATAAGTGTGTGGAATGCATTCAAGGACACGGTCGGAAATGCAATCACGGCAGTTGGTGGATTTATAGACAACCTAATATCGTGGTTTCAGGCTCTTCCTGGGCGTATTGGCGCATTCCTTGGCAATGTTATAGGCAACGTACAGAATTGGGCTTCTAACATGGCTTCTAGGGCTTTTGAGGCAGGCTCTAGATTTGTCAATGGTGTTGTATCATTTATCAGTGGACTTCCGTCTGCCGTGTGGAATTGGCTGTCAAGTGCATTGAATAACGCACGGAACTTTGCGGGACAGTTGGCACGAGCAGGTGCAAATGCAGCACATGGACTTGTAAATAACATTATCAATACAATCAGAAGTCTTCCGGGGAAGTTGTTCAACTGGGGTGTTGATATGGTCAAGGGTATCGCAAACGGCATCAGAAATGCGATTCATCATGTCACAAGTGCGGTAAGGGATGTTGCAAATAAAATTAAGTCATTTCTTCATTTCTCAAGACCTGATGAAGGGCCATTGGCTGAATATGAAAGTTGGATGCCTGACATGGTACAGGGATTGAGTGATTCTTTAAGAAAGGCAAGCCCTGAGCTTATCAGTCAGACAGAAGCATTGGCGAGTGGAATGTCTGACGCATTCAATGTAAATGGCAGTGTTTCGGCAAGTGGTGTAAACTATAACAACATGGTTGAGGCATTCAAGGATGCACTATCACAGGTCAAAATCGAGATGGATGACGAAGAAATGGGCCATTTCGTTGATAAAACGGTGACAAAACTTATTTATGATTAAGGCGGTGAATATATGAGAAATTACGTTATTCAAAATGGAAAAGACAGCCGCTATTTAAAAGGATTACTGATACAGGAATTGCCACCGATTACCAAGCCTTTGATGCGTACAAGCATTGAGCAAATAGACGGCCGTGATGGTGATGTGATCACAAGGCTTGGATATTCGGCTTATGACAAAAAAATGAAAATCGGTCTGTTCGGTGACTATGATATTGATGATATTATTCCGTTTTTCAATTCAAGCGGAACGGTAACATTTTCAAATGAACCAGAAAAATACTACGTGTACGATATTCTGGATGCGATTGATTATGAACGCCTTATGAGGTTCAGAACGGCTGAGATCACGTATCATGTACAGCCATTCAAATACAGCAGTATCGAGAAACTGAAGGTGTTCAGCAATCCGACAAGTGCTATCACAGTAAGGAATAACGGCAATTATGTTTCCAAGCCGATTATTCATATTGAAGGCTCTGGAATTATCAATCTGTCGTTGAATGGCGTGCAGTTGTTCCGTATTGACTTGAGTACGACAAATTCCATCACGATAGACACAGGAAGGCTTGAGGCGTACAATGATGATGTACTGATGAACCGATACGTTATCGGAAATTATGACAAGTTCGTTCTTAAAATTGGAGCTAACTCCGTGTCATGGGATGGAACATTGACTTATATTGCGTTTGAAAAGCTATCGAGGTGGATATAATGAGAAATAATCTTGAAATGATTAGAGGAGACACGTTGAGCTTTGCGTTCGAAGTTGAGTTTGACGAAGCTCCGCAGAAATTAGAAAAGGCAGATTTTACCTGCAAAACGAATTTTGATGATGATGATGTAGTGTTTCATAAGGAACTTGAAAAAGGAATCAACTTTTCAAAGCAGGACGACACAAAGCTGTATTACGTTGTTCGTGTTGCACCAGAGGACACGAAAAATATTGAGGCAGGATTGTATTATTATGACCTGTCAATCGAACTGAACGGAGATGTATTTACTATCCTCAATGGAGCACTAGAAATAGAAAGCGATGTGACAAGATGAGCGAGAATATTAGAAAAACTATCGTAAAAGCCAAGATGAGCGAATATATTAGAAAACCTATCGTAAAAATATTGATGCTTAAAGGTCAGCAAGGAATTAGTATCAAGGAAATCAAAAAAACTAGCACAA
>ULPH01051279.1_pt1 | contig 14783 bp, 7 predicted proteins | sample 1953301 | NCBI WGS metagenome assembly ULPH01 (sample SAMEA4835623, study PRJEB28245) | human gut metagenome | biome: gut microbiome; material: fecal sample | place: Denmark | collected 2008 | reverse complement strand
CAGGCAACCTCACGTTGTCAGGAAGTGGCGAAATGTGGAACAATGGCTATGACGATTCGCCTTTTAAGGATTATGAAATAAGAAAAGCGACAGTCGAATATGGCATTACGAGCATCGGGGAATCTGCTTTCCTGGGTTGCCGTGGTATGACCGAACTGACATTGCCGAACAGCGTGACGAGCATCGGGGGTAATGCTTTCGAAGGTTGCAACGGCTTGACCGAACTTATATTGCCTAACAGCGTGACGAGCATCGGAAATGCTGCTTTCTTTGGTTGCTCTGGCTTGACCGAACTGATATTGCCTAACAACGTGACGAGCATCGGGGATTCTGCTTTCAGTGGTTGCAGCGGCATGACCGAACTGACATTGCCGAACGGCGTGATGAGCATCGGGGGTAATGCTTTCGAAGGTTGCAGCGGCTTGACCGAACTGACATTGCCGAACGGCGTGACGAGCATCGGAGATGGAGCTTTCAGTGGTTGCCGTGGCTTGACCGAACTTATATTGCCGAACAGCGTGACGAGCATCGGGGATTATGCTTTCTTTGGTTGCTCTGGCTTGACCGAACTGACATTGCCGAACGGCGTGATGAGCATCGGGGGTAATGCTTTCGAAGGTTGCAGCGGCTTGACCGAACTGACATTGCCGAACAGCGTGACGAGCATCGCTGATGATGCTTTCCACGGTTGCCGTGGCTTGACCGAACTGACATTGCCGAACAGTGTGACGAGCATAGGAGATGGTGCTTTCCGCGGTTGCACTGGCTTGACCGAACTGACATTGCCGAACAGTGTGACGAGCATAGGAGATGGTGCTTTCCGCGGTTGCCCTGGCTTGACCGAACTTATATTGCCAAACAGCGTGACGAGCATCGGGGAATCTGCTTTCAGTGGTTGCAGCGGCTTGGAAAAGATAGCAGTAGAGAGTGGAAACAGTTGCTATGACTCCCGCGATAATTGCAATTCAATAATTGACACGGAAACCAATACATTGATTGTTGGATGCAAAAACAGCGTCATACCTAACAGCGTGACGAGCATCGGGGATTATGCGTTCTATGGTTGCAGCGGTATGACCGAACTTATATTGCCTAACAGCGTGACGAGCATCGGGGATTATGCGTTCTATGGTTGCAGCGGTATGACCGAACTTATATTGCCTAACAGCGTGACGAGCATCGGGGATTTTGCTTTCGAAGGTTGCAGTGGCTTGACCGAACTGACATTGCCTAACAGCGTGAGGAGCATCGGGAATTGTGCTTTCTCTTTATGCAGAGGCTTGACCGAACTGACATTGCCCAACAGTCTGACGGAAATCGGAAAATATACTTTCCGCGGTTGCAGTGGCTTGACCGAACTTATATTGCCTAACAGCGTGGCGAGCATCGGAGATGGTGCTTTCATTTGTTGCAGCGACTTGGAAAAGATAACATCGTTGGCTGAAATTCCGCCAGTGTGTGGCTCCGGAGTGTTTGACAGAGTCAATAAAACTAACTGCGAATTGATTGTTCCAGTTATATCTGTCACTGCTTATAAGCAGGCGGAAGTCTGGAATGAATTCAGCAACATAAGTGGCTTTTCTGGAGTTGAGGTCACCGTGGCAGGCAAGACACGGAAGATAGTGGTAGAATAGCCGCATAGCTCGCGTATTCCGTCTTTTTTACGTTGAGCATATATAAACAAAAGGACTGGCACGGGGTGTCAGTCCTTTTGTCTATCAAAGTATTGCCGCAGGGCAATCGTCAAAACTATTTCCTGACGTTGACGAATCTTGAATGCTGGTTTTTGTATTTACCTATAAAACGAGTCATTCCCGAGGCTGCGGATGCCGATGGCTTTCCACGTCTATATGGTGTTGGCTTTTTCAGTGTGCTCCGTTGTGTAGGCATCGTCGTGGACACCCGCCACGGCACGGCCGCTGGGGTCGTTGACACCGCGGAACGAGGCGTCCCAGGCGAGGGCTTCGGCGGTGGAGCATGCCACGCTCGGCACGCTCGGCACGCTGCGAGCCGCACTGTCTGACGGGAAATATCCTTCAAAGATGGTGCGGTAGTAATATTCTTCCTTGTTCTGCGGCGGGTTGATGGGGAATCGTTCTGCCGCATGCGCCATCTGCTCGTCGGTGACGTCTGCTGCAGTCACTTCTTTGAGGGTGTCGATCCAGCTGTAGCCCACTCCGTCGGAAAATTGCTCTTTCTGTCGCCAAGCGACGCTCTCTGGGAGCATGTCGGCAAAGGCTTCGCGGACTATGCGCTTCTCGATGGTTTTGCCGGGACACATCTTGGATTCCGGATTGAGCCGCATCGCAACGTCAAGAAATTCTTTGTCGAGAAACGGCACGCGTCCTTCAACGCCCCATGCCGACAGCGACTTGTTGGCACGCAGACAATCGTAGAGGTGCAGCTTCGACAGCTTGCGCACGGTCTCTTCATGAAATGCGCGTGCGTCGGGTGCTTTGTGGAAGTAAAGGTAGCCTCCAAACACCTCGTCGGCGCCTTCGCCGCTGAGCACCATCTTTATGCCCATGCTCTTGATTACGCGGGCGAGCAGATACATCGGCGTGGAGGCGCGAACGGTGGTGACATCGTAGGTCTCGATGAAATATATCGCATCGCGCACGGCGTCGAGGCCTTCCTGGATAGTGTAGTTGATTTCGTGGTGCACGGTGCCTATATAGTCTGCCACTTCACGGGCTTTTGCCAAATCGGGCGCGCCTTTCAATCCTACGGCAAAAGAGTGGAGTTGAGGCCACCATGCCTCTTTCTTGTCGTCGGTCTCGATGCGGCGTGCGGCAAATTTTTTGGCAATGGCGGAAATTACCGAACTGTCGAGTCCTCCGGAAAGCAGCACACCGTAGGGCACGTCGCTCATCAGCTGCTGTCTGACGGCGTCTTCAAGGGCGTCATGCAGGGCTTTTACATCGGCGGTGTTGTCTTTGACGGCGTCGTAGCTCATCCAGTCGCGTTTATACCAGCGGACCATCTTGCCTTCGCTGCCGCGGTAGTAATGTCCTGGCAAAAATGGCTTATACTCGGCGCAGAAGCCTTCAAGGGCTTTGAGCTCGCTGGTGCAGTACACGCGCCCTTCGTTGTCATGGCCTATGTAGAGCGGAATCACGCCTATGGGGTCGCGGGCAATGAGGAAATCATCGGTTTCCTCATCATACAGTGCGAAGGCGAAGATGCCGTTGAGGTCTTCGAGAAAGTCGATGCCTTTGTCGCGGTAGAGCGCAAGGATCACCTCGCAGTCAGACCCTGTGGCAAAGTCGTATTTGCCTTCGTAGCGCTGGCGGATGTCGCGGTGGTTGTAAATCTCGCCGTTGACTGCAAGAATCTGCTTGCGGTCGGGGGAGAACAATGGTTGGCCGCCGCTTTCGGGGTCTACGATTGAAAGACGTTCGTGGGCGAGAATGGCCGACTTGCCGCAATAGATGCCGCTCCAGTCAGGACCGCGGTGGCGTATTTTTTTGACATTGCCAATGCCTTGGGACGCAATGCCGAAACGTCGCTCTTGATGTTGAAGATTGCTGCTATACCACACATGATAGTATCGTTTTTTTTAGACTTGTTTGGTTTTAAGATATTTGTCGATGTTGGCTGCCGCTTGGCGTCCGGCGGCAATGCACCGCACCACAAGACTTGCCCCTGTGGCTGCGTCGCCTGCCACAAACACGTTGTAGGGCAATTCGGGTTGCTGGGGCTTAAGAAATCCCATGGCGAGCAACACAAGGTCAGCGTCGATGACTTCCTTTTTGCCGGTGGGTTTCATCAGCGGGCGTCCACCTTCGGGGTTTGGCGTCCATTCCACTTCCTCCACCTCCACTCCGATGACATTGTTGTCCTTGCCGATGAATCTGGTCGACGACAGACACCACCTTCGCTCGCAGCCTTCCTCATGGCTCGAACTTGTGCGCAGCACTTGCGGCCACTGTGGCCATGGGGTGGCTGGGTTGTTGCCTACCGGAGGCTTCGGCATGATTTCAATCTGCGTCACAGCCACGGCGCCTTGACGGATGCTCGTGCCTATGCAGTCGCTGCCGGTGTCGCCTCCGCCGATTACCAGCACTCGCTTGCCTTTTGCCGTCACCCGCTCGTCGGCTGAGAATGTCTGTCCGGCAAGCACACGGTTTTGTTGGCTCAGCAGGTCGAGCGCGAAATGCACACCGTTGAGGTCGCGTCCGGGAATGTTGAGGTCGCGCGCCTGAGGGGTGCCTGTACAGACGGCATAGGCATCGAATCCCTTGGGAAGATTGAGGATGTCGATGTCGGCATTCACCTCAAAAGTTATGCCTTCTGCCTTCATCACATCGATGCGGCGGTCTATGATGGCTTTGTTGAGCTTGAAATTGGGAATGCCGAAGCGGAGCAGCCCTCCAACAGCCTCGCGGCGTTCGAACACGGTGACGTCGTAGCCGCGGCGGTTCAATTGGTTGGCTGTTGCCAGTCCGGCGGGACCGCTGCCCACTACCGCCACTTTTTTGCCGTTGCGTTGATACTGCCGCGGCACCACATATCCTTCGCGGAATGCTGTCTCGGCAATTGCGCCCTCGTCTTCGCGGATGGTGACAGGAGCGTCGACGGCAAGTTTAAGCACACAGCTCTTCTCGCACAGGGCAGGGCATATGCGTCCGGTGAATTCCGGAAAATCGTTGGTCAGCGACAGTATTTCATAAGCCTCGTGCCAGTTGCCTCTGTAGATGGCGTCTTGAAATTCCGGAGGGCGGTTGCCAAGCGGACATGCCCAGTGGCAGAACGGCACGCCGCAGTCCATGCAGCGGGATGCCTGCAGGCGGCGTTCGGATGTGTTGAGGGTTTGTTCCACTTCTCCGAAGTCACGGATACGGTCGTGGATGGGGCGATAGCCCGCCTCCTGGCGTGGTACGGTAAGAAAAGCCTTAGGATTACCCATATATGTTGTTTCGTTTTATCGGTTGGGAAAATAAGTTAATAGTCACGCTGCACCTCGGCGATTTTCTGTTGTAGTTTGAGCATCTGTTCCTCGGCAAGCACCCGCTTGTATTCGATAGGTGTCACCTGTATGAAGTCGTCGACATACCGGTTCCATTCATCAAGCATCTGGCGTGCCAGCGCCGAGCCGGTGTAGCGGTAGTGCTGACGAATGAGCTCGTGCAGCTCCTTGCGTGCCGTGGAGTCTTCGATGAGCGAGAGTTCAACCATCTCCATGTTGCAGAAGTAGTCAAACTTGCGGTCGGGATCCCAAACGTATGCCACGCCGCCGCTCATGCCGGCTGCGAAATTGCGTCCGGTTGCTCCGAGCACCACAACGCGTCCGCCGGTCATATATTCGCAACAGTGGTCGCCGACACCTTCAACAACGGCAATGGCACCTGAATTGCGCACGGCAAAACGTTCGCCGACACGGCCGTTGATATAAACCTCGCCGCTTGTGGCTCCATAAAGGAGCGTGTTGCCGGCAATGGTGTTTTTCTCTGCCGCGAAATGGCTTCTGACTGGGGGTGCCACGGCGATGCGTCCGCCGCTGAGTCCTTTGCCGAGATAGTCGTTGGCCTCGCCCTCAAGCTTGAAGCTTATGCCATGGGCGAGAAATGCTCCGAAGCTTTGTCCGGCAGAGCCTTTGAATCTGACGGAAATGCTCTCGTCGGGCAGACCCTCGTTGCCGAATTTGTCGGCAATCAATCCCGACAGCATCGCGCCTACAGCGCGGTCGGTGTTGGCGATTGCATATTCGAGCGACACTTCTTTGCCGTCGCTGATAGCTGGATCGGAGGCTGTTATGATTGTGCGGTCGAGCACGCTGTCGATGTCGTGCATCTGCGCTTCTGTGTGGCGTATGCTTGCGTCTCCGCTTTCTTTATGCAGCAGGCGGGAGAAGTCGAGCAGCTCTGACTTCTGGCTGACTGCTTTGTTTATCTCAATCAAATCGGTGCGGCCTATGATGTCGTTGAATTTCCGGAATCCCATCTCTGCAAGATATTCACGCACCTCTTCGGCGAGAAAACGGAAATAGTTGACCACGTGGTCGGCATGTCCGCGGAAGTGTGCCCTCAGTTCAGGATTCTGTGTGGCAACGCCCATAGGACAGGTGTTTGAGTGGCATTTGCGCATCATCACGCATCCCAATACGATAAGCACTGTCGTGCCGAATCCAAATTCCTCGGCGCCGAGCAACGCCATGCTCACGATGTCGTGTCCGGTTTTCATTTGGCCGTCGGTCTGAAGGCGCACTTTGCCGCGCAGCCCGTTGCGCACGAGCGTCTGCTGCGTCTCGCTCAGACCAATCTCAGGCGAGATTCCGGCATACCGCATCGATGAAGCCGGCGACGCTCCTGTGCCTCCCTCGGCTCCTGAGATTACAATCAGGTCGGCCTTTGCCTTTGCCACACCCGCCGCGATAGTGCCGACACCGCTTTCCGCCACGAGTTTCACGCTGATGGCTGCGCGCGGATTGACATTCTTAAGGTCGAAAATCAGTTGCGCGAGGTCTTCGATTGAGTAAATGTCGTGGTGCGGTGGCGGAGAGATGAGAGAGATGCCTGGAATGGAGTGGCGTGTGCGGGCAATCACCTCATTGACTTTGAATCCGGGCAATTGTCCTCCCTCGCCGGGTTTCGCTCCCTGTGCCACCTTTATTTGAATCTCCTCGGCGTTGACCAGATATTCCGTTGTGACGCCGAAGCGGCCGGAGGCAATCTGCTTTGTCTTGCTCGACAGCGACACTCCGTCGACCGTCTCATGGAAACGGCTACTGTCCTCGCCGCCTTCGCCCGTATTGCTGCGTGCGCCGAGTCGGTTCATTGCCAGGGCAAGCGCCTCGTGGGCTTCCTTGCTGATGGCTCCAAACGACATTGCTCCAGTTACGAAATGCTTTACAATTTCTTCTACCGGCTCCACTTCGTCAATCGGAATCGGATTCTTCTTGAACGTGAAGAAGTCGCGCAGAAATATCGGTTCTTCTTTGTGGTCGGCGGCTGTGAATTCTTTGAATTTATTGTAGTTGCCTTGACGGGTGGCAAGCTGCAGCAGTGCAATCGTTTCAGGATTCCAGGCGTGGCGCTCGCCGTCTTTGCGATATGAGAACTGCCCGATGTTTGGCAGAATCTCGTCTTCGTCTTTAATGGAGAAGCCATCATCGTGGAAATGCGTGTAGCTGTCGGCGATTTCCTTCAGGCGGATACCTCCGATGGACGATGTCTGTGTCCCGAAATAGTTGCGCAGCAGCTCCTCGCTGACTCCTACAGCCTCGAAAATCTTTGCTCCGCGGTAGGAACGGATGGTGCTGATGCCCATCTTGCTCATTATTTTGTAGAGACCCTTGCAAAGAGCCTTGATGTAGTTGCTTTCAGCCGTTTCGTAGTTCATCTGCACATCGCCGCGCTTCACCAGGTCGTCGAGCACAGCGAATGCCATATAAGGGTTGATGGCGCTTGCTCCATAGCCAAGCAGCAGTGCGGCATGCATCACTTCCCTGATCTCTCCGCTCTTGACGATAAGAGCGGTCTGCACACGTTTCTGCACCGAAATCAGATGATGGTGCACAGCACTCACCGCCAGCAACGACGGAATTGCCACATGGTCGCGGTCGACGCCCTCGTCGGTCAGTATTATGTAGTTCACACCGTCGTCGACCGATGCCTCGGCGCGGCGGCACAGCTCATAGATGGCTTCCTGCAGCCCGGCGGTGCCTTTTGCCGCATCAAACAGCATTGGCAGCATCACGGTGTTGAATCCCTTGTATCGGATATTGCAGAGAATGTCGAGCTGGGTGTTGGTCAGCACGGGGTGGGGCAGACGCACCATCTTGCAGTGCGACTCGCTTGGCAAAAGGATGTTCATGCCCACAGCGCCGATATATTCTGTCAGCGACATCACCAGCTGTTCGCGGATTGGGTCTATGGCGGGGTTGGTCACCTGAGCAAACTGCTGACGGAAGTAGTTGAACAGCAGTTGCGGACGGCTGCTCAGCACGGCAAGCGGCGTGTCGTTGCCCATAGAGGCAGTAGGCTCCGACCCGTTCACGCACATAGGCTTTATGGTGCGTTCCACGTCTTCGCGCGTGAATCCGAAAGCACGCAGCTTTCTACCGAAGAGACTGACGGCATTGTCCACTTTGCGTCCGCTGCGTAGCGTGTGCAGCTCGATGCGGTTTGTCGACAGCCATTGTCGGTATGGGCGTGCGGCGGCAAGCTGCGCTTTCAGCTCGCCGTCATAGTATATCTTGCCTTCCTGTGTGTCGACAAGCAGAATTTTGCCAGGTTGCAGACGTCCTTTTTCTTCGATGTCGGCAGGTTCGATGTTGATTACTCCAGCCTCGCTCGCAACCACCATCATACCGCCTTTCGTAATCAGATAGCGCGCCGGACGCAGACCGTTGCGGTCGAGCATTCCGCCGGCATAACGCCCATCGCTGAAAAGAAGTGCCGCCGGTCCGTCCCACGGTTCCATAAGGATGGAGTGGTATTCATAAAACGCTTTCAAATCCTCGCTGATAGGATTCTTGTCGTTGAACGACTCCGGCACGAGCATTGCCATGGCGTGCGGCAGACTTAGTCCCGACATTACGAAGAATTCCAGCACATTGTCGAGCGAGGCGGAGTCGCTCATGCCCGGTTGGATGATTGGACGTATGTCCTTGACGTTGCCCAACGCCGGCGTCGACAGCACGCTTTCTCTTGCCTCCATCCAGGCGCGGTTGCCGCGGATGGTGTTGATCTCGCCGTTATGCGCCAGCAGACGGAACGGCTGTGCCAAACTCCAGGTTGGAAACGTGTTGGTGCTGAAGCGGGAGTGCACCAACGCCAGCCCGCTTGTGAAATATGGTTGTGTGAGGTCTTTGAAATACTCGCGCACTTGGGTTGACGAGAGCATACCCTTATAAATGATGTTCTTGCTTGACAGCGACACTATATAGAAGTCCTTGTCGTCGATGCGGCGCTCGATGCGTTTGCGCACAAGATATAACGTGCGCTCAAAAGTGTCGGTGTCGGTAACTCCGGTAATGAAAATCTGCTTTATGTCGGGTTCTGTGTCGCGGGCGTCTTTGCCGAGAATCTCTGAGCGTACGGGCACATTGCGCATGTGCATCAACTGCAGTCCCTCACGCTCCACTTCTTCAATCACGATTCCCATAATTGCGGCTTGGCGTTTCTCGTCTTTCGGCAGAAACACCAGTCCGGTGCCGTATTTGCCTTTCTCCGGCACTGGAATGCCTTGAAGAAGAATGAATTCGTGTGGAATCTGAATCATAATCCCGGCACCGTCGCCTGTCTTGTTGTCGGCACCCTCTGCGCCGCGGTGCTTCATGTTTTCAAGCACTGTCAGGGCTGCATCGACCAGTTCGTGGGATTTGTCACCATTGATGTTGACGAGCATGCCCACACCGCATGCATCGTGTTCGTAGGAAGAGTCATACAGCCCCAATGGCTGGTGACTTGGATAGTCTTTTTGGCCTATCTTCTTGGAAAAAAGATTGTTTTTATTCAAATTTTCTTTCATAATCCCGCTTTTTTCTCTTCTTTACTTATATTTTGATTGCAAAGATATGGAAAAACATCAAGCCTGCAAACTAAATGCGACAAAAGTAGCCGTTGTTGTGGAAAAAAGTTTTGCAAATACGTTGAAAATAGCAAAAAGAAAGCGAATATGACTGAAAAGTGGCATAACAGTCAGAACTGCTGCGTGCGGATGATTGTTTTATTGAAAAATAGGCAGCGGTTCGGAATCGCAAAATCAAATAAATTTGTTTTGCGCTTCACTCACCTTGCACTACTTTCAATAAAATAGGCTGCGGTTCGGAATCGCAAAATCAAATAAATTTGTTTTGCGCTTCACTCACCTTGCACTATCTTTGCAGTTGATAAAACAACAACCGGATGAAACCAAATTTTTTGAAGGGGCTTCTTAGGCGAGTGCTTGTGTTGCTCCGTTACATTTGGCGCGGCTGCGTCAAAATGTGGAATTGGTATCGGCGCACTTACAAGCAGGCGCGTTGGTATGGAAAAGTGGGTATTGTGTGTGCCACGGTGGTGGTGTCGTTTGTCCTTTATTTGATATTGGTCGACATCAATTTCTTGTGGCTTTTCGGAAAATCGCCGAGCTTATATGACATAGCCCATCCCAAACAAGATGAAGCGTCGATTGTCTACAGTGCCGACGGCAAGGTGCTCGGACGTTACTATCGCGAGAACCGTATCCCTGTTGAATATGACGAGATTTCGCCAATGCTCATCAACGCGTTGGTGTCGACGGAGGATGAGCGTTTCTATTCCCACCACGGCATAGATTTTCAGGGTGTGGCGGCTGCGATGAAGGATATGGCTGTGCACCACGAGGCGCGTGGAGCGAGCACGATTACTCAGCAGCTGGTCAAGAATATGTTCCGCACACGCACGGAGTATTCCACCGGACTCACTGGATTTATACCTGGCGTGCGTCTGTTGGTGATGAAGACGAAGGAATGGGTGACGGCTGTCAAACTGGAGATGTTCTATACAAAAAAGGAGATTCTGACGATGTATCTCAACACGGTGGATTTCGGCAGCAATGCTTTCGGCATCCGCACGGCGGCGAAGACTTATTTCAACACGACGCCGATGCAGCTGAAGACGGAGGAGTCGGCTGTGCTTGTCGGTATGCTGAAGGCCACTACGACCTACAATCCGCGTCTTAATCCGAAGAATTCAAAAAGCCGCCGCAATGTGGTGTTGAGCAACTTGTTGCGCAAGAAGTTTCTTACGCACGAGGAGTATGACTCGCTGAGCGAGCTGCCGATAGAACTGAAATATACGCCTGTGAAGCCGACCGACGGCAAGGCACCGTATTTCCGCGACGTGCTTGCCGATGAGCTGCAGAATGGATGGTGTAAGGACAATGACAAGGATCTCTATGGCGACGGACTGCGCATCTATACGACCATCGACTCGCGTATGCAGAAGTATGCCGAGGAGGCTGTGATGAAGCACATGCAGCAGGTGCAGCGCAATTTCAAGTCCGACTGGGGCAATGAGAATCCGTGGCGCGACGAGAACCGCGAGGAGAAGAAGGGATTTATTGAGGACATCGCCAAAAGAACTGACTACTACAAGCAGTTGTCGGCGCGTTATCCCGATGACCCTGATTCGGTGAATTATTATATGAATCTGCCTCACCGCGTGAAGTTGTTTGACTACAATGCTCCCGACCAGGTGCGCACGGAAATGATGAGTGCGATGGACTCCATCAGGTATATGGTGAAGTTCCTGCATTGCGCATTTGTGGCGATGGAGCCTGAAACGGGCGCTGTCAAGGCTTGGGTCGGCGATATTGACTATAATCATTGGCAATATGACAAGGTGACCGCTGAGCGTCAGCCGGGATCCACATTCAAACTGTGTGTCTACACAGCCGCGATGGAGGCTGGACTCGGCCCGTGCGACGACCGTGTGGACGAGTGGAAGCAGTATGACGCTTTCGACAAAGACGGCAAGCCGACGAAGTGGACTCCGCGCAATGCCAACGGATACTATACCGGCGGAGCGATGTCGCTGAAGCACGCGTTCTCAAATTCGATCAACTCGGTGGCTGTCTCGGTGGCGCATGAGGTGGGCTTGAACCGCGTTGCCGACGTGGCTCATAAACTGGGCATCACCTCTCCGATAAAAGAAACTCCGGCAATGCCGCTCGGCACGGAGGATGTCACTCTGCTCGAACTGGTCGACGCCTACTGCACGGTGATGAACAAGGGCAGGCACAACGTGCCGGAGTTTGTCACCCGCATCGAGGACAAAGACGGCAAGGTGCTTTATGTGGCTGAACCGAAAAACGAGCAGGCAATCAGCGAGGAGTCGGCTTTCTTGATGCAGCAGATGCTGCTGGCTGGTATGACGGAGCCGGGAGGCACATCGCAAGCCTTGTGGAGCTACGACATCCATCATTTCGACACCAATTTCGGAGGCAAGACAGGCACTACGTCAAACAACAGTGACGGCTGGTATGTGGGCGTGACGAAAAACCTTGTTGCCGGATGCTGGTGTGGAGGAGAATACCGCAGCGTGCATTTCCGCAGCGGACGGATGGGGCAGGGTAGCCACACGGCGCTGCCTGCGTTTGGCTATTTTATGGAGAAAGTGCTGCGCGACCCGCAATTGGCTGCGAAATATCGTGGAAAGATTTCCGACAAGCCGTGGCCCGGACTGAGGGTCGACGACCGCCCGTACAATTGCCAGGGCTATGTGGCGCCTTCCGACACTACTGATGTTGACAGCACCGATGTTGAAGACATTGATATGCCCGAGGAAGAAATCGAGCTTGACAACAACGGCAATGAAATTCCGTCGGAACCGGCACAGGGCAATATTTGACGGAACAGTATAAAAACAATAACCGCGGAGGGCATAGGCTTTCCGCGGTTATTGTTTGTGAGTGTTGCTGATTAGTATTGTTCCTTCTCGTTGGGGAAATCAGAGGTCTTCACGTCCTCGATGTATTTTGCCACAGCTTCGGTGATGATTGAGCCCACATCAGCGTAGCGGCGCAGGAAGCGAGGCGAGAATCCCTTGTTGATGCCGAGCATGTCGTGCATCACGAGCACCTGTCCGTCGACACCGCCTCCGGCACCGATGCCGATGATAGGAATTTCAAGCATTTCTGCCACTTTTTTTGCCAATGTGGCGGGGATTTTCTCAAGCACGATTGCAAAGCATCCAATCTCCTGCAGCAGTTTGGCGTCTTCGATAAGTTTGTTTGCCTCAGCCTCTTCGCGGGCACGTACGGTGTATGACCCGAATTTGTTGATTGACTGTGGTGTCAGTCCGAGGTGACCCATCACTGGAATGCCGGCGCACAGGATGCGCTCAATTGACTCGCGCACTTCGGCGCCGCCCTCGAGCTTCACGCAGTCGGCATGTGTTTCCTTCATGATGCGGATGGCCGAAGCCAAAGCCTCTTTAGAGTTGCCCTGGTATGTTCCGAAAGGCATGTCTACAACCACGAGCGCGCGGTTCACGCCACGCATCACCGACTTGCCGTGATAAATCATCTGGTCGAGCGTCATCGGCAGAGTGGTCACGTTTCCAGCCATCACGTTGCTGGCGGAGTCGCCCACGAGAATCACGTCCATTCCAGCCTCGTCGATGAGTTTCGCCATCGAGAAATCGTAGGCTGTAAGCATAGATATTTTTTCTCCGCGCTGCTTCATTTCGAGCAGGCGGCGAGTAGTCACTTTCCGTTTGTCTTCTGTGTAAGTTGACATAATCAATTAGTTTTTAATTTAATTCGGCTGCAAAGTTACGTCTTTTAAATGACAAAAGGAAAAAAAGGTGCTGCCCACATCTGAAAATCGCTGAAATGTGCTAAATTTGCAAATAAAACATAAAAATCTGTGATATTATGATTGTACACGAACAGCTTTCTTTTCAGGATGCATTGTCGCTTGCCACAAAGCGAATTTTTGAAACAAAGGGACGCTCCCGCCGGTCTGAGTTTTGGTGGGCTATGCTGGTTGCCTATTTCATATCAAATTTCCTTCCTCCGTTTTGGCTTGTGACCATACCTATATCAATCAGACGGTTGCACGACACGGGACGCAGCGGATGGTGGATGTTTTTCCCAGTAGTGGCCACAATCATTATTGTCTCAATGTGTGTCTCGGATGTTCTTAGCTTTATGACGATGGATGATTTTGAGGACACCATTACTCCGTTTGTGGTATTTGGCAAGTATATATTTTTCTGTGGCATAGTTTCTGTATATCAGATTGTGATGATAATATTCTTTTGCCAGGACAGTGCGGAGGGCGAAAATCGCTACGGAGCGTCGCCGAAATATGAGGAAGAGCCTCCATGTGTCCCTCCGGAAGAAAGAAAAGAATAATGCTTTATGGATATCGAGCAGGTCAGGGAATACGCTTTGTCTTTGTTTGGTGTGACTGAGGATCAGCCGTTTGGCGACGACGTTGTCACCTTTCGTGTTGAAGGCAAGATTTTTCTGTGCCTTTGGCTGGGTGGAAGTCGGCTCGGCATGAAGGGTGAGAATCCGCGGTTTGCATGTAAATTGGCTCCGGAGAGAAACGAGGCGTTGCGCGAGCGATATGCGGCGGTGACCCCAGCGTTTCATTGGAACAAGAAGCATTGGAGCGACGTGTATTATGGGCAACTTGCCGCAGAAACCGTAACGGCGTGGATAAAAGAGTCGTATGAGCTTATAGTCAGTAAGCTGCCAAAGGCGGTGAGAGCAAAATATCAGTAACATTATATTCAGAATGAAAGCATATACATACATAGAGAAGGGCAAGTTTGCCTTGATTGACAAGCCTAAACCAGAACTGCAGGAAGCGACAGACGCCATTGTCCGTGTGACTCTCGGCAGCATCTGTTCAAGCGACCTGCATATAAAGCACGGGAGTGTGCCGAGAGCGGTGCCGGGCATCACTGTCGGCCATGAGATGGTCGGCGTGGTGGAAGCAGTAGGCGCCGACGTGAAAGGCGTGAAGGTAGGCGACCGTGTGACCGTCAATGTGGAAACCTTCTGCGGTGAGTGCTTCTACTGCAGGCACGGCTATGTCAACAACTGCACTTCTCCTCATGGCGGATGGGCTCTCGGTTGTCGTATCGACGGCGGACAGACGGAATATGTGCGTGTGCCGTTGGCGTCGCAGGGCTTGAACCGCATTCCCGACAGCGTGACCGACGAGCAGGCTCTGTTTGTTGGCGATGTACTTGCCACGGGATTTTGGGCGGCTCGCATAAGTGAGATTACGCCCGACGACACGGTGCTGGTTGTCGGTGCCGGACCTACGGGCATCTGCACGTTGATCTGTGCGATGCTGA
>ULPH01033087.1_pt1 | contig 15129 bp, 19 predicted proteins | sample 1953301 | NCBI WGS metagenome assembly ULPH01 (sample SAMEA4835623, study PRJEB28245) | human gut metagenome | biome: gut microbiome; material: fecal sample | place: Denmark | collected 2008 | reverse complement strand
ACGCAAGCCGTGGCAGATGCGGCAAGGCGCGAGCTTGTAGGCTCTGGCTTGCTGTTCAAGGGGATGATTCGATGATCCCGCCAATTCCTATTTCGGTGCGCACATCGAGCATTCAGGTTCGCAAGCCTGTTGAGAGCGATTTCGGCGGCGAGTACGGCGAGCCTGAGACGATCGAGAATGTGAGGTTCGAGGGCGTTTCCGCGATGGTTCGCGATGAGTACCGCCTTGTCGATGGCGCTAAAGGCTTGCTTTGGGTCGATGCGACCAGCAAGGGCGCGTTCGCCATCCCCGAAGGCTCGCTTGTCTCCGTTGACGGCGGCGAGTGGCTAACCGCTGCTTCCGTTGCCCCGTTCAAGGGTTTCGGAACGCGCATTCACCATTGGGAGATTCAGCTGTCATGAGCGATGGGATGAGCTTCAAGGTCGAGTTCGATGCCGAGGAGCTTCTCGGGCGCTTCGTGTCGGAGAACGCGAAGAAGGTTCTGCTCGATGACATCAAGGCTGATTCGAGCGAGTACGTGCCAGTGCGAACGGGAAACCTCCGCAATGATTCTGTGGTTGTGGATGTCTCGGACGGCTCGGTTTCGTGGACGGCGGAGTACGCTCAGGCAGTGTACGAGATGGATCACGTAGTATCGAAGGGGAATGACAAGGGGACTGGGCATTGGTTCGAGGTGGCTAAGGAAAACCATCTAGACAAGTGGAAGCAAGACGTTAAGGACGCTCTGTTCGCAAGATGAAACACACTATCGACCTACCTATTGCAGCGAGGGACGCTATCAGGGCGTGGGGGTTTGCGGACGCTGAGTGCCGCAGGCTCGACACCATGACGGGCAAGAGCGGGATCGTTGTTCGGCACATCGGAACCACTGTTTCAAGCGCCTACTACAACGGCGATAGGACGCTTCGCTACGTGTACCAGGTTGTGAGCCGCAGGACATCGGCGGCGCAGGCGATGGAGGAAGTCGCAACAATCGCGTACATGATGGAGCACATGCCGCTGAACAGCTCAAACGGCTCTTTCCGCTGCATCGATCAAGAGATTTACACGGAACCGCACGAGATAGCGGTTGACGATTCAGGCTATCACGTTTGGGCGGTCGGCTTCGTTGCCGAGATCGTCCCGAACAGCCGATAAGGAGGAATCACATGGACATCGGCTTCGCAATGAACTATGCGAACCTTTACGAGATCAACACCACGCCAGAAGCGGCGGCTCCAACGTGGGAGCGCGTTGCGGCAGGCATCAACTCCGTTGAGTGGGAGGGCAACGAGGAGGTTGCTCAGGATTCCTATTACGATGGTGACGGTCTTTCCTCTTCCGAGGTAACAGGCGGTCAGATCGTAGGCACCTTCGAGGGGCATCGAATCCACGGCAACCCCGCGCAAGACTTCATCGCTTCCCGCCTGGTTGCCTACGGCGCAGACCGCAAAACCGATTTCAAGTGGATTGCGCCAGACGGTCAGAAGCTTGAGGGCAAAGTGACCATCGCGAACATCAACCCTCAGGGCGGTGATCCGAACGCCAAGTCGGACTTCGGGTTCGAGATTCACTTCAACGGAATGCCGAGCTTCACCGAGGGCGATTCCGACACTTTCCCCGAAGCTATCCAGGCAACCGCAGTAACGGTTAAGGTCGGCGAAACCACAAGTGTGAACCCGACCATCACGCCTGCCAAGGCTTCCCCCGCCGTTGCCTACGCGATCGAGGACGAGGAGATCGCGACCGTTGACGCAAACGGCACGGTAAAGGGCGTTAAGGCAGGCAAGACGAAGGTAACGATCAAGTCTTGCGTTCGCCCGATCATCGCAATCCAGGCAAACGTTACGGTGTCCGGCTCCTAAGCCACGCCGTGCGACAACCAACAAAGATATAGAGCCGTCAGGGGCAAGCACCGCACCGCTTCCCCTGGCGGCTCTTTTTTTGTCTGCGGGTGCGGAAAACGGATAGCGAGGTGCGGAACATGGCAACCGTAATCGGACTTAAAAAGACCAAGCAGGAGATCAAGATCGATGATTCACCTGATTCTCCGTCCTTTGTGATGGACATGGGCGCAACGAGCGTATGGGGCAACGCGCAGAAGCTGCACTCCCTGCTCGGGGACGCGCGAAAGATCGAGCTGCTTCTAAGCGAGATCGATGAGGACAACCAGACGCTGGCGGATGAAGCGGTTGCAAAGACCAACGAGCTTTATGAGACGATCATCGATTCCTATCTTGAGGACGGCGCATACCAGCAGATCGTCGATTACATTTCTGGCGGCAACCGAACCGATGCGCTTTTTGCCCTGGCTCCGCTGATTTCCTTCTTCACGGAAAAGACCGTTGAGGTCATCGGCGAGCTTGACAAGGGCGCAAAAGAAAAGTACCTGGCTGATGTTGCAGCGCAAGCGCAGTAGGAAGCCAACGGCTTTCCTGTACGGCGGCGAAGAGGTGCTTGTTTTCGCCGATGCGCGGACTTCGCTCAAGGTTATCGACCTCTTCAAGGACGGCGAGCTTTACGAGGAGCTTAAAGCCGAGATACTTCTTCGGCTGCTCTTCCCCGATCCTGCGGGAACGGTGAAGCGGCTCGGGGAAGGCTTCAAGTCGTTTCTCTCCGAGCTGCTTTGGGAGCTTTGCGGATTGGACGTTGACGGGACGCACAGCGGCGATATAGGCGGTGAGCGCGTCATCGACTTCAAGCACGATTCAGAGCTTATAAGCGCATCGGTCATGGCTGCTTACGGGCGTTCCTTTGACGAGCTGGCGAGCCAATGCACCCTGCGCGAGCTTACCGTTCTGCTCGGTCTTGCGCCCTATGAGACACCGATCGGGCAGGCGGTCTATTACCGCACGGCAAAGCCGCCGAAGGCAACCAAGTACAACAAAGAGGAAGTCGCTAGGTTCAAGCGGCTCCAAGAACACTACCGGATTAAAGACCAGGTGCGGGTTGGGGATTCGATGCAACGGCAGTCGCAGGCTGCCTTCGATGCTTTCAAATCGCTCAGCATATCAGCGAAAAGGGGTTAGCCTATGGCGGCTGACGGCACCGTAACAATCAAAGCCATCCTCGATGCCGCTGGGGTCACTGGCGGCATCAAGCAGATAAAGCAGGGTCTAGCGGACGTTAAGGACGCTGCAAGCAAGGTCACGTTCGAGGAGCTTAAGACTGGCGGCACCAATGCCACGGCTCTAAGCGGATCGTTGAAGAGCCTGGGCGGCACGGTAACGCAGCACGTGACCATGCCCATCGCAGGCATGGGGGCGGCTATCTTCAAGAGCGCGTCAGACTTCGACACGGCTGCAAGCAAGATGGCGGCTTCGCTCAACCTCCCGAAGGAGACGGCTGAGGAGTTCGCCCGAATCGGGCAGGGCATCTACACAAACGGCTGGGGCGAATCGCTCGGCGAGGTAAACGATGCCCTCTCATACACCGCCCAAACGCTCAAGAACACCAGCGGCAACACGCAGGAATGGCAGAAAGACTGCGAGATCGTAACGCAGAACGCGCTGGTGATGGCTGACGTTTTCGGCGCTGACGTTAGCGAATCTGTGCGCGGCACGAACGCCTTGATGGAAGGCTTCGGTCTTTCTGCGCAGGAAGCAAGCGACCTTATGGCTGCTGGTATGCAGCGCGGCTTGAACTACACCGATGAGCTGGGCGATAACCTGTCGGAATACTCCGTCCGCTGGGGCGAAGCGGGAATGAGCGCAAGCCAGTATTTCAGTCTGCTCGAAGCAGGAACCGCTAACGGCGCTTACAACCTAGACAAGGTGGGGGACTTCCTCAACGAGTTCCTTACGTCACTTTCCGATGGGCGCATGGAAGCGGGGATAGGCGCTTTCAGCCAGGGAACGCAGGACGTTTTTCGGTCATTTCAGCAGGGCGGCGCAACAGCTCAGGACGTGCTGAACGCCGTTGTGGGTGAGCTTGGGTCGATGCCAGATCAGTACCAGGCGGCGCAGATTGCGTCCGAAACGTGGTCATCGCTCGGCGAGGACAACGCAATGGGGATGATCGAATCGCTTGCGAACGTCTCAGACACCTTCGGGGACGTTGACGGCGCCGCAAGCGAGATGGCAGACACAATGAGCCAGAGCCTAGGGGCGCAGGCTACTAGCGCGTTCCGCGAGCTGATGGCTGCATTGGAGCCTTTGGGCGAGCCGTTGGTGAACATCGCCAAATCGCTTGCTCCCGTGGTGAACGGCTTCGCGCAATGGTTCGCATCGCTCGGGAGCGGTGGGCAAACCGCAATCGCCGTTATCCTCGGTATCGTTGCGGCGATCGGTCCATTGCTATCGCTTGCGGGAACCGTTATCACCGTCCTGCCGATGCTCGGCGGCGTGTTCGCGGCGATCGCAAGTCCCGTTGGAATCGCAATCGCGGCAGTTGTTGGCGCTATCTCCGTTATCACGATCCTTTGGAACACCAGCGAGGAGTTCCGCAACGCGGTAATGGCGATCTGGGACGGCATATGCCAGGCGTTCTCGGCTGCTGGCGAGTTCATCGGCGCTGCAATCCAGGGCATCGTTGACTTCTTCGTCAACCTTGACAACACGATTGCGAGCTTCGCAGGGGCGGTCGTGAACTTCTTCACGGTGACGATCCCCGAAGCGTTCAGCTCCTTCATAGAGTTTTTCGCTTCGATCCCCGAAGCCATCGGAACGTTCTTGCAGACGATAATCGATAGCGTTGTCAACTGGGTTTTGCAGATGGTGCAGAACGCGTACAACGCAGGCTCGCAGTTCGTGCAGACGATCATCGACTTCTACTCTCAGCTCCCTGGGCGCGTTTGGGAGTTCCTTTGCAGCGTTGTGTCGAACGTGGCGAACTTCGTCTCTCAGATGATCGGCAAGGCGCAGGAGGTCGGCTCCCAGTTCCTGGGCAAGATCGTTGAGTTTTACTCTCAGCTCCCTGGGCGCGTTTGGGCGTTCCTGAGCGATGTCATCGGCAAGGCGGCTAGCTTCGTCTCCGAGATGGCGGGGAAGGCTAGGGACGCAGGCTCGCAGTTCATGTCCAACATCGTCAACGCGCTCTCCCAGATTCCTGGCATGGTTTGGAACATCGGATCAAACATCGTCAGTGGCATCGTTGGCGGTATTCAGAGCAATATCGGGAGCATTGCCAACACGCTGTTAGGCGGCGTTAGGAACGCCATCGACAACGTGAAGTCGTTCCTCGGCATTCACTCGCCATCGCGCCTTATGCGTGACCTTATCGGTAAGAACATGGCGCTCGGCTTGGAGATCGGCTACGAGCGCAACGACCCGATGGGCGCAATCGTGGACAGCGTCAAAGGCTTCGCATCTGACGTTAAGGGCGGCTTCGATTGGTACGCGAGCAGCAAGACGCTTGGGTGCCTGCAAACCGTCCCAGCAACGGCGGCGGTTGGAAGCGGTGCGGTGAGCACGACCAACAACAACACCGCGACAAACAACAGTTACACGTTCAGCGGTGACATCGTAATAAAGTGCGATGACGCTGAGCAGGTTCACGACATGGGCGAGCTTGCCCGTGCGATCATGAAGGCAGGTGGATACCGTGGCTGACGCATACAGCTCATGGATCGTTGAATGGCACGGCGGCAAGACCAGGGCGTATGTCAACGCCTGGGTCGAGAGCCAGACCGACAAGAAGGCTGTTATCAGAATCCAAGGCTGCTGCAACGCGTGGAGGATCACGCAGTACGGGCGGCGAATCAGAATCTACGTTGACGGCAGGGAAGTCGGCACCACTACCGATGTGGTGTTCTCGCGCTACGGTGCTGGGAACTTCGGCTGGATCGACAAGCGCGTTACCGTTGATCGCCAGAGGAACGGTCGCAACGTCACATGCTCCTGCCTGATCAAGAAGGAAGTAGTCAACGGCTACGGCGCATCGGGCAAGGACGAGCAGCGCACCGCTTCGGTAAACGTCTGGGTCGGCGCCGCGATCCTTCGCCCTCCATCCAAGCCTGGCAAGCCGAACGTCTCTCGCGGCAAGGCTGGGATCATCAACGTTGATTGGGAGAACAACGCAGCGAACGCCGTCAAAACGCAGGTTCAGCGCATGGAGTACGGCGGCGATTGGGCGACTGTTCTAAACGCTTCGAACGTTGTCGCGAGCTACAGCGATTCGGTTGGCGCGGGAACGTTCGCCTACAGAGTTCGATACGAGAACGCAGACGGATACTCTGGCTGGTCTGACGTATCGGAGTTCATCACGAGCCTTCAAGCACCAGCGGTGCCCACGATCGTATCCCCGCTCAACGGCGATACGCTGAACATCTCTGACGGCAACCCTACGCTGAGGTTCGCACACAATCCGCAGGACGGCAGCGAGCAGACGGGTGCTCAGGTTCGGTGGCGAGCCGACACGGAAACCGATTGGCAGACGGTGACGCTAACCACGGAATCGTCCCTGCTGCTCAACGTCATCACCGATGCAACGGTGAACAAGAACATAACGTGGCAGGTTCGCACAAAGGGCGCATACGATGGCGGGGGGACGGCTGAGAATGCGTGGTCTGCGTGGAGCGCAGCGATCACCTTCTTCATCAGAACGGCACCTCAGATCACCGTAAGCGTTGCGGAGAAGATAACCGAGGTTCCCGTCTCCGTGTCGTGGGACTACGAGGACGCAAGCGGCACGCAGGCTTACTATTCCGTGTCTTTCGTAAACGATGACGGCGTGGTTGTGTACTACGAGCGGTTAGAGGGAGCTGCCACATCGGTCGAGATCAAGCCTACGGACTTCACGCCAGTTCATCAGCGCACGTACACGGTCGAGGTTTTGGCGGTGTCCACAACGAGCCTTCAAGCGGTTGATTCCGCTTCGTTTACGGTCGATTACACCCCGCCAGCTGACCCAGTGTTCTCCGTTATGCTCGATCCGGACACGCACTCGAACGAGGTCACCGTTTACGACACCCTCAACGCCGTTGCAACCGAGCATTTCAACGTGTTCCGCGATGGCGAGCTTGTGGCAGACACGCTATACGATGGGCAAAGCTTCGTCGATGTTCTGCCGCCTTTGGACAAGCCGATCACGTACCGTGTCGTTGCCTACGCTGCTTCTGGCGCGGTTGCGGAAGCTTCGCAGACGGTGAAGGTGCCTTCAAACGGCTTCTTTTGCGTGAACTACGGCGTGGGGAACGCCAAGGTTGCGAAGATGCGGAGGAACCTGAGCAACCCAGATGGCGTTAAGGGCGAGAAGGTAATCAGAACCGTTGCAAGCTCGAAGCTACCTAAGGTTTTCTATGGAACCCACAAGACAAGGGAGAACACGGCTAAGGCTGACGTTTGGGCATTCCGCGATGTCCTTGGCGATGGCGATCTGGCAAGCCTTGCGGCGTTCATCGAGCTTGAGAACCACAACGGGGACGTGTGGCTGCGCTTCCCGTTCGGCGATCTGATCCTCGCAACGATCGACACATCGCACGACATGGACACTGGATCGCGCAACTGGGCAAGTGTTTCGATCGATTGGCAGGAGGTTTCCCGATGATCGACATGAACAAGGGAGGTCGAACGACCTCCTGGCGCTTCGTCCGCGTTCGGCGCGTGATTGGCTGGAAGTCGGAAGCCTACGAGGACAACGCCTATGAGGAAGTGGGAACCGTAAGCGGCATCACGTCATGCCGAATCGAAGAAGCGCAGCTCACGAGCCTTAAGGTTTCTGGCTCGATCGAGTACGTTGACATGCCCGACCTTGGGGACGATCTTCTGAGGGTTTACGCCGACATGGAGCTTGACGGCGAGGTCGAGTCCAAATGCTACGGTACTTTCTTCGTTTACTCTAAGAGCGAGGATGTTTGCGAAGGCTCGCACGTGGGAACCGCCGACCTTTACAGCGTCCTTGTGCTGCTTGAGAAGCGTCTGCTTGAGGACAACTACGCAGTAGGTGCGGCGTACACGGCTAATTACCTCCCCGTTGTGTCCGAGATGGTGTACGAGGTCGGCTTGCCGCTTATGCTCACACCAGGCGGCTGGGGGGTTGCAGCAATAAAGACATGGGAGGTCGGAACCTCCTTTCTTGAGATGGCGAACGACATCATGGAGCTTTACGGATACGGCTCGCTCAACGTTGACGTTTGGGGGAACGTCATCGCAAAGCCTTACCAAGACCCTGAGACAGCTGTTGCGACCACGGTTTTCAGCGACACCGAAGAGGATGTTTCGGACGAGAAGATCAAACGCGAATGGGACGTTCACGACACGCCAAACGTTGTGGTTGTGCGCTCTAAGCTCAAAGACGATTCAGAGGTCATCGGATCGGCTGAGAACGCCGATCCGAACAACCCGTACAGCACGGCGGCGCGTGGGATGCGCATAGTGCGGTTCGAGGAGGTTGAGGGGCTTGAGACGAAGGCGCAATGCCAGGAGAAGGCTGAGGCGCTGCTGATCGAGGGGATGCAATCAATCGAGCGCCTTACGATCGGTCACGCAGGCAAGCGGTTCAACGCAGGAGATACCGTTGCAGTTGACTACCAGCGAAGCGGTTTGAGCGGGAAATACAGCGCATACAAGCGCAGCGTGAAGGCAACTCCAGACACCGAGAGCGAGACAACGATGAGAAGGACGGTGAAGCTTTATGGCAACGTGGCGAAATCCTGATCAGCTCATAAAGGCGGTAGCCGATGCGCTAAAGCCTTTCCTGCGCAGGAATTACTGCAAGATCACCACTGGAAAGGTTACGGATACGTTCGATGACGGAACGGCTTCTGTGACGGTGAACGGAAGCTCGCTCATGGCGGTTCGGTGCTGCTCTTGCGCAAAGGGGAACGTGGTTCTGATCGTCTCGCAGGCAAGCAACCATTACGTCATCGGGGTAAGGCAGACATCATGATCGAACACGCTTTGCGGCTCGGAATTGACAAGCCGATACAGAACAGGACGGTAACGCTGAGGAAGGGCGAGAAGGGCAACGCGCGGCTCACTATGCACGTATACCAGGCAGCCGAGGAGCTTGACCTGACGCTCTACGATGTGGCGCTTTGCGTCATGCCGCACGGCTACGAGCTGCCATGCTCTGTGCTCAACGGCGAGGTCGTATACGAGGTCGATGAAACGCTTACGGCAATCGAGGGAGATTGCAGGGCGTATCTCCGGCTCTCGTATGACGAAACTGATGTGATTACAACGCAAGCATTCGACATTGAGGTAATGGAGGGCATCGCATGAGATATGCGCTTACTCTTGACCTGGCGAAGCCAGATGACGTTCGCACGATCAAGATTCGCAAGGGAGAGATCGGGTCGGTTACGCTCGCGATCGTTGTTAACGAGGACGGCGAGAAGGTTGACCTGACGCAGTACACGGCTGTACGCTTCTGCGCTTCGAAGCCTGACGGCGTGGTTTTCGAGAAGGTTTCCGTGATCGAGGACGGCACGGCAACGTACACGCTTCCCGCTTCCCTTGCTTCCGCACGGGGGAAGATCAGCGTAGCGTACGTGATGCTTGAGAAAGAGGGATACATCGGCACCACGCAATGCGTCTGCTTCGATGTGCTTGATGCTGTCCCGACCGCGCAGGCAGAAGCTGTCTACGTTCCCGAGTTCGAAGAGTTGAAGGGCAAGCTCGATGATTACGTTGCCCAGTACGCCGAAACCCTCAAAGCCATCGAGCAGGCAGAAGCAGACCGCGCAACCGCTGAGCAGGGGAGGGCAAGCGCCGAAACAGCGCGAACAGAAGCGGAAGCAGCAAGGGCGCAAGCCGAAGAAGCGCGTTCTTCGGCAGAAAGCACACGCGAAGCAGCGGAATCGAATCGCAGCGCGGCTGAATCTAAGCGTGCAAGCGAGGAGCAGAAGAGGGCAACGGCTGAATCTGGAAGGGTTCAGGCAGAATCCAACCGATCCTCGGCAGAAGGCACCAGAACCACGGCTGAGACGGCGCGAGCGGAAGCGGAAGCGAAGCGCAAGGCTGAGTTCGCGGACATGATCAGCGCAGCGCAGGGGACGAAGCTTCACATCTGCGCAGACGGCGAGTTCGGCACTGACGGCGTTCCATCGCTCGATGGATCGCCAGGGATCATCTACCTTGTGCCTTTCGGCAAGCAAGGCGAGAACGACCGATATGCAGAGTGGCTATACGTCAACAGTAAATGGGAGAAGGTGGGCGTTACTGGCTCCTCGTTCGACCCGATCCCAACCGACACGATAGACGCTATCGCAGGCGGCACCACCAAAACGGGCGATGAGGTGGTCAACACCACAGGCTTGAGCTACTTCTTCACGAAGCTGAGCGGCATCTTCTCAAGGCTCGGGCATAAGCACGGCAAAGCCGACATCACCGACCTTGCGGAATGGGCGAAGGCTGACAGCAAGCCGTCATACGCATACAGCGAGATCAGCGGCAAGCCAACGGCTTTCACGCCCTCTGCGCACACGCACAGCGCAGCGGACGTTACGGCGGGAATCCTCCCGATCACACGCGGCGGCACTGGCGCCGCAACGGCTCCCGAAGCGTTGGAGAGCCTTGGGATCACGGTAGGCACGGGCGAGCCGCCTGCAACGGGAACGCCTGGCTCTATCTACATCAAGCTCGGGGGGGGGCAATGATTAGCGGCAGCTCAACGCCTATAGGATCGATCACCGCATACGGAGGATCGACCGCCCCTAGCGGCTGGCTTATGTGCAACGGCGCGGCGGTTAGCAGGGAGAAATACAGCCTTCTTTTCGATGCGATTGGGACGATATACGGCGATGGGGACGGAAGCACGAACTTCAACCTCCCTGACATGTCGGGGAAAACAGCCATCGGATCGTCTGCTTCCCATGTATTAGGCGCCACGGGCGGCGAGGAATCCCATGCGTTGACGGCTTCCGAGCTTCCGAAGGATTACGCTTCGATCTTTGCCCGTCTTAACTCGTCCAAGGTTCCTAACTTATATCCGCGAAGCGGCGCAACGCACAAGACGGAATCGAGCGACTACACGCCCCTCTCATTGAGCGGAAACGCAGGAGTCGATATTGACGTGATCACGTTCTCGGGCGATGGCAAGGCTTTTAACGTAATGCAGCCTTATCTGTCTGTGAGCCACATCATCTATGCAGGGAGGTAAGGCATGGCTCGAAGAAAAACCGTAGCGAGCGCGAAGGGCAACCTCGGCAAACCGTCAGGCTCGAACTTCCAGGCGTGGGTAGAGATCGCATACGGCGATTTCCCCTCTGCTGACGAGGTTGAGATTTACACGGTTGAGAACGTCTACGTAACCGAGGGCGATGAGAGTTCATGGGCGCATGTGAGCTACGAGACTGAGCATCACGGATCGGGGACGGCATCGATCGGCTATACGGGCAGCTGGTACGGAACGCAATGGTCTTACCTCGGGACGTTCAAGCGCGGTCAAACCGTCAAGGCTAGGTGCAAATGCTACTACACGGGCGGCAGCGGAAGAACGTACACCTCGGAAGCGTCCTGCTCGTACACGATCCCGCTTCTTACGCCTGCAACCGTTTCGGTTGACAAGGAAAAGGCGAAGATCGGTGACAACGTGACCGTAACCGCTACGGGAAACATCACGGGAGAGAGCAACGCTTGGCTGTGGAACCTTGTCCCCGTGATGAACGCAGCGGAGGATGACAAGCAGCCTGTAGCCGATTGGGTCACCTTCGATTGGGGAACCGCTGAGCCTGGAAGCTCGCGAGTTGTAAGCGCGAACGATGAGACGATGACGTTCACACTCTCGGTTCCTAGCGAGTTCGATGGCTTCAAATATCTTTGCCTGCGTGTCGTGCAATATCAGGAATGGTACGGGAACACCTTCGATTGCCCGTCTGAAACGCTGTATGTTGACATCAGCGGCAACGGGAGCAGCGTCACCGCCTACGGCTCTGACGGCGCTGGTCTGCTATCGAAGATTCACGCTTACGGTGCTGACGGGAAGGTGTCAACGCCTGCCGTCTATGCGTACAACCAGGCGGGAGAGCCTGTGCAAATCCAATAGCAAAGCAAGCTTTAAGCGCACCGGAAACGGTGCGCTTTTTTTGCGTCCTGATACTGGCAGCGAAAATCAGCTCGAACGTTAACACCAGACAAAGGAGGAACAAGCAAATGGATGTTCTCTTCACGGCAGAGCAGCAATGGGCGATCTGGATCACGGCGGCGTTCGTGATCCTTGATGTTGTCTCGGGCGTAATGAAGGCGGCTAAGAACGGCGAGCTATCAAGCTCGAAGATGCGTGAAGGCTTGTGGCACAAGAGCGGCTATGTGCTGATCGTGTGCATGGCTATCTTGATCGAGATGGGAAGCCAGCATGTCGATCTTGGCTTCGACATGCCATTGATCGTCCCCGCCTGCATCTACATCATCGGCAGCGAGATCATGTCTATCTTCGAGAACGCAAAGGCAATCAACCCCGACCTCGACAACGGCAAGCTCGCACAATACTTCGAGCGGAAGGAGCAGCAGTGATGGCTGAGTACGAGACTGACAACGCAACCGAGGAGGAGCTTGCGGCGATGCCGAGCGGCATTGCCACCGATTCGGATATTCCAGATCAAACGGCTGAGGTTTTGGAGGTCGAGAACAATGGCGAATGCTAACGACTTCGTTGCGGTTGCTGCAAGCCAGATCGGCGTTAAAGAGAACCCCGCTGGAAGCAACCACGTAAAGTACGGCGAATGGTACGGCTTGGATTACAACCCTTGGTGCGATATGTTCGTTTCCTGGTGTGCTGATCAGGTGGGCGCTTTGGGCATTGTCGGAAAGTTCGCCTATTGCCCCTCGCATGTCAACTACGCGAAGAAGCTCGGGCGTTGGCTCGACCGCGAGGAGAAGCCGCAGAAGGGTGATATTGTGTTCTTCTCGAACGGCTCCCGAGCCTGCCACGTGGGAATCGTTGAGAGCCGCAACGGCTCCGCAAGCGTGACCACAATCGAGGGCAACACCTCGGTAAGCAGCAACGACAACGGCGGCGCGGTAATGCGCAGAACGCGATCCTATGGCGTTAAAGGCTCAAAGTGGTTCATCATGGGGTTCTTCCGTCCAGCATGGGACGGGCAGAGCGCCAATGTAACGCCGTCTAAGCCAGCGGAAACGCCTAAGCCTACCAACGGCTTCAATGATTGGGTTCTTCGCTTGCAGAAGGAATGTAACGCGCAAGGATTCGGAAAAGGCGAGCCAGAGGACGGCATTCCAGGCAGCAAGACCCTTGCAGGTTGCCCGCTTTTGAAGCGCGGTAGCCGAGGAAACATTACCAAGCTGATGCAGGAACGTCTTATTTCGCTTGGGTACAACTGCGGTTCGTGCGGCGCTGACGGCATCAACGGCAAAGATACATACAATGCTGTTCGTGCGTTCCAAGCCGATCATGGTCTTGAAGATGATGGGGAATGTGGACAGCGAACCTGGCGCAAGCTGCTTAACCTTTAAGCGCGCCGAACCGCGCCGAATCGCGGCGAATCACTTAAAAGATTCAGATTGTCACTAAAAGCTTTGAGTGAGGTTTTAGTGATAGAATCGCGCGAGAAGCCGCCTACGCCTCTGGCTCAAGCGAAACAAGGCGGCAGCCAATAAGAGAAGGCACCCCAACGGGTGCCTTCTCTTTATGCTCGACGAGAACGAAAAGGGTACGCGTTTAATGCGTACCCCTGGCGATGAGCAGGCATTGTCTGACGATCAAGCATGACCATATCACGCAATTTGCCGTCAGAACCAACCGTGGTCATTACGCCCACGGTTGCCCAAGGCTGCCTCTTCAGCCGTTTCAGTTGACCCCATCATAAAACGCATTGATCGAGTACTGCCTTATGCATGGGTGGTGGGGTAGCGTTTCGCTACCCCCACCTGCAATTGTCTTCGGTACTCGGTGAGATGAATAAGTTGACTATGTGTAATACACATATTAAAATTGCAGATTAGTGAAGGAGGTGGCACATGGTTGTTTATCCGTCGAAAAGGAGATACGACAAAAAGAATGTCGTACGTGTATCGGTTGCTTTTAACCGAAGCACAGAGCCCGAGCTAGTTGACTATATTGAATCGATCGACAACAAGTCAGGGCATATCAAAGATCTATTAAAGGCGGAGATGGAAAAAAGAGAAGATAAATAGGGCACCCCTAAAGTTTGGTCGCAGAAGGGATGCCCGGAGTTGCGGCAGGCTTGGCCTGCACTAAGGAGCATTATATCAATGTTGGAAGCTTTTATCGAAAATGCAGTTCAGACATTCGAACATCAGCAGTTCGGCAGGATCCGCGTAGTAGGTAATTCGCAGCCGCTCTTTGTAGCAGCTGACGTGTGCAAAGCGCTTGGCCTGTCAAATGCTACCGTTGCCCTCCAAAAGCTCGATGATGATGAACGGTCTAAGTTGAACTTAGGGCGTCAGGGAATGACCAACATGGTTACATTCTCTGGGCTTCTCACTCTTATCTTGGGGTCGCGGAAGAAAGAAGCGCGAGAGTACAAGCGTTGGGTTACTCACGAGGTGCTGCCTGCTGTTCATAAGCACGGCGGCTACCTCACGCCTGAGAAGGTGGAGGAGGCGCTGACCGACCCCGACACCATCATCCGCCTTGCCACCAACCTCAAGGAGGAGCGCGCCAAGCGCCAGGAGCTTGAGGCCGAGAACCGCGAGCTTGCGCCGAAGGCGCTGTTCGCCGACGCGGTGGCGGCATCCGACAACACCATGCTGGTGGGCGAGTTCGCCAAGCTGCTGGCATCGAACGATATCAACATCGGGCAGAACCGCCTGTTCGCGTGGCTTCGCGGAAACGGCTACCTCATGAAAGATGGCAGCTGGAAGAACATGCCCACCCGGCGCAGCATGGACATGGGTCTGTTCGTCGTGAAGGAGACGGCAATAACACACGCCGACGGGCACGTCACGCTGAGCCGCACGCCGAAGGTTACGGGAAAGGGACAGCGGTACTTCGTTGGTCGCTTCCTCGACTCGTCCGAGGCGGCGTTCGACTGCTCCATACGCAAGATGCTTGACAACGAGTGCAAGGGTTAGGCTCGGCTCAGTTCGTGAGGGCATCGGGTTTTCCCGGTGCCCTTTTTCTCTTACATGAAAGATCGTCCCGTTTGCTTAGATCATCAATGGAAGCAGAACGAATCTGGGAAGAATCGCTCCCGTTTTTCTGCTCACGGTCTTCTTCCCAGCGCAAGAATCGGCGTTCCCTCAGAACCATCAGAACCATTGGAACTCTCAGTAAACCCGATTGAACTAT
>ULPH01033828.1_pt1 | contig 15858 bp, 9 predicted proteins | sample 1953301 | NCBI WGS metagenome assembly ULPH01 (sample SAMEA4835623, study PRJEB28245) | human gut metagenome | biome: gut microbiome; material: fecal sample | place: Denmark | collected 2008 | reverse complement strand
AATCGGCGGCGGTGCATCGGGACTTATGTGTGCAATCACAGCAAAGAAACATGACCGTTCAAAGAAAATTGCAATAATCGAAAAAAACGACAGATTAGGCAAAAAGCTGATGTCAACAGGCAACGGCAGATGTAACCTGACAAATCACTGTATATCTCCCGATAAATATGTCGGTTCTTTCAAAAAGCAGAGTAAAAAAATTTTTGAAAGATTCAGTGGCGATGAAATGACGAATATCTTTAAAAACTTCGGTCTTTTAAGTTTTTACGATAACGAGGGCAGATATTACCCGATAAGCAAACACGCCGCATCTGTTCTGGATGTTCTGCGCTTACAGGTTGAAACACTCGGAATAGATGTTTTCACAAAACAGAATGTCAATTCTATAAAAAAAGTTTCAAACGGTTTTAAAATTTCGTCTGATGACAGCAAGAAAAAGTACGATTTCATATGTAACAAGCTTGTGATTGCAAACGGTTCAAAAGCCGCACCTAAGCTTGGCGGAAACGCAAGTGCAATTGATTATCTTAAAAATTTCGGTCATAAGGTTGTTTCGTTCTCCCCTGCTTTATGCCCTGTTAAGGTTAAAAGCGATGTTCTGAAAACATTAAAAGGTCTGAGAGTTACAGGCAAGGCACAGTTATACGGTGAACACGGTCGATTAATCAAGGAAGAAACAGGCGAAATTCAATTTACCGAGAATTCGCTGTCGGGAATTTGCGTGTTCAATCTTTCATTGTTTGCTAAACAAAACGACAAAATAGTGCTTGATTTATTGCCCGATTATTCGGAAAATGAGCTGATTAAAATAATCAGACAACATATATCATTGTTTTCTGATTTGCCGTGTGAACAGCTTTTGACAGGGATTTTTCAGAAGAGAATCGGACAGGCAATTCTGAAAATCAGCCGAGTTGATTTGTCAAAGATTTGTTCCAATCTTTCAAAGGACGAAGTATCAGGAATTTGCAAAACAATAAAATCGATGTCATTTACAGTAAGCGGAAAAGAAGATTTCTCACACGCACAATGTGCTTTGGGCGGTGTTTTAGGCAAAGAGATTGACGAAAACACTATGATGAGTAAAATTGTGAAAAATCTTTTTATATGCGGTGAGGCGATTGACCTTTGCGGTGAATGCGGAGGATTTAATCTTCATTTTGCATTTGCCGGCGGAATTATTGCAGGAGAAAATTTATGATCAGAGTGAACAATATACATTTAAGCCTTGACTACGATGATAAATCGGTTCGCAAGGCAGTTGCCCAACAGCTGAGGATTGAAGAAAAATCTATAAAAAGCTGTAAGATTTTTCGCAGATCGGTTGACGCAAGAAAAAAGGATAGTATCTACTTTCTTACAACCGTTGACGCTGAACTTAATATCAACGAGGATAAAGTCTGCAAAAAGTGCGGTAACGCTCAAATTGCGAGAAAGTATGAATATAATCAGATGAAATTTGGCAATGCTCCCTCCCCCATTGTTGTCGGAGCAGGTCCGGCAGGATTATTTGCGGCACTTATACTTGCAAGAAGCGGTGCAAATCCAATTCTTATTGAAAGAGGTCGTGATGTTGACAGGCGAACTGCCGATGTGAACAGGTTCTGGACAAGCGGTCAGCTTGACACAACTTCAAATGTTCAGTTTGGCGAAGGCGGTGCGGGAACATTTTCTGACGGAAAACTGAATTCAGGTACAAAAGATATAAGACAACGCAAGGTACTTGAAGAATTTGTAAGCCACGGCGCACCTGATGAAATTCTCTATAACGCAAAGCCTCATATCGGAACGGATATGCTAAAAGGAACAATAAAAAATATCCGCAACGAGATTATTGAACTCGGCGGAAAGGTTATGTTTGAAACGAAGCTTGTTTCAATGGCTTTTAGTGATAACAAGCTGAAAGCTATAACTGTTGAAACGGCTAACGGCGATGAAATTATAGAAACAGACAATATTATTCTTGCAATCGGTCACAGTGCAAGGGATACTTTTGAAATGCTTTATGATTTAAAATTGCCGATTGAGGCAAAGCCTTTCTCGGTAGGAGCAAGAATTGAACATCTTCGTCAAAAAGTTGATAAGGCACAATACGGCAGGTTTGCGGGCAATAAAAAACTCGGCTCGGCAAATTATAAGTTGAGTACACACCTTGATAACGGACGGGGTGTGTATACATTTTGTATGTGTCCGGGAGGCAAGGTGGTCAATGCGTCAAGCGAAGAAAACAGACTTTGCACCAACGGTATGAGTGAATTTGCTCGAGATGCCGAAAATTCAAATTCAGCGTTGCTTGTAGGAATAAACCCGGATGATTATGAATCCAACCATCCGCTTGCCGGAATGTATTTGCAAAGAAAGCTTGAATCAAAAGCATTCGTTGCCGGCGGTGAAAATTATAATGCACCCATACAAAGAGTTGACGATTTTCTTAATAACAGAAAATCCACACATCTCGGTGATGTAAAGCCAAGTATCGGTCCGAATTATGAGTTTTCAAATCTGAACGAGATTTTGCCTGAATATGTCAGCACTTCAATGGCTCAGGGCATTGTGAAAATGGGCAGAATGTTACACGGATTTGATGACGGTGACGCTGTTTTGACTGGCGTTGAGAGCAGAAGCTCTTCCCCCGTCAGAATCATGAGAAAGACAGATACGCTCGAAAGTGTACTTATTGAAGGACTGTATCCGTGCGGTGAAGGTGCAGGCTATGCAGGCGGAATTATCTCCGCCGCAGTTGACGGCATTAAATGTGCCGAAAAAATTATAGAAAAATCGAATAAATAAACCTCCGAAATCAATCGGATTGTGAAACGCCCCCTAAAGGTCAGAGCAAAAATCTGACTTTTAGGGGGCAATCATTTTTTACAGGCGGTTTATTTAGTATTGTGATTTAAACAAATAACAGTACCGCCCCGACAGTAAAAATCAAAACAGCAAAATGTGCTTGATTGTGCGGGGCGGCTCTTAGATAAACTTGTTAAATTTTACTTGGAGTATTTACTCCACTGTCCGTTTGAGTAAATCATATTTACATCGGGGATTTTTAAGTCACCTGTCTGTGCTGAACCGTTATTGAATATAGCATATTCTGCACCATTCGGAAGTTCAAATCTGTATGTGTTATTACCTATACTTTCCATAGCCGTGCCGGGCCAGCTCATATAAGTCGAATCTTTTGAACTCCATACATAGACATTTACTGTTGACCAGTTTTCCGTATTATTGAAATAAACATAATTCTTCGTCTGAATTGAAGTCGGTTCGGTTGTTGGCTCTGTGACATTTGTTGTAGGCTGGGTGGGTGCAACATTTTCTGTGTAAGTACCGCAGTATGAGTCTTCAACAATAAGCTTAACGATATAAGCCTGAATCATAGTTGCGTCTTTTACAGAAATAGCAGAATCCTTGTTTACATCAGCCGCAATGAGAGCCTCATCGCTTAAAGTCGATATGTTAGCAATGTATTTTTGAACCTCTGTTGAATCACAGACTGTAATTGTTCTGTTTAAATCAACATCACCGATAAGAATTCTGTTTGAAGGCTCTGTTACCGGCTGAGTTGTAGACGGCTGAGTTGTAGACGGCTGAGTTGTAGACGGCTGTGTTGTAGCAGGCTGAATTGTGGTAGGCTGTGATGTGGTAGGCTGAGTTGCGATTGTAGTAGGACGGACTGTCGTTGAAGGAGCTGTTGTCGGCTGAGTGGGTTTTACAGTCGAATAGTTCTGCCAAGAACCGTTGCTGTAAATTTTATTACCGTCTGCAATCCTGAGGTCATCTGTCTGACTGTCACCGTTGTTGAAGATTACATATTTTGCACCGTCAGGCACTTCAATATCAAAAATATTATTACCCTTGTCGGTCATTTTCTTGCCCGGCCACGATGTCATTTCTTTATTATCATCACTCCAGAAATATGCATTAACCTTAGACCACTTGGTTGATGAGTTATCATAAGCAACAACCTTAACGGCATTCGGGTCTACCTTTGTGTATGTATATGTTTCCGGATCGGATGTTGTCTTGCCGTCGCTTGCTTTTACTGTTACTGTGGTTACAGTATCGTAAGCAAGGTTTGTACCGATTGTAATTTGCTGACCGTTTGTGTAGTTTACAAATGCACCGTCATCAATTGAATACTGAGCATTTTTTGCATTCTTGCAATTGAGTGTAAGTGTGAGCTCATCTGTATTGTAGTTTGTTGAACCCGGAGTTACTGACGCTGAAGGTCCTTCGGGTTCGGCATCATAGACTACTGCAATACCTGATGAACCTATTGTACCTGAAATGGTGCTTGATGTAATTGTAAATGTATTGCCTGAAACAGCGTCTGTGTATGTACCCGGTTTTGCGTAACCGCCGCCGTTTTCTACCGATACCTCGCCGCTTCCGCTGCCTTTTACGATAACAGCACCGCCGTCTTTACGGGTAATTACAGAACAACCGTCTGACACTGTGTAGTAATCGGCTTTGCCGTCCATTGCATTATGGAACTTATTGATTTGTGCAACCTCACTGCTGGTGAAATGAGTTGAGCCTTTTTCTCCCATTTTGATACTTTCTTTGTTGGTTGAAGAAGGACGGGAAAAATAAAGAGCAGTAACTTTATTACGGCTTGCCGCAACCGCATAGGCACGGTCAATAACATTCTGACTCATTTCATTTGAAAAGCCCCAGTCTTTGTTGTTTGACCATGTATCATGGCTTTCACCCCAATAAAGAAGCTTATCGTTTGAAATGCCTTTTTCACTCCAGTTTCCGCTTGAAGTAGGAGCTTTGCCCGAATTAAACGAATCACGGAGTTCTTTACCGTAGTTACTGTCTGTGACAGAAATATAATCGGTATACTCTTTCATAATGTCTTCATTGCCTGTCGAACGGTCATCAGGACCACCGAGAATTTCGCCGTAGTTATAAAGACCGTACTGTGTTACCGATTTCCAGAAATCGTCACCCTCGCTCGGAACGCCAATGTGTTTTGCAGCGTCCCAACGAAGTCCGTCAACACCTACCGACTTGAGTTCCTGAACATAGTTGCAGACTTTTTGCTGAACATATGGATTTTCGGTTGCAATGTCCGGCATACCAATCGAGCCGTGTGTTACCTGCCAACGGTTTTTCCAGTCAATACCTCCGCCGAAGGTATGCCAATACTCGGATGGCTTTAAATCGTTGTCTATGTTGTTGTGATCGCCTCTCAAATGGTTAGCGACAACATCGACAATAATCTTAATCCCGTACTTTTCTGCCTCATCACAAAGCGACTGAAGTTCAGCCTTTGTGCCGACACCATTTGTTCCGATACTGAATGAAATTGGCTGATATAACCAATACCAAGTACCTGTTCCGTTTGGCTGTGCCGGAGAAGTCTGTATACTTGTAAATCCGGCTTTTGCAATTTTAGGCAATTCAGCCTTAATATCGTTATAAGTCCAGTCAAAACAATGTAAAATTACACCGTCCTGAATATTATCTTTGAGTCTGTACTTATTAGCCGATACGGTTGGCGAGCTTTCTGCCGCCTGAACACCGAGTGAACCGGATACAAAGGCAGATAGGCTTGCCGACAGGATGCTCACGCTCAATATTGCGCTGAGTATTTTTGATTTTGTTTTCAAATTTTTACACACCTTTCAAATTAATTTCAAAACTCTACAATGTGTCGAATCAGTCGACTGTAACTAATAAAATTAAATCAATTTTAATAGATTTCAGCATAAAGCAAAGTACAATAAAGAGCAGCATAAATGCAATGCATTTTTAAATTAATTGCAAATGTGCATAACATTTGTACAAATTGCTAAAATTCGACAATAATATTAAAGCACCCATACAAGGTGCCTTAATATGCGACTGTGTCTGTAAGCCGGGTTTTGTCGTGAACAGCCATCTATCTTGGCAGACCGTTACCGAATCTGCTCGATGCCACCTCCTAAGGACACGCCGAGCAAGCGTATAATGTCCTACCACGGTGTTGCTTCAAATAGGGTTTACACGGCAGAGCAGTCTCCTGCCCTCCGGTGAGCTCTTACCTCACCTTTCCATCCTTACCATATAATGGCGGTAATTTTCTGTTGCACTATCCCTGGAGTCGCCTCCGGCGGCCGTTAGCCGTTATTATTGCTCTGTGAAGCCCGGACTTTCCTCGCACAGTACCTTTCGGCAGCTGCTCGCAGCTGTTCAACACACTCGCATATTTATTTTATACCTTTTTTGTACAAAAGTCAAATGAATTTTGTGATTTTTACTTGATATAACGGCTTTTTAGGGGTATAATGAAAAGGAATTAATTATAAGGAGTTACCGATATGGATATCAGAAAAGAATCACTCAAAAAACACTATGAGTGGAACGGTAAGATTGAAGTTGTTTCAAGAGTTCCGATTAACTCGGCTGAAGACCTCTCTCTTGCCTATACTCCGGGTGTTGCAGAACCGTGTCTTGAAATTCAGAAGGACTATGACAAGTCTTTTGAACTCACAAGAAGAAACAACCTTGTTGCCGTTGTAACCGACGGTACAGCTGTTCTCGGTCTTGGTGACATAGGTCCTGAGGCAGGTATGCCTGTTATGGAGGGAAAATGTGCGCTTTTTAAGGAATTCGGCGATGTTGACGCATTTCCTATTTGCGTAAGAAGTAAGGATGTTGACGAAATTGTAAACGCAATTTACCTTATCAGCGGTTCATTCGGCGGAATCAATCTTGAGGATATTGCCGCTCCGAGATGCTTTGAAATTGAAAAGAAGCTCAAAGAGAAGTGTGATATTCCGATTTTCCACGATGACCAGCACGGTACTGCCGTTATTGTTGCCGCAGGTCTTATCAACTCACTCAAGCTTGTTCACAAGAAACTTGACGAAATCAAGGTTGTTATGAACGGTGCAGGTGCGGCAGGTATTGCAATTGCAAAGCACCTTCTTAATATGGGTGTAAAGGACATTACACTTTGCGACAGTAAGGGTATTATCTGCAAGGGTGATCCGAGACTTAACGCTGTTAAACAGGAAATGGCTGAAATTACTAACCTTTCTCACCTTGAGGGTTCGCTTGCAGATGCAATGAAAGGTGCTGATGTATTCCTCGGAATTTCTGCCGCAGGTTGCGTAAGCGAAGAAATGGTTAAGTCAATGGCTAAGGATCCTATCCTTTTTGCTATGGCTAATCCGACTCCCGAGATTATGCCTGACATTGCTAAAAAGGCAGGTGCGGCTGTTGTAGGTACAGGCAGAAGTGACTTTCCTAACCAAATTAACAATGTACTTGCTTTTCCGGGTATTTTCAGAGGTGCTCTCGACTGCCGTGCAAGCGATATTAACGAAGAAATGAAAGTTGCCGCATCTTTTGCAATTGCTTCACTCGTGAGCGATGAAGAACTTAATGCAGATTATATTCTTCCCGAGGCATTTGACAAGAGAATCGGCAAAACTGTTGCTGAGGCTGTTAAGAAGGCTGCAATTGAATCAGGCGTTGCAAGAATCTGATAAAGATTTGCAAATAAATATTTTAAGAGAAAGAAAAAGAGGAAAACAATGAAAAAGACAGTTACTTTATTGGTACTGATTTCAATGCTGTTCTCTACTGTTTTTCTGTTCACCGGATGCGGTGATTCATCGGTTAAGGAAATTAAGACTGCCGATGATATCAAAGGAGCATCCGTAGGTGTTCAGACAGGTACAACCGGCGATACTTTTGTATCTGACTATGAGGCTGACGGCACCAAGGTTATGCGTTACAGCAAGGGTGCCGACGCTATCGTAGCTCTTACACAGAATAAAATCGACTGTGTTGTAATTGACAGTGAACCGGCAAAGGAATTTGTAAAAGCAAATGCAGGACTAAAAATTCTTGATGAACCTTTTGCGGAAGAGCAGTATGCAATCTGCATTTCAAAGGAAAATCATGAACTCACCGAAAAAATCGACAAAGCTCTTGCAGAGCTTAAAGACGAGGGTGTTCTGGACAAAATCAAAAGCTATTACATAGAGGGTAATACTGATACCGTACCCTATGAATCACCTAAGGATATCAAGTATGACGGTGAACTTCATATGGCTACGAACGCTGCTTTTCCACCGTATGAATATGTTGAAGGCGGTAAAATTGTCGGTCTTGATCCGATGATGGCTACAGCAATCTGTGACAAGCTCGGTAAAAAACTTGTTATTGATGATATGGAATTTGATTCTGTTATCACTGCTGTTCAGACCGGCAAAGACGATTTCGGTATGGCAGGTATGACCGACACACCGGAAAGAAGAAAAAATATCGACTTTTCAACTTCATATGCAAACACAACTCAGGTTATTATCGTAAACGACAGTGCGTCGGGCAGTTTGTTCGGCAATCTCGGCGAAAGCTTTAAAAACACATTCATCACAGATAACAGATGGCAGCAGCTTTTAAGCGGTTTGCTTGTAACCCTTGAAATCACATTGTTTGCAGGTATTATCGGTGTTATTATCGGTTTTGTCATTGCTCTTGTAAGAGCTACTCACGATATTCAGCTTGACAAGAGAAAATGCAGGAGCTTCGGTGATTGTGTTCTGAAATTCTTTAATGTGATTTGCAACATCTACATTACTGTTATCAGAGGCACACCTGTTGTAGTTCAGTTGATGATTATGTATTACATTATTCTTGCATCTGTAAGAAATGGTATCTTTGCCGCAATCATTGCATTTGGTATGAACTCTGCCGCTTATGTTGCAGAAATTGTTCGTTCGGGTATTATGGCTGTTGACATTGGTCAGACTGAGGCAAGCCGTTCACTCGGTTTTAACAACAGACAGACAATGACAATGGTCGTTCTTCCGCAGGCAATTAAAAATGTTCTTCCTGCACTCGGCAATGAAATTATTACACTTCTCAAAGAAACTTCGGTTGCAGGTTATGTTGCACTTGCAGATATCACATATATTGGTAATATGATTCGTTCAAGAACTTACGAGGCATTCTTCCCGCTTATTACGGTTGCATTGATTTACCTTGTAATTGTACTTGTGCTTTCGTACATCCTCAGAAGATTTGAAAGGAGATTGAAAAAGAGTGAAAGATAACGCATTAATCTCCGTAAGAGGACTTGAAAAATCATTCGGTAAGGATATTCAGGTTCTTAAAGGTATTGATATTGACATTTTTAAAGGTGATGTAGTTGTTGTTCTCGGTCCTTCAGGCTCGGGTAAATCAACCTTTCTCCGTTGCCTTAACAGACTTGAGGAACCGACAGGCGGTCACATTTTCTTTGAGGGTACCGATATTACGGATCCAAAGGTTAATATAAATGTTCACCGTCAAAAAATGGGAATGGTGTTCCAGCAGTTTAACCTTTTCCCCCACAAGACTGTTATTGACAACCTTACAATGGCTCCTGTCAAGCTTCTTGGCAAGAGCAAAGATGAGGCTAAAAAAGACGCTATGGATCTTTTGGAGCGTGTAGGACTTGCCGAAAAGGCAAACGCATATCCGAACCAGCTTTCAGGCGGTCAGAAACAGCGTATTGCAATTGTAAGAGCGCTTGCGATGAATCCCGATGTTCTCCTTTTTGACGAGCCGACATCTGCACTCGACCCCGAAATGGTCGGCGAAGTTCTTGATGTTATGAAAGAGCTTGCCAAGGCAGGTATGACAATGGTTGTTGTTACTCACGAAATCGGCTTTGCAAAGGAAGTTGCAACCGATGTTGTATTTATTGACGACGGTGTTATCAAAGAAAAGAACAATCCGCAGGAGTTCTTCAATAATCCGCAGGACGACCGTTTAAAGGAATTTTTATCAAAGGTTCTTTAATTTTAAACAAAAATCAGAGGATTTCAGTTTTCGCTGAAATCCTCTTTTTTTAATTACTTATTCATTTGATTACCGTAAATATATTCTTTGGCTTTTGATATGAGTATTGATTTTTTGTTTGGGACATTTGCATCTACTACAAGCATTAGCAGATAATCGAGAATATTTCCGACATCTCTTCCCTCTTTTACGCCAAGATTTAAAACATCTTTACCGTTGATATCAAGCTGACTCAGCTTAAAACATTCGTTATCTTTGATTATTTCATTAAGATGTGTTTTAGCCGTTTCAAGATATCCGAGCTTTTCTTCTCGCTGATATTCAGACTGTGCAGATATATCGGCATATTCAACCTCTAACAACTGCTTTGTAAGGTCTGTACCGAGTACATTCATAACCTTTTTCATAAGCTTTTTACTGCCGTTAAAACGGACATCATGATATTCAATAAGCAGAAGAGTTTTGTTGATAAAATCAGACGGTAATCTTAGTCTGTGCAGAATTCTGTCTGCAATTTTTTTACTTTCAAGCTGATGTCCCTGAAAATGCGATTGACCGCTGTTGTCAGTGGTTTTAACAAAAGGCTTGCCGATGTCATGCAGAAGCATTGTCATACGAAGTATGGGATTCGGTTCAATTGTGCCGAGTGCAGTCAGGGTATGTTGCCACAAATCATACGAATGATGAATGTTGTTCTGATTGAAATTGAACATAACGGTAATTTCAGGGATAATAACAGCAATTGTTTCTCGGTAAGCATCAAGAATTTTTACGGCATCCTTACCGCAGATGAGCTTTAGAAATTCCGAAATCACACGCTCTGTTGCAATGTTTTTTAGCAAGTCTGCATTTTTAAATATAGACTTTGATGTGTTCTCTTCAATTGAAAATCCGTAAACAGAGGCAAAGCGTAATGCCCGCAAGATTCGCAGAGCATCCTCGTTAAAGCGTGTATCGGGATTTCCGACACAACGGATAATTTTATCTTTAAGGTCATTTTTACCGCCGTATGGATCGACAAGACCGTATTCAGCGTTATATGCCATTGCATTTACCGTAAAGTCACGGCGTTGCAAATCTTCGTTTATGTTTCGTGTAAAGCTTACACTGTCCGGATGACGGTTATCGGAATAATCACCGTCAATACGGTAGGTTGTGATTTCATAGACTTCACCGCCGCATACAACGGAAATTGTGCCGTGTTTGATACCTGTATCAAAAGTATGATAAGCCTCAAAGCATTTTTTTGTCTGCTCGGGCAAAGCGTTTGTGCAAATATCTGTATCATGCGGAGTCAATCCGAGAAGATAATCACGAACACAACCGCCCACTATAAAAGCCTCATAGCCTTGATTATTCAGTTGTCTGATTAATTTTTCAGCGTTTTTGTTTATTTGCATTTCTTTTTGCAGTCAGTTTAAGATGACTTTCCTTTTTGAATTTTTCTATATAGTGCTGTGCTATATTGTAGAATATATTAAATACAACAAATGTGCCTACAGCAAAGATTACAAGCAATATGATGTTTTCAAATGTAAGCGGTGCAAGTGAGAACAATCCGCCGAAGAAAATTGAACCGATTATTATTCCTGCGGAACATCCGATGACCATAACGGCTCTGAGCGGATTGAACGGGATTGATAATCTGATTACAAGCAGCATACATGAAAATGCAGTAAGATATACGCAGAGAGTTGAAAACTGTGCCTGTGGCATATCTGTCATATACTTTAAAATTGCGAGTAATATTGTATCTGCCGAAATACAAAAAGCTGTGGGGAGTGATCTTGCTATTATATTTACGGTGAAATTACCTTTTACTATATCTTTATTCGGTTGAAGTGCAAGAACAAATGATGGCAATCCAACCGTTAATGCACCGACAAGCGTAAGCTGTATCGGTTCAAAGGGATATCCTGTGCGGAAGAATATGAAGAAAATTGAAAGTATAACCGAATAAATCGTCTTAACAAGATAGAGTGCAGAGCTTCGTTCAAGGTTATTGATTGTTCGTCTGCCCTCTGCCACAACGCTCGGCATTGCGCCAAAGTCATTATTGACAAGTACAAGCTGTGACACATTTCGTGCGGCATCGCTGCCCGACGCCATAGCTACGGAGCAATCCGCCTCTTTGAGTGCGAGAACATCATTTACTCCGTCACCTGTCATAGCAACCGAATGTCCGTGCTTTTTAAGGGCAACCACAAGCTTTTTCTTTTGAGCCGGAGTTACTCTGCCAAACACATTACAACGCTCTGCCGCATCTTCAAGCTCTTTATCTGTTGTTACGGTTGACATATCGATTGCATTTTCTGCACCCTCGATCCCTGTGTCAAGCGCAATATTTTTAACAGTTTTAACGCTGTCGCCTGAAATTACCTTTAAGGTGACACCCTGTTCCTTAAAATATTTTACCGTTTCATTTACATTATCACGAAGTTTATCCTTGATAAGAATGAGTGCAAGCGGTTTTAAATCATCAGGCAATGAGTCTTTGTCCGGTTCACTATCGCTTTCGGCAAGAACAAGGATTCTGACGGTTTGATTTATCTTTTCAATCTCAGAATACACCTCGGAATACTTTTCTCTGCTTTTTAAAATACATTCAGTCGCACCGACTATGTAGGTCTTGCCGTTTTCAAATGTACCGCCCGACCATTTTGTTTCGGACGAAAAATCGCAGAATTTACTGCACTCATACGGTGAAACGGAATCCGAATAGTCACGCAGTGCATACAAAGTTGCATTCAGTTCATCGGACGCTTTTACAATTGAAGAAAGTGCTTTCTTGATTTTATTTTCATCAGCCCTAAACGGAATGACACCTGTTACCGTCATTTCGTCTGTTGTAAGCGTTCCAGTTTTATCAAGACAAAGCACATCAACTCTTGCAAGTGTTTCAATGCAATACATTTCTTGTACAAGCACCTTTTTAGATGAAAGCCTGATAATTGATACTGCAAGAACAGAACTTGTAAGAAGAATCATTCCCTTTGGAATCATACCGACAAGCGACGCAACAGTGCTGATTACAGCAGACTGCAATGTTGCATCGGGCAAGGTAAATTGTCGAATAAAAAATGCAATGCCGATTGGAAAAAGTACAAATGTACAGATTTTGATAATGAAATTGAATGACTCCATAATCTGAGAATTTACTTTTTTAATATATTTGGCTTCGTTATTTATCTTAGCGGCATAGCAATCGGCTCCGACCTTTACAGCCTGAGCATAGCATTTCCCTGCCGCAATAAAACTGCCAGAGAGCAGTTCATCTCCGACATTTTTTTCAATGAGATTTGACTCGCCTGTAAGCAAACTTTCGTTGACTCTGCAGTTGCCGTCGCATACAATGCAGTCGGCAGGAATCTGGCTTCCTCTTGAAAGCACAAGAATATCGTCAAGGACAATCTCATCTTTACTTATTTCTGCAATTTTACCGTTTCTGAGAACATTGATTTTTTTCTCAGACAAAATAGTCAGCTTGTCAACGCTTATTTTGGAACGAATTTCCTGAACTATACCTATAATTATATTTGCGATAACAACACCGATAAAAAGCATATTCTTGTGTGAACCCACAAAAATCAATGCCGCAAGCAAAATTACATTTATAAGATTGAAAAGCGTAAAAATGTTATCACAAAATATTCTTTTGATTGATTTGGTTTTAATATTAGTTGAAATATTTACCTTTCCTTCATCTATACGCTTTTGAACTTCGGAATCGGTAAGACCGACAAGGTTAGAATTTATGTTTTCCATATATACCTCATAATAAGAAAATGATATAATTTCAGAAAATAATTTACAATGCACGGCTGTTTATCGCCTTTTCAGAAAATCCTCTGCCAGTAACATTTTTAATATTTTCATCAACGCACTAATCTATATTATAAATGCAAATCATAATAAAGGCAACGGAAAGAAGGTGAATTTTTTGCGAAAATTTAAAGAAATTATATCAGTTGCCCTGATTTTCACATTATTATTTACTGTTTCGACTTTTTCGCCTTATGCCGCTGATGATAAAAATGAGGTTTACATTGGCGGTGAGGCTTTCGGAGTTAAATTTTATGCTAACGGAGCAATGATAATCAAGCTTGAAAGCTACTACGACGGTGAAAAATATGTTTGCCCCGCAAAAGACGGCGGACTTAAAGTAAACGATATTATAAAGAAAGTAAATAATACAAAAATCAGCACAAATGAAGAATTAAAGTCTGAAATTGAAAAATCAAACGGCAATGAAATTACTGTTGAAATTGATAGAAACGGCAAAACCGAAAACAAAACCGTTTTGCCGATTAAAAATACCGTGGGAGTATATCTCCTCGGTGCGTGGGTTCGTGACAGCTGTGCAGGCATTGGAACTATAACCTATTATAATGACAGCAATAATTATTTTGCCGCACTCGGTCATGGAATATGCGACTGTGACACGGCTGCTTTGTTACCGTTAAAATCGGGAGAAGCGGTTCGGGCTGAAATCAGCGGCATTGAAAAAAGCGTCTGCGGTAAAGCCGGCAGTTTCTGCGGATATTTTACCGATGATAAGTTTGGTAATTTGAGCGTAAACTCCCCTTTAGGAATTTTCGGAGATTTAACGAGTGAAAATTATAAAAGAAACAAGAAATATCTGATTGCAAATGACGATGAGGTAAAAACAGGAAAGGCTGTTATGGTAACAACGCCTGTCGGAGATATGCCGCAGGAATATGATATTGAAATCAAAAGAATATGCAACCGTGATATGACATCAAATGAAAATTTTGTCATAAAAATAACCGACAGCAGATTGCTCAAAAATTGCGGCGGTATTGTACAGGGTATGAGCGGTAGTCCGATAGTTCAAAACGGTAAAATTATTGGTGCTGTTACCCATGTTTTTCTGAATAATCCAAAAGAGGGTTACGGTGTATTTGCACAATATATGGCAAATCGCTACAATAATCAACACTAAATATATGATCGTTTGTTCATTTTTGATTTACTAACGCAAAATATAAAACTTTTTTCTCAATTTTTCAAAAAAGTTTTATGGAAGGTATTGCCAACTTTACCATTTTGTGGTAATATTAGTACAACAAAAATTACTGGGGGAAATCACAATGAACAACAAAATAAAACTAATCGTAACCGATGACGCTTCTGAATTTACGCAGGAAAATCTTAATATCTTACAAAGTAAGAATATTTCCGTTATTTTCTGTGCAAAAGACGGAGAAGAATTGTGCGATAAAATTAAAAGAGAAAGCCCTGATGTTGTACTGATGGATTCATTTATGACAAGGCTTGACGCAATCGGTGTTATGAGAAGCATTACACGAGAAAGCACGAAAGTGCCTGTATTTATGGTGTATTCGTCATTTCACAGCACTGTTCTTGAGCGTGAAATTATGAATTCGGGCGCATCATATTTTGTGTTGAAGCCGTATAACATTTCCGAATTAAGCACCATTATCAGCGATTTATCAGATTTGAGCAAGAAAAACAATTTTGGCAAAGGCAGAGTTATCGACGCTTTCGGAATTGAAATGAAAGTGACCGATATTCTCCATGAAATAGGAGTTCCGGCTCACATCAAAGGCTATCACTATCTGCGTGATTCAATCATTATGTCTGTTGAGCATCCCGAAATTATCAATGCCGTGACAAAACAGCTCTATCCGTCGGTTGCCAAAAAGTACGAAACAACTTCTTCACGGGTTGAAAGAGCTATAAGACACGCAATTGAGGTTGCATGGGATCGAGGTGACATTGATGTTCTGAACTCATATTTCGGATATACAATTCACAACGACAGAGGTAAGCCCACAAACAGCGAATTCATTGCCATGATTTCTGACAAATTAAGACTGCAGATTAAAAATGCAGGCTGAAAAAAGAGCCGCTCGTTAAGAGTGGCTCTTAATATATTATTTAGTTTTGCCGATATCGTGTCTGTAATGAGCGCCTTCAAAGGAAATTTTTTCTACTGCTGCATATGCCTTTTCAAGTGCCTCATCAAGTGTATCCGCTGTTGCAGTAACACCGAGAACTCGACCGCCGTTTGTATAGAACTTTCCG
>ULPH01039627.1_pt1 | contig 16480 bp, 11 predicted proteins | sample 1953301 | NCBI WGS metagenome assembly ULPH01 (sample SAMEA4835623, study PRJEB28245) | human gut metagenome | biome: gut microbiome; material: fecal sample | place: Denmark | collected 2008 | reverse complement strand
CTCGCCGCCGCAGCGCAGAAACGCCGCGTCGCAGTCCAGAATCTGCGGGAAGATGATTTCCAGCAGGTCAGCGTCCTCCGCAAAGGCAAAATCCGCCGATACATCCGGCGCGTTGATACGGTTGATGACCGTCTTGTCCGCGCCCTCGCCCGCCGCCGTCCCCAGCAGCATCAGCACCGTCAGCAGAAGTGTCGCCGCACGCCTGCCGAATCGTTTCCACCACGCCATCATTTCATACCTCCCGTGTCGTATTCCCATACATTCCCAGCAAAAAAGAGTGCACTTCCCCCTTGACATTCCGGGATATGTATGTTAGAATTTTAAATTGCATCAGTATCTTTGCATACTGTTGATTTTTCCTGCGCTTGTATTGTACACGGAAACGCGGAAAAATGCAAGCGGGAATTTTCGACTGCCATACATTTTCGCGCTTTTTCGCCAAAATTCCTGCAAAGCGGTGAAAAAACGCACGTTTTCACCAAGCAGAGGATGCTGGTTTTGACTGATGAAGGGGTGATCATACATCATGGCGCATGAGGTTGCAATGGGTAAGCTCCGGAAACGCATGAGCTTCTCCCGCATCAACGAAGGTCTGGAAATGCCGGATCTGATCGAGGTGCAGAAGAGGTCGTATCAGCGGTTCCTCGAAACCGACCTGAAAGAGGTTCTGGCAGACGCCTCGCCCATCACCAACTACAACGGCAATCTGGAATTGACCTTCACGGATTATTCTCTGGGTGAGCCGAAGAACTCCGTGGAGCGCTGCCGCGAGCGGGATATGACCTACGCCGCGCCGCTGAACATTCACGTCCACCTGTACGACAGCGAGACTTCCGAAATTAAGGAAACCGATGTCTACATGGGCGATTTCCCCCTGATGACGGAAAACGGTACGTTCGTCATCAACGGTGCTGACCGTGTCATCGTCTCCCAGCTGGTTCGTTCGCCGGGCTGCTATTATACCCGCACGCTGGACAAGGCGGGTGTGCCGCTCTACTCCAGCCAGATTATCCCCAACCGCGGCGCGTGGCTGGAATACGAGACGGACTCCAATGACATCATCTGGGTTCGCCTTGACCGCGCCCGCAAGCTCTGCCTGACCACGCTCCTGCGCGCGCTGGGCTACGAAACGGACGACGACATCCGCAATCTGCTGGGCAACGACAAGCGGCTGGAAGCGACGATGGCGAAGGACACCACCGTGGCGGAAGCAAGCAAGGATCGCGGCGGCGCGGTGCGCACCCTGCGCGAACAGGCGCTGCTGATTATCTACAAGAAGCAGAAGCCGGACGAGCCCGAATCCGTCGAGAGCGCGACGAACATGTTCAAGTCGCTGTTCTACGATCCCAAGCGCTACGACGTCATGCGCGTAGGCCGCTACAAGTTCAATAAGAAGCTTTCCATTGCCACCCGCATCAACAAGCATATCATCGCTGAGGACATTATTGACCCCCGTTCGGGTGAAGTGATGTTCCGCGCGGGTCAGGTGATTGACCTCGAAACCGCACGCCGTGTGCAGAACGCCGGCGTCAACCGCGTTGTGGTGGACTGCGAAGGCGAAAAGCGCATCGTCATCGGCAACAACTTCGTGGATGCGGCGGAGTATCTGCCCTTTGACCCCAAGGAAGTCGGCATCCTCGAAATGGTGCACCTGCCCACTTTGAAGGCGATTATCGACGGCTTGGGCGAGGATGTGGAAGAAGAGCAGCTCAAGCAGGTGATTGCGGACAACGTGCAGCACCTTGTGCCCAAGCACATCACCGATGACGACATGGTGGCCTCCATCAGCTATCTGCTGGGTCTGCCCTACGGCATCGGCACGACGGACGACATTGACCACCTCGGCAACCGCCGCCTGCGCAGTGTCGGCGAACTGCTGCAGAACCAGTTCCGCACAGGGCTGAGCCGCATGGAGCGCAACGTCCGCGAGCGCATGAGCGCGCAGGACGGCTCGACCGACTATCAACCCGATTCCCTGATTTCCATCCGTCCCGTGACGGCGGCGATTAAGGAATTCTTCGGTTCCTCCCAGCTGTCGCAGTTCATGGACCAGAACAACCCGCTGGCTGAATTGACCCACAAGCGCCGTTTGTCCGCTCTGGGTCCCGGCGGTCTGAACCGTGACCGCGCCTCCTTCGAGGTTCGCGACGTACACTATTCCCACTATTCCCGCATCTGCCCGATTGAAACGCCTGAAGGCCCGAACATCGGTCTGATCGGCTCTCTGGCGACCTACGCCCGCATCAACGAGTACGGCTTTATTGAAGCGCCGTACCGCCGCGTGGACAAGGAGCATCGCCGCGTCACCAACGAGCACGTCTACATGACGGCTGACGAAGAAGACCTGTACCGCATTGCGACGGCCACCGAGCCGCTGGATGAGAACAACTGCTTCGTCAACGACATGATTACCGTCCGCGAAGTGACCGAATATGTGCAGGTTCCGGGCGATCAGGTTGACTTCATCGACGTGTCGCCGCGTCAGGTCGTTTCCATCGCGACGGGCATGATTCCCTTCCTGGAAAACGACGACGCCACCCGCGCCCTGATGGGTTCGAACATGCAGCGTCAGGCTGTGCCGCTGCTCGTTCCGGAAGCGCCGTATGTCGGCACGGGTCTGGAATTCAAAGCCGGTCACGACTCCGGCGTGGAAATTCTGGCACGCGAAGACGGCGTGGTCGAGAAGGTGGACGGCAACACCATCGTCATCCGTGATGATTTGGGTGAGCGCCACGTCTACCACCTGACCAAGTTTGCCCGCACGAACCAGTCCAACTGCGCCAACCAGCGCCCGGTCGTTTCCGCGGGTCAGCGCATCTGCAAGGATGACCTGCTGGCGGACGGCCCGTCCACCGAAAAGGGCGAAATCGCGCTGGGCCGCAATGCCCTCATCGGCTTCATGAACTGGGAAGGCTATAACTACGAGGACGCCGTCCTGCTGTCCGAGAAGCTGGTTAAGGAAGACATTTACACCTCCATCCACATGGAGGAATTTGAATGCGAAGCCCGCGAAAGCAAGCTGGGGCCGGACGAAATCACCCGCGATATTCCGAACGTCGGCGAGGACGCGGTGAAGGATCTCGATGAGCGCGGCATCATCCGTATCGGTGCGGAGGTTCGCGCAGGCGACATTCTGGTCGGCAAGGTCACGCCCAAGGGTGAAACCGAGCTGACGAGCGAAGAGCGCCTGATGCGCGCCATCTTCGGCGAAAAAGCGCGCGAGGTGCGCGACACCTCCCTGCGCGTGCCGCACGGCGAATGGGGCGTTGTGGTCGATGTGAAGATTTTCGACCGTGCGCATTCCGATGAGCTGTCCCCGTCCGTGCAGCAGATGGTTCGCGTCTACATCGCCCAGAAGCGTAAGATTTCCGTCGGCGACAAGATGTCCGGCCGTCACGGCAACAAGGGTGTCGTTTCCCGCGTCCTGCGCGAGGAGGACATGCCTTTCCTGCCCGACGGCACGCCGCTGCAAATCGTGCTGAACCCGCTGGGTGTTCCGTCTCGTATGAACATCGGTCAGGTTCTGGAAGTGCACTTGGGTCTGGCTTGCCGCGCGCTGGGCTGGCACATTGCCACGCCCGTTTTCGACGGCGCAACCTACCCGGAAATCCGCGAATGCCTCGAAATGGCTGCCGACACGATGGCCAAGCCGGTGGATGAGAGCAACCCGCGGATGATGCAGAGCTACTTCCACAATGGTCGTCCGCTCCGCCTGAATCTGGATGAAGAAGGTCGCCGCCTGTTCTTGGACGGCAAGATTCGCCTGCGCGACGGCCGTACCGGCAACTGGTTCGAGAACCCCGTTACTGTCGGCGTCATGTACTTCCTGAAGCTGCACCACTTGGTTGACGACAAGATGCACGCCCGCTCCGTCGGTCCGTACTCCTTGGTCACGCAGCAGCCGCTGGGCGGCAAGGCGCAGTTCGGCGGTCAGCGCTTCGGCGAAATGGAAGTCTGGGCGCTGGAAGCCTACGGCGCGGCGAACACCCTGCAGGAAATTCTGACCGTGAAGTCCGACGATACCGTGGGTCGCGTCAAGACCTACGAAGCCATCATCAAGGGCGAGAACATCCCCGCCCCGGGCGTGCCGGAATCCTTCAAGGTGCTGATTAAGGAACTGCAGGCGCTGTGCCTGGATATCAAGGTGCTTGACCGCGACCGCAACGTGATTGAGATTCCCGAACTTGACCCGGAGGACATGGCGCCGCCGAGCAAGAACAATGCGCCCGAACAGGACAAGCAGGAATCGCTCACGACGCTGCTGCCGGAGGACGAGGACGCCGATGCCATCAGCAACGACTTCCCGGACAATGACTTCCCGCTGAATGATTTGGATTCCGACAGCGAGGACGACGATTTGTCGATTCCGCTCTCCTTCGATGACGACGAGGAAAACGACGATCTGGACACCATGCGTCTGGACGATTTGGGCTTTGACGACATGAATCTGGATGACGACGATCAGTAATTGACACATGAGCCTATCAGCCGGACAGGAATCCCCTTCCGGCTGATGGCTTTCCCGTACAGGACATACACCGGTGTTACAATGAAGGGAGTGTGAACCCTTTTGTTTGAGCTGACCAATCTTGACGCCATCCAGATCGGCATGGCCTCTCCTGAGCAGATTCGGCAGTGGTCTCATGGTGAAGTCACCAAGCCCGAAACCATCAACTATCGTACCCTGAAGCCCGAAAAAGACGGTCTGTACTGCGAGCGCATCTTCGGCCCGACGAAGGACTGGGAGTGCGCCTGCGGCAAGCACAAGCGCATCCGTCCGAAGGACAAGAACCTCGTGTGCGACAAGTGCGGCGTGTCCGTCACGCGCGCCAAGGTTCGCCGCGAGCGCATGGGTCATATCGAACTTGCTGCGCCCGTGAGCCATATCTGGTACTACAAGGGAATCCCCAGCCGTATGGGTATGCTGCTGGAGCTGTCCCCCCGTGTGCTGGACAAGGTGCTGTATTTCGCGAATTTTATCGTCCTTGATCCCGGCAACACCGCCGTGACCAACGTCGCCCTGCATGACCTGATTAACGACGACCAGTACCGCGCCATCATGGAGAAGCCCGACCGCGGCAGCTTCAAGGCGATGATGGGCGCCGAAGCCGTGCAGACGATGCTGCGCGAGCTGGATTTGGACAAGCTGAGCGCTGAACTGAAGGCGGAAATCGAAACCCTGACGAGCAAGGAGCGCAACCGCGACACCGAAGGGCAGAAGCGTGCGCACGCCGTGAAGCGTCTGGAAGTTGTCGAATCATTCCGCGCCAGCGGCAACAAGCCCGAATGGATGGTGCTGACCGTCCTGCCGGTTATCCCGCCGGATCTGCGCCCGATGGTGCAGCTGGACGGCGGCCGTTTCGCCGCGTCTGACCTGAATGACCTCTACCGCCGCGTTATCAACCGCAACAACCGCCTGAAGCGCCTGCTGGAACTGGGCGCGCCGGAAATCATCGTCCGCAACGAGAAGCGTATGCTGCAGGAATCCGTGGACGCGCTGATTGACAACGGTCGCCGCGGTCGTGCGGTCACTGGCCCCGGCGGACGCGCGCTGCGCAGCCTGTCTCACACGCTGAGCGGCAAGCAGGGCCGTTTCCGTCAGAATCTGCTGGGCAAGCGCGTTGACTATTCCGGTCGTTCCGTTATCGTCGTCGGCCCGGAAATGAAGCTGCATCAGTGCGGTTTGCCCAAGGAAATGGCGCTGGAGCTGTTTAAGCCCTTCGTCATGCAGCAGCTGCAGCTGCGCAACAAGGGCATGAACGTCAAGAGCGCCAAGCGCGCCGTGGAAAAGATGAAGCCGGAGGTGTGGGACATCCTCGAAGATGTCATCAAGGATCACCCCGTGCTGCTCAACCGCGCGCCGACGCTGCACCGTCTGGGCATTCAGGCGTTCGAGCCGATTCTGGTTGACGGCAAGGCGATTAAACTGCACCCGCTGGCTTGTACCGCTTTCAACGCCGACTTCGACGGCGACCAGATGGCTGTTCACGTCCCGCTGTCTCTGGAAGCACAGGCGGAAGCCCGTTTCCTGATGCTGGCGCACAACAACATCCTGAAGCCGCAGGACGGCAAGCCGGTTATTTCTCCTTCTCAGGACATGGTTATCGGCTGCTACTACCTGACGATTGAAAACCCCAACGGCAAGGGCGCCGGCCGCGTCTTCCGCAATCCGGACGAAGCGCATATGGCGTATGCCTTGGAGCAGATTACCCTGCAAAGCCCGATTAAGGTGCGCATTGAGCGCGAATTCAACGGCGAAAAGGGCAGCAAAATCATTGACACCACGCTTGGCCGCCTGATTTTCAACGATGCGCTGCCGCAGAACCTTGGCTTCAAGAAGCGTGAATGCCTTGATGACATGTTCGCGCTGGAGGTCGATCAGCTGGTCGGCAAGAAGCAGCTGTCCAACATCGTCGATATGTGCTTCCGCTCTCAGGGCGAGCACAAGTGCGCACTGGTGCTGGACGCGATTAAGGCGCTTGGCTACAAGTACGCCACCGTCGGTTCGCTGACCGTTTCCGTTGCGGACATTAAGATTCCGCCGATGAAGCAGCAGCTGCTGGACGAAACGGACAAGAAGGTCGCCCATGTGAACGAGATGTTCGCGGAAGGTCTGCTGAGCGAGGACGAGCGTTACAGCCGCGTCATCAATCTGTGGAACACCTGCACGAACACCCTGCGTGACCAGATTCTGCCGAACCTCGATCCTTTCAACCCGATTCGCATGTTCACCGACTCCGGCGCCCGCGGTTCTGCCGCGCAGGTGTCGCAGCTGGCTGGTATGCGCGGCCTGATGGCGTCTCCGACCGGCAAGACCGTGGAATTGCCCATTCGTGCAAACTTCCGCGAGGGTCTGAACGTGCAGGAGTTCTTCCTGTCTTCTCACGGTTCCCGTAAGGCTCTGTCCGACACGGCTATGAAAACCGCTGACTCTGGCTATCTGACCCGCCGTCTGGTCGATATTTCGCAGGAAGTTATCGTCCGTGAGGAAGACTGCTTCCTGCAGCGCGGTCTGCCGATTCGCGGCGTGCATGTTACCGAACTGCTCAGCGGCAAGCAGTCCATCGAATCGCTGGAGGAACGTCTGCGCGGCCGTACGGCTGCTGCCGACATCACCGATCCGGCGACCGGCGAAGTGCTTGTCCACCAGAATGAGCTGATTGACCACGCCAAGGCGAAGACAATTTGCGACGCGGGCATCAAGAGCGTGTTTGTGCGCTCCGTGCTGACCTGCTGCACGCGCAACGGCGTCTGCGCCCGTTGCTATGGCCAGAACATGGCGCACGGCGGCAAGGTCGATGTCGGCGAGGCGGTCGGCGTTATCGCGGCACAGGCCATCGGCGAACCCGGCACACAGCTGACCATGCGTACCTTCCATACGGGCGGTATCGCATCGGGCGAGGATATTACACAGGGTCTTCCCCGCGTCGAAGAGCTGTTCGAGGCGCGCAAGCCCAAGCGTGAAGCGGTTCTGTCCGACATCAGCGGCACGGTGTCCATCCACCAGACCAACCGCAACAAGAACGAGCTGGTCATCACCGCCGACGCGGGCAACTACGCGCGTCACACCCACAAGGCTGCTTCCGGCACGGTTGCTGTGCAGGTCGGTCAGGTGGTGCGTCAGGGCGATGTGCTGATTTCCGGCGCAACGAAGGCGAAGGTCGCCAAGGACGGCACCAAGTCCACCAAGACCACGGACATCAAGTCCACGCTGGCAGGCACGGTCACGATGATTAACACCAAGGGCGTGGGCGTCGTCGAGGTCGAAGTCACCTCCAGCGTTGCGGAATTCGAGCAGAAGACCTACCCCGTCACCTATGGCAGCCGCCTGCGCGTGCAGGAGGGCGACCATGTGGAAGCGGGCGACATCCTCATCGAAGGCTCCATCAACCCGCACGACCTGCTGCGCATTCTGGGTCAGAGCGCGGTGCAGGACTACCTGCTGAAGGAAGTTCTGTCCGTGTACCGTCTGCAAGGCGTGGCCGTGGCGGACAAGCACATCGAAATCATCGTCCGTCAGATGCTGCGCAAGGTGCGCGTCGAGGACAACGGCGACACCGAGCTGCTGCCCGGCTCGCTGGTTGACCGCAGCCACTTGGAGGAAGCCAACATGAAGGTGCTGGAATCCACCAAGCTGCGCGTGGAAGACGGCGGCGACACGGGGCTGGCGATTGGCAGCCTTGTCGAGGCGGACGAGCTGGAGGAAATCAACCAGCGCATCCGCGTTTCCGGCGGCTCTCCCGCAATTGCCCGCGACCTCAAGCCCGCGAGCGTCAAGCGTGTGCTGCTGGGCATCACCCGCGCTTCTCTGGCGACCGACTCCTTCCTGTCCGCCGCGTCCTTCCAGGAGACGAACCGCGTGCTGACCGAAGCCGCCATCAAGGGCAAGATCGACCCGCTGATTGGCCTCAAGGAGAACGTCATTCTGGGCAAGATGATTCCCGCCGGTACGGGGATGCACCGCTACAAGGATATCGACATCCGCGAAAACTACGGTTTCTGATTTACAGTTGACAAAAGCCGACGCAGAGAGGCGCCTTTGCGTCGGTTTTTGAATAAATGCATAAAGATAGGAGCGATGGTTTCATGATAAAAAAGTATGAGAAGCTCATTTGCGTTGTTATACTCTGCATCACGTTCATCATCATTGCCTGCATTGCGAAATCTGCCATCATTCAGGCAGCGAAGTACCTTTCTTCTATGGCTGTCTCGATTATTTAAGATAAAAAGGGGGATTAAAATATGAAAAAAATCATCATCATGCTTATTCTCTTGTTGGTTTGCTTCGTACCCGCCCTTGCTGAAAATACTCCTGAAGTAATTGTTGACCCATCTGTAAAAAATGTTCCTAATTATATCATCGACGACATTATTACCGAGCATCCAAACGCGGGCGTTATTCACATCAATAAAGTCGAAACGGCCACGCCACTTGATGCGATTTCAACCTGTTCAGGTCTTTCTGTTTATAGATATAGTAATATAGCGAAAAATTATCGTGTGTTTAACGGTCGCTGGCGAACAGATTTCATCATTTCCGTTGCACGTGGCGCGGAAACTAAACTTTCGTCAACCTACTCTGCTTCTGTATCTACTTCCGCCTCTGGCAGTGTCACCTCTGGTGACGATAAAAGTGCGCCTGTTCCTTCAGCGTATACTTTAGGGTTGAATCTTTCAGCCTCTGTAAGCTGTACTATTTCAACTGAACGCACCTTCAAGGGGCCTTCAGAGGATTCCGAGTATAATTCACGTTCTTTCTATGTTGCCTATTACGGTGATATTGGTACATGGACTTGTACTGCTACCCGGACTTTTCCCGCTTCAACAGTGCAAATGGGAGGCACGTTTATTGAGCCAGTTCGGTACGCGGAATACTCAATTGATGAAAAAATAAAGTAATTCTCACCAAGCGACCATTGCGCCTGATGGTCGCTTCTTTTGTAAGGCTGATGTAGGAAGGAGTTTCTCATGCGCAACATCGTCCTCATCGGGATGCCCGGCTGCGGCAAATCCACCGTCGGGGTCGTCCTCGCCAAGTCCCTCGGCATGGATTTTGTCGATTCTGACCTCGTCATCCAGTCCACCATGGGCGCAACCCTCGCCCAGCTCATTGAGCAGCACGGCGACGATGGCTTCCGCGACATTGAGAACCGCGTCAACGCCAGCATCGACGTGCAGAACAGCATCATCGCCACGGGCGGCAGCGTCGTCTACGGTGCGGAAGCCATGGCGCACCTCAGAAGCATCGGCACGGTCGTCTACCTCCGCCTGACGTGCGAGAACATCACCGAGCGGCTGGGCGACCTCCATGCCCGCGGCGTGACGATTAAGCCCGGCTGGACGCTCCGGGATTTGTACAACGAGCGCTGCCCGCTGTATAAGCAGTACGCCGACATTGTGCAGGACTGCGACGGACTGCGCCTGCGGGATGTTGTGGCGGAATTGCAGAAGAAGCTGAAAGGCTGACAACACCGGCTGTCCCCCGACTTTTCCGGGGCTGGCAGCCGATTTTTTGCGTGCAGAATCGCATGTTCCTTGCATTTTCAGGGAATGTATGGTATACTGTATGATGGTATGTTGCATGATGCGTATCCTGCGCCGTCCGGCAGAATACGCGGCAACTGCCTGATATGCGGACGGAACTTGTTCCGAAAATGAGGAGGTTTTTTTGTGTCCGGTGACCCATGGGCTGGCCCTTTGCTGCTTCAGCTGGTCCTGATTTTTCTGAGCGCCTGCTATGCCGCCGCTGAGGTGGCGCTGCTCTCGCTCAACTCGACAAAACTGCACCACGACGCGGAGGAAGGCGACCCCACAGCCGCCAAGCTGCTCCGCATCACGGATGCTCCTGCGCGCACTCTCTCCACCATTCAGGTCTGCATAACGCTGTTTGGTTTTCTGGGATCAGCGCTGGCGGCGACGCAGTTTGCACCGCGACTGGCTGGAGCGATTCTTTCTGCCGGGGCTGGCATCGACGCGGGCGTGCTGAACGTCCTCTGCGTCATCCTGATTACGTTCCTTCTTTCCTACCTGACGCTCTGTCTGGGAACACTCGTGCCCAAGCGCCTCGCGATGAAGAATCCCGAAGCGATTGCGCGCCGTTCGCTGCTCCTGCTGGAGGTCAGTACAGTGATTTTCCGCCCGTTCGTGATGCTGCTGAACGCCGCCACGCACGGCATCCTCCGCCTTTGCGGCATTGACCCCAACGCCACCGAGGACGAAGTGACCGAGGACGACATCCGCATGATGGTGGACATCGGCGGCGAAAACGGCGCGATTGAGGAAGCGGAAAAGGAAATGATCGAAAACATCTTCGAGTTCAACAATTCCACTGCCGAAGAGGTCATGACCCACCGCACCGACGTTACCAGCATCTGGGTGGATGATACAGAGGACGAAATTCTCCGCACCATCTGCGATTCCGGTCTGAGCCGTTTCCCCGTCTACAACGAAAACATGGACGACATCATCGGTATCCTCAACACGCGCGACTTCCTGCTCAATGCCCAGTCCGACAACCCGAAATCCCTGCGCGCGCTGCTGCGCGAGGCATACTTCGTGCCGGAAACAGTGCAGGCTGACCAGCTCTTCCGCAACATGCAGGTGAAAAAAATCCACATGGCGATCGTCGTGGATGAGTACGGCGGCATGAGCGGCATCGTCACGATGGAGGACTTGCTGGAAGAAATCGTCGGCAATATCTACGACGAGTTTGACAAGCAGACCGAAGCGGAAATCGTCCGTGCGGGCGACAACACTTGGCGCATCAGCGGCAGCACGCCGCTCAAAGACGTCAACGACGCGCTCGACCTCTCGCTCCCTGAGGACGAGGATTACGATACGCTGGGCGGCTTGATTTTCAGCCAGTTCACCACCATTCCGCAGGACGGCAGCACCCCCGATTTGGACTGCTTCGGTCTGCACATTCATGTGGAGAAGCTGGAGGATCACCGCGTGGAGACCGCGCTCGTCACGAAGCTGGCGACCGAGGACGACCACGCCGACGACCACCCGGAAACGCTGCTTGACCGCCTGCGCAGCCGCGACGATAACGACGCGCAGACCGACAATGGGAAAGGAAACGAAGACAGGTAATTCATCATGGATACTGATTTGCAGGCCACAGACCCTTCTTTACAATTCATGACCAGCGGTGTGCTGGATACCACGTTTTATGCCACCTACAAGAAATGGCTGCTCTATCGCACCCAAGACCTCAACCTCTACGTTGCGATGCTCGTCATGGCAATCGCCGTCGCGCTGATTTCCATCTTCTCCCGCAGCTGGTACGTCATTCCCGCGGGCGTTGTGTTCATCGCCGTGCTATACATGATGATGATGCGCAACCGCACGCGGATGCTGAACGCCCTCAGCCGCGCGCTGGAAGAGCAGTACCCCGAAGGCATGGCGGAAATGTCCATCGCCTTTGGCAGCGACGGTCTTCATCAGCTGAACCAGACCACGGGCGACTTGACCGTTCTCCCCTACGACAACCTGACCGACGTGATTGAAGGCGAGGACTCAATGGCGCTGCTGACCCGCGCGAACGCCCTGATTCCGGTATTCACGAGTCAGCTGACCGAAAGCGAAAAGGAGCATCTGCTGGCTCTGCTGGCGGAAAAAGCCCCCAAGTGCAAGCATCATCGCGCCTAAAAAGCAAAATCACCGACCAGAACCGCGTGTACTGGTCGGTGATTTTTGTTGTGCGATTTTTTGATTTTTCTAACGGAAATGGGCTGTTTTGTTGCATGGGTTTCGCCACTGCAACAAGAAAAATCAAGCAACACAGAAGCCGTAGAAGGAGTTCAGCAGGAATCCTTTTATTCCTGCTTCCCTCTCGAACACGCCGCATAGTGCCCCGCGCGCACCTCGCGCAATTCGCAGCTCGCCGTTTTGCACGCCTCCGTCGCCCACGGACAACGCGTGTGGAATACGCACCCGCTCGGCGGGTCAATCGGCGAGGGCAAATCACCTTCCAGCAGAATGCGCTGGCGATTGTCACGCGGGTCAATCGACGGCACAGCAGACATCAGCGTCCGCGTGTACGGGTGCTGCGGATGGTCGAACACCTCGTCCGTGTCGCCCTCTTCCACCAAGTGACCCAGATACATCACGCCCACGCGGTCGGAAATGTACCGAATGACGCTCATGTCGTGCGCCACAAACAGGTACGTCAGCCCGCGCTTGCGCTGCAACTCCTTCAGCAGGTTGATAATCTGCGATTGAATCGACACATCCAGCGCCGACACCGGCTCGTCGCACACGACAATTTTCGGGTCAAGGATCAGCGCGCGCGCCAAGCCGATGCGCTGCCGCTGACCGCCAGAGAACTCGTGCGGATAACGGTAGAAATGCTCCGGACGCAAGCCGACCTGCGCCATGATGTCCAGCGCCCGCGCCATCCGCTCGTTCTTGTCGCCGATATGATGAATCGCCAGCACTTCCATCAGCATGTCGCCAACGCGCTGCCGCGGGTTCAGCGACGTGTACGGGTCTTGGAACACAATCTGCACATCCCGGCGGAACGGCAGCATTTCCTTCTTGCTCAGGTGGGTGATGTCCTGATCGAATAGCGTGATTTTCCCGCTCGTCGGCTCCAGCAGGCGGATGAGCGTGCGCCCCAGCGTGCTTTTGCCGCAGCCGCTTTCACCCACCAGGCCGTACGTTTCGCCCTGCCGCAGCGCAAGGCTCACGCCGTCTACCGCCTTGACTTCCTTGACCGTCTGCCCCAGCGCCCCTTTGACCGGGAAGTAGGTGCGAACGTCCTCCGCTTTCAGGATGATTTTCTCCTCGCTCACTGCGCGTTCGCCTCCTTCTGCGCCAATTCCGCCGCCCGGAAGCAGCGGACGCTCTGCTTGTCGCTGACGGGCGTCAATTGCGGCGTTTCCTGACGGCAGCGCTCCGTCGCATACGCGCAGCGCGGCGCGAACCGGCAGCCCGTCGGAATCTGGCTGAGCAGCGGCACCGTGCCGGGAATCATGTACAGTGGTTTCGTGCGATCGCCTTCCATGCGGGGGATGGAACGCATCAGCCCCTCGGTGTAGGGGTGGCACGGATGCTCAAACAGCGTCAGCACATCCGCTTCCTCGACAATTTGTCCCAGATACATCACGATGACGCGGCTGCACGTCTGCGCAACGACGGCGAGGTCGTGCGTAATCAGCATCACGCCCATGTTCAGCTGCTCATTCAGGCGGACAATCAGCTCCATGATTTGCGCCTGAATCGTCACGTCCAGCGCGGTCGTAGGTTCATCGGCAATCAGCAGGTGCGGACGGCACGCCAGCGCAATGGCAATCATCACGCGCTGCCGCATACCGCCAGACAGCTCGTGCGGGTACTGGTCGAGGCGCTTTTCCGGCGCGGGAATCCCCACCAGACGCAGCATCTCCAGCGCCTTCTCACGCGCCGCCTTCTTGGACAAATGCTGATGAATGCGCAGCGGCTCACTGATTTGGTCGCAAATCGTCAGCACAGGATTCAGGGAACTCAATGCGTCCTGAAAAATCATCGACACACGCGAACCGCGGATGTCCTGCATCTTGTGGAACGGAATGTCCAGCAGCGACTGCCCTTCCAGCTTGACCGTGCCGCTGTACCGTACCAGCCGCCGTTCGTCATACAGGCGCATGATGGACTGGCTCGTGACGCTCTTGCCGCAGCCGCTTTCGCCCACGATGCCCAGGATTTCGCCCTGATACACGTCAAAAGAAACGCCATCAATCGCCTGCTGCCAGCCGCGCTCGGTGTGGAAGCTGGTCGCCAGCTGACGGACTTCCAGAATCTTTTCGCTCATTCCTGTGTCCTCCTTAGCGACCGCTCAACGGGTCAATCAGGTCGCGCAGGCCGTCGCCGAACAAGTTGAAGCCCAGCACGGACAGCGCCGTGAAAATCGCCGGAAATACAATCATCCACCAGCCCATGTAGACATAGCCGCGCGCCTCGTTGAGCATCCCACCCCAGCTCGGATAGGGCGACGGAATACCCGCGCCAAGGAAGCTCAGGGACGCTTCGGAGATAATCGCCGTAGCGAAGGTGAACGTCATCTGCACGATGATGGGCGAAAGGATGTTTGGCAGGATGTGCCGCCAGAGGATGCGCGTGCGCCTTGCGCCCACCGCCGTCATCGCCTCGGCATACGTCTGCTCGCGCGCCAGCAGCGCCTGTGAACGGGCAATGCGCGCCACGCCGGGAATACTAACGATGGTCAAGGAGATGATGACATTCTTCATGTTTGCGCCCAAGACCGCCATCAGCGTAATCGCCAGCAGAATGTTCGGAATCGCCTTCAGGCCGTCGCACAGGCGCATCAGCACGTTGTCCAGCACCTTGTTGACGGAGGCGTACAGCCCCAGCGCCGTGCCAATCAGCGCGGACAGAAGCCCGACGGTAAAGCCAACCGTCATGGAAATCTGCGCGCCGTAAAGGACACGGGCGAAGATATCGCGCCCCAGATTGTCCGTGCCGAAGAGATGCGCGGCAGACGGCGCCTGAAAGCGTTCCTGCATCGTCGCGGTGTACGGGTCAACGCCCAGCAAGCCCGTAATCAGCGGGGCGAAGACAGCACAAATCAGCATCAGCAGCACCAGCACCATGCCGACGACGGAGAGTTTGTTGCGGAAAAATTTGCGGATGGAAACAGCGCGCTGCTCACGGACGAGGCGGCGGCGAAGCTGGCGCAGGGATTCGCGATTCTGCGCGGAGATGGATTCGGTTTTCATCATGCAGTTCGCTCCTTTCGTCAGTCCAGCCGGATGCGCGGGTCAGCCAAACCGTAAATCAGGTCGATAATCAGGTTGATGAACACGTTGAGCATGGCAATCAGCAGCGTAATTGCCTGAATCACCTGATAGTCGCGCTTCTCGATGGAATCCACCATCAGCGAGCCCATGCCGGGAATGTTGAACAGGCGCTCGACAACCGCCGCGCCCGCCAGCGCACTGATGAAGCCCTGCCCGACGACGGTGATGACGGTCAGCAGCGCGTTGCGGAAGGTGTGCTTCGTAACAATCTTCCATTCGCGGACGCCCTTGGAGCGCGCCATCTTGATGTAATCGCTGCCCAAGACCTCCAGCATGGATGCCTTCGTCATGCGCATCATGTACCCCGCGTGGATGAAGCCCAGTGACACCGCCGGCAGCGTCATATAGCGCAGGAAGGGCAAAAATCCGTCCGTGAACGGGTTCTTATAGCCCGCCGCGGGCAGCACGCGAAGATTTACCGCGAAGAGCAGCACCATGCCCAGACCCATCAGGAAGCTCGGCAGCGAAATGCCCAACATCGACAGCACCGACACGAAATAGTCGGCAATCGTGCCGCGCTTCTTCGCCGCCAGCATCCCGCACGGAATCGCAATCAGAATGGTGATGAGCTGCGAATAGATGGCAAGCAGGATGGTCGGCTGGAAGTGGCTGGCAATCATTTCGCTGACAGGCTTATTGACGACGGCGGGTGACGTGCCGAAGTCGAGCCGCAGACAATTGCCCACCCAGCGGAAATACTGCACGACGAGCGGGTCATCCAGACCCAGCTGCGTATGGAGCGCCGCAATTTCCGCCGCCGTTGCGTCCTCACCCAGCATAGCGGTCGCTGGATCGCCGGGGGTGAGATGCACCAGCAGGAAAATGACCACCGACACAATGAAGATGGTCGGGATGAGCGACAGCAGTCGCTTGAGCACATACTTTTTCATGCTGTTCCTCCTCAGCAGGGATGGGGGTTTCGCCTCTGCGGAGGCGACCAAAGGGCAATGAAAACAGACGAAGTCTGCGATCGCTATTTGGAAACCTTCGGGCGCCGCTACTTTTGGGGTTATTTGCGGTTGATTTTGTCCGTTTCTTGGATAAACACGCGAAAGTTCTATGAGCGTGTCGCCAACTCAATCGCGCGAAAGGGAGTCCAGAGGGTCAACGACCCTTTTGCAGGGTGAAGGGGCAGCGCCCCTTGGGTTTCCCCAATAAATCACGCGGAAGCAGTATGCAGT
>ULPH01016738.1_pt1 | contig 17211 bp, 9 predicted proteins | sample 1953301 | NCBI WGS metagenome assembly ULPH01 (sample SAMEA4835623, study PRJEB28245) | human gut metagenome | biome: gut microbiome; material: fecal sample | place: Denmark | collected 2008 | reverse complement strand
ATCGCCTGAACTGTATCCTTCGGCAGCCATACCATTCACAGCGATGGAGTTGTAGAGGTTGAAACGCGAAAGGTCTTGCGGTCCGTAGGTCTTGGACAGCTTCACGAACTGCGAGAGCGGTGTCATCTCTTCCCCAACACGGGTGTAGATGTGGTTCAACGATTCCGGCGTGACACGGCTCGACGGTTCCGCCTGTATCATCACACGGTAGAGTTTGGAGAAGCGGTTGAAGTTAGACACGTACCCTCCACCGTAATATCCGGCAAGTGTTTCCAATATCTCGCTCGGAGAGATGCCAGCCTGCTCGCACTGTGCCGCGTCGATGTCCACCCAATACTGCGGGTAGTTGGTCTCGAATGAAGAGTAAACTTCACCTATTTCGGGACGCTCGGAGAGAGCCGCCACAAAATCGTCCGTCACCTTCTTAAACTCGTTCACGTCGCCACCACGCTTGTCCTGCATGTACAACTCAAAGCCGCTGCCCATGCCGTAACCCGGAATCATCGGCGGTGCTACGGCGAATATAGAGGCTTCGGGTACATCGGAAGCGATGCCATAAACCTGTGCCATCACGCCGTCAGCCGACTGCATAAAGTCCGTGCGCTCTTCCCACGGCTTGAGTGTGAGAAAGAACATGCCCATTGAGGGACCGGAACCGAAGAAAGAGAAACCGGAGGTATAGCTACTATGTTCGATACCCGGAATCATGGAGAAACGCTTGTCGAGCTGTTCCATCACTTCCACGTTACGTTGTAACGACGTACCCGGACGGCTGTTCATGCTTACATAAACCATACCCATATCTTCCTGTGGTACAAGTCCGGTCTTCGTATAACGCACCATCACTACGAGCAGTGCCAACGCCGCCGCGAGTGTGCCCCACATCAGCCACCGTTTGCGAATAAAGAACAACACACCACGCACATACTTACTCACCATAGCGTCAAACACGGCGTTGAACGCCTTACGGAAACAGGCAGCGAAATTATTCTTCTCATTGCCATGCTCATCCCTGTAAGGTTTCAGCAAGAGGGCGCAGAGCGCAGGCGAGATGGTGAAAGCGTTAATTGCCGAAAGACCGACTGCCACCGCCATCGTGATACCGAACTGCGTGTAGAACATACTCGATGTTCCGCCCATCATCGCCACGGGAATGAACACCGCCATGAAAATGAATGTGGAGGTGAGTATGGCCGATGATATACCCTTCATGGCATGGTTCGTAGCCATATATGCCGACTGATAGCCCACGTTGAAGCGTGCCTGCACCGCTTCAACCACTACGATTGCATCGTCCACCACTGTACCGATGGCAAGCACCAAGGCGAAGAGCGTCAGCAAATTTATAGAGAAACCTGCCACGGACATAAATGCAAAGGTGCCGATGATGGACACGAAGATGGAGATGGTAGGTATCAACGTTGAGCGGATATCCTGCAAGAAGAAATACACCACCAATACCACTAATACGATGGCAATTATCAAGGTGATGATAACCTCGTGTATAGAGGCTTTCAGAAAGCGGCTCGCATCGTTCAGCGTCACGATTTCCAATCCCTTTGGCATCTCTTCGGCAATTTCTTCCAGCGTCTTGTCTATCTCGTCGATAACCTCCGAAGCATTTGATCCTGCCGTCTGGAAAACCAACGCCATTGAAGCATTATGCCCGTTCAGTACGGAGGTGTAATTATACGTTTCGTCCCCAAGCTCTACATCCGCGACTTCCCTCAACCGCAGCACTTCGCCTCCCGGCAGCGAACGGATGACAAGGTTTCCGAACTCCTCCGGTGTGGAGAAGCGTCCACGGTATTTCATCGTGTACTGATAGGTGTTGTCATGGTTCTCGCCGAAAGCTCCCGTAGCCGCTTCAATGTTTTGCTTCTCCAGTACGGCGGTGATGTCCGAGGGCACGAGCTTGTACTGTGCCATCTTGTCCGGCTTCATCCAGATACGCATACTGTAGTTGGAGCCGAGCGGCATCACATTGCCAACACCAGCGATACGTTTCAGCCGGGGCTCGATATTGATTTTCATGTAGTTGTTCAGAAACTGCTCGTCATATTTGTCGTCCGGCGAACACAGGGCGAGCGTCTTCAACTCGGCATTCTGCTGTTTCATGGTAGTCACACCGATGCGTGTCACCTCGGCGGGCAGCAAGCTCAACGCCGTGGACACACGGTTCTGCACGTTCACCGCAGCCATATCCGCATCGCTTCCCTGTTTGAAATAGACGTTGATTGTTGCATCGCCCGTGTTCGATGCCGACGAGGTGATGTAATTCATGTCCTCCACACCGTTGATGGCCTCTTCGAGCGGAACAATCACGGCTTTCTGCACTGTCTCGGCATTAGCTCCCGGATAATTGGTATATACCTGTATCGTGGGTGGTGCGATGTCCGGATATTGTTCTACCGGCAACGATACAAGTGCCAGCATACCCATCAGCACGATGGCGACCGAAATAACGGCCGACAGGATAGGTCGGTCGATAAAGTATCTTAAATTCATATAGGCTATTTTTCTCCTTTCATTCTTAATTAATTATTGGCTCCGGGTTTTGATTGATATCCTCCGGATTCTGTTTTTACGATTATCTCCATACCATCCTGCACAAGACCGACACCCTCGCTGACGATGCAATCTCCTTTTTGAAGTCCGCTACGGACAATATACTGCTTTCCGTTATGAATCTTCTCGACGTTAAGCTGCGTGGCGACAGCCTTACCATCTACCACTTTGTAGGCAAACAGTTTGTCCTGCAACTCGTAGGTCACCGATTGGGGAATGATAAGGGCCTTCGGAATGGAACGAGGAATTATCACTTTTCCGATTCCACCGCTGAACAGTAACCGTTGGTCGTTCGGGAACACGCTACGCACGGACACCGTTCCCGTCTGCGGATTGATTACTCCGCTGATGGTCTCGATGCGCCCAGCTTGGTCATAGACAGTTCCGTCGTTAAGCTGTAAACGGACGGAAGGCATCTGCCGGATGGTTTCATCGGGTGAACCGTACTCCCGAATCAAGGCACGGAGCTGGTTTTCCGTCATCGAGAGATAAACATACATTTCTGCATTATCCGAAACGGTGGTCAGCGGTTGCGCCATTGAAGGACCTACCAATGCACCGACACGGTACGGCAACGTACCGACCGTACCGTTCGACGGACTTTTCACCTCGGTATATGAAAGACTGTTGCGGGCATTTATTTCCTCTGCCTTCATTTGTTCCAATCCGGCTTCGGCTACTGCCAGTGTATTTTTCGCCATCAAAAGGTCGTATTCTGAAATTACATTCTCACGTAGCAATGCTTGTTTGCTCTCGTAATCCAGCCGTGCCGTTTCCACCTGCGCCCCGGCAGCGTGTACATTGGCCGTAGCTGTCCGTAAAGCCGCCTGATATGGCACTTGGTCGATGACAAAAAGCACCTTGCCTTTTGATACGTTTTCCCCCTCTTGTACACATACTTTAGTTATGACACCCGAAACCTGCGGGTAAATATCCACATCTTGCCGCCCTTTAATGGAAGCGGAATAGCTTTCATGGATTTCGGTTGAATCCGTTTGCAACGTAAGCGTGGAGAACGCTTGTCCATACTCTCCCGAAGTATTGTTTTCGCAAGCGCAGAAAAACAATACAGAAATAATTGATAACATCAATTTAAAATGGTTCATACATCATATAATTTTATTTTTCGGTTGCAAAATTATGAAATTAAAAGGGTTAAGCTGATTATCAAAAAAGGCCATTTTGGGTACTTTTCAATACAAAAGTGTTTGTTCATTCAAAATTACAGTTGCAAAACAACAGAGATAGTATTGAAAAGTACCCAAACATGCCGGATTCGGCTATCAAGTATTTGATATATACCCTTTACCTTTGCACCCTCAAAATAAAAGTATTATAAAGACATGAATTATATAGAAGATATACAAAAGAGTTGTTCAATTAAAGAAGGAACGGGAGTTATTGAGCGTTTTTTTCAGGAGTTATATTTTAATGCACCATTATCGAGCAAGGAATTATCTCAAAGAATAATGCTTCCAATACCAATGGTAACTGCATTAAAGAAAGAAGGTATCAGACTCGGAACATGGGAACAATGTGGTGGTGGAATAAAGCTAACTCTTGCCGGAAAAAGCTATAGTGAGCAGGTGCTTGGTTACGAAAATATAGATATTGGTTTGTATCGAAAATTGATGACAAGTGAAGAGGCAAGGGTAACATACGCGAATATCCTTTGTGAGAAATATGGAGTTGCTTTTGATGAACGTCCATCTGCTGACGTGACTCTGGATCAAGCCCAATGTACTATCCGAACAGCATTCCGCCGTGCTTTACTTTGTCTGACTCATGTGGTCTTAGTAGGTAAACATATACTCTGTTTAGGTGATGATGATTTTGTTAGTCTTGCCATTGGTTTCTTATTAAAAGAACTTTACCCTACTCAAAATGTCTATCCGACAAATATCCATGTGATTGATCTGGACAGACGTTATATTGACTTTCTACAGAAACAAGCGAAACTGTATGCATTACCGATAAAGTGTGAGCAAGGTGATTTACGAATGCCTCTTCCTACACATTTGTTAGGTCGTTTTGATTGTCTATTTACTGATCCGCCATATACTCAGGAAGGAGCATCTTTATTCCTTTCACGTGCCATCAGTACATTAAAAGAAGAGCAAGGCCTAAAGATTTTCTTTTCGTTTGGGAATAAGTCGATTGACGAAGGCTACTTATTGCAGAAAAGTTTCCAATTGCACGGTTTATCAATCAAAGATATTCTCGTGCAATTCAATGAATACGAAGGAGCCTCTTCATTAGGCAACAAAGGCCAATTATTCGTACTGGAAACAACGAATCGTACCAGAGCAGTTTTTCCTGTCGAGAAGAAAGGGCGTAACGATATATACACGAGAGATAGGCATCCTAAACAAAATAGTTATCGTTGCAAGCAATGCGGACAAACATATTTAGTAGGGAGTGACAAAGATTTCCAAACTATTAAGGATTTGAAAGAACATGGTTGTCTGATGTGTAAGTGCCACATTTTTCAACGACAGCATAAAAAAAAGAATCCGATAGTTTCCAAATACCACTCTTTGGGACATCATATTCTTGCCGATTTTTATGATTGTAGCAACGAATTACTTGATGATGTAGTACAAGTGCGTATTTATATGCATGAAGCAGCTATAAAAGCCGGAGCTACAATTGTTCAAGAGAATTTTCACAAGTTTGCTCCTATGGGAGTGAGTGGTGTTATTGTTATTCAAGAATCTCATCTGACCATACACACTTGGCCAGAGTGTCGTTATGCGGCTGTCGATCTGTTTACGTGCGGAACAAATGTTAATGCATGGGCTGCTTTTGATTATTTACAAGAAAAATTAGGCTCTGGTAATGTTGAGTACAGCGACTTGGTGAGAGGATCGAAGAACTCATGAATTATCAAAATAGATACTTGTAATCTCAAAATAATCGTTCTTTATTAAAACATAGTATAGCATTTCTTGTAAATATTAAATCATCCGCCATTACTAACATATAAAGGCGAATGATTTAATAAAGTCACATATTTTACAGTTTTATACCCTTCAACTCGTTTTTATCCTTGACATGAAATCCCGGACGCCCGATGATGATATGATCTGTAATGAAATTGCCTGCGACACTTCGTTCATTTACTGGACTACGTACTTGCGGAACATCTTCGGTGCGTAGTGGATTTGTATTGTCGGCATTTGCTACCAGCTTGATCCGTTGCCCGTCATTTCCTCTTTCGATTACTTCTGGTGTAGGCGGTACGAGTTCCAATTGAATCTTCCGTTCCAACACCGCCACTTCGGATTTGAGCTTCTTCAGCTCATCCTCCTTTTTCCACGTACCGCCGGCTACTTCCCGAAGTGTGGGCAAATCCTTCTCCAATTTCTCGTTCTCCGTCCTGTACTGCTCCATCAGTTTGGGAATGCGGTCAAGCGCATTGAGGAAATTCGTTGCTGCGGCCTTGTGGTCGGACATTGCCAACTGTCCGTTATTGTAGGTGTACTTGTACGCCCCCTCAATAAAGAAGCGGTTCTGTTTCACCTCCACGCCCTCACGGATGGAGCTTTCCGTTTTCACAAGTATAGGAAAACCGTACAACTCACCGATAGGCAGGTATTCACCGCCCGTTGTGGCGTTCTTGGCAATCTCCTGTAGCCGTGTCCCGACGCTTTTCGCATCGGTAGCCGCCAGACCGTCCAACTTTACCGGGTTGCGGTAATACCCGTCCTCGTCGGTCTGTGCCCGTGAGGTGAAGGTTTCGTAGTCTGCGGTCAGCTTGGCAATGTGTTCGTTGTTCTCATCCAATTTTTTGGTATGCGATTCCAATTTCCACGTCGAGCCGCTTTTATCTTTATAGAAACTCTTGCGCTCACTTTCCAATGCGGCGACTTTCTTTTCCAGACGCGCCTTGTCCAGCAGGTCGGTGTTGCCGGAAAGGATAGCCATGTACTCCGAGAAGTTCATACCCGATTTCTCGTCCATGCTGCCCTCGTCGATGGTACGTGCGCCCATAGCACCGCTTTTAAGCTGGGAAATAAAGGTCTGCTTGCAGTGTAACAGGTTGAATTTATAACTGTCCAGCGATTTTTCAACCGCATAGATAATCACGTCCACCTTGTTGTCGGCAAAGAACTTCGCAATCTCATTGCCCTTTCTTACCGCCCGTCCGTCCCGCTGGGAAAGGTCGGACGGTCGCCACGGCGTATCGAGATGATGAAGCGCAACCGCCCGTTTCTGTGCGTTTACGCCCGTTCCGAGCATACTCGTCGAGCCGAACAATACCCGCACCTTCCCCTCGTTCATGGCATCTATCACCGCTTTGCGTGACTTCTCATTCTTGCACTCCTGAATAAAACGAATCTCGTTTGCCGGAATACCGTAATCCTCAATCAACTTACGTTTAATCTCGCTGTACACGCTCCATTTTCCCGGCTGGTATGTCCCTAAATCCGAGAAAACAAACTGTGTGCCTTTCTGTGCGTCATACTTTTTGTAATACTCCGCAATCTTGGCGGCACAGTGGCTCGCCTTGTTGTCCGGGTGGTCGTCGTATTTGTCCGGATCAATCATCCGCATATCGAGTGCCATCTTGCGGGCGTAATCGGTGGCAATCAGCATCTTCGCTTTTTCCTCCGTTTCCGACAAGGGCAACCGTCCCAATACCGTCGCATCACCCGTTTGTGCGAACTCCATCAGTTTCTTGATGAACTCTTCCTGCACGGGTGTGGGCGGTATATTGTGCAGTATCTCGTTCTTCTCCGGCCTGTCCACGCCTACATCCGCCGCCGTGCGGTAATCGGTAATCTCATTGTAGAAAGCCGCCAGTTCCGGCACTTTGATAAAATAGCGGAACCGTTCTTTCTGTATTATCTGATTCGTAACAGAAAACTCAAAGTCGGTAGTCTTCTTGGCAAAGATAGCCGCCCACGCATCGAAACAGTTGATGTTCTGCCGTTCCAGTTCCTTCGGGCGGAGATATTTGAACAGCAGGTACAGTTCTGTCAGCGAATTGCTGATAGTCGTACCCGAAAGAAACGTAGCCCCCAAATCCTTGCCCGTGCGTTCCTGAATGGTACGCAGGGCAAACAGCATATTGAGAGCCTTTTGGCTTCCTTCGCTGTTTCCCAACCCCGCCACCCGGTCGTGGCGGGTGTTGAAGGTAAGATTTTTGAACTGGTGGCTCTCATCAATAAACAGGTGGTCGATACCCATCTGCTTGAAATCCACCACATCATCCGTGCGGGATTTGATGGCGTGCTCTACCTTTTCGAGTTTGGCGAGCAAGTTGATTTTCCGTTTCTCCAATCCTTTGAGCATCCCTCTCGATACCTCTTTGCCTTGTGCCCTCAAAACGTCCAGATTCTCTTCCACCGAATCCAGCTCCTTTTGCAGAATCTCCTGCTGCACGTCGGTCGGTTGCGGTATCTTTCCGAACTGGTCGTGCGACATGATGACACAATCCCAATCATTATTTTTGATATTGTTAAAGAACTTCACCCGGTTCTGGGGTGAAAAGTCCTTTTCCGTCGCATAAAGAATCTTCGCATTCGGGTATGCCGTGCGGTAACACTCGGCTATCTCCGCGACATTGGCTTTCAGCCCGATTATCATCGGCTTGTGCGCCAATCCCAATCGCTTCATTTCTTGCGCCGCAAGGCTCATAATCAGTGTTTTACCCGTACCAACTTCGTGGTCGCAAATTCCGCCGCCGTTCTGTTTCAGCATCCAGACGCAGTCTTTTTGGCTCTGGTACACCTCCTTGATTCCATACTTCTTTTCCAACGCTTTCAAGTCCAAGCCCGGAAAACTCTGGTGCGAACCGTCATAGGTCGGACGGACGAAACAGTTGAACTTGCGGTTATACATATCCGCCAGCCGCTTCTGAAATTCGGGCGACTGTTCGTTCAGCCAATCCGTAAAACCGTTACGGATTTCATCAATCTTGGCGTTGGCAAGCTGTATCGCCTCGCTGTCCCGTACCTTGATGTCATTGCCGTGTTCATCCTTGCCGATACTCTTGCTGATGTCCGGTACGGTGTTCAGAAGGGCGTTTTTCAGCAGGCTGATACCGTCATATTTCCGGTACTGCCCCTATACGGCATACTGGTCGGTGATTTTGGCGTTCTTTTCCTTACATTTGACCGAATACTCGTCGATGCTTTCCGAATAGGCAATCGAAACATCCGTTCCGAACAGGTGCTTGACGTAGGCGGTGTAGATACCCGTCGGAATCCAGCGTTCACCGAAATTGAAGTCCAATTCGTCAAACGTAATCGGTCGGGGCATGGCATCCCTGAGTGCCGCCAGCGATTCTTCCACCTCCGGTTTACGTTCGTTTCCTTCATTGTCCGCCGCCCAACGGAAGATTTTTTCCATCTTGTCACCCACGTTTCCGGCGACGAAGCGGTCTTTAATCTCATAGTTGTCCACGAGCGGATTGAAAAAGATGCGTCCTTTCAGTAATTTCACCAATTCATCCCGGCTGTTGTCGCACAACGTTTCCATGTAATCAAGATTCACCGCCCCGTAACGGTTCAGTGAAGCGGACAAAGCCTCATGCGGTGTTTCCACGTGCGTAATGTCGTTCAGGGCGAAAGCGACGGGATGGTCGAATATGTCCGCCTTGATGAACTGCCCGTTTTCCACCCGTTCCAGCGAGAGCATATCACGCCCGGAAGTGTCCATAAGCAGGAATTTCACGTTCGCTTTGGCGTTCAGCCTGCCATAACGCTCCACGAATGTGTCGTAGGCGGTATTCAGTGCTGCACGTTCCGGCTTGTTCTCCTCGTGCATCTCCGCCTCGTAAGTATAAAGCCGCTGGTAGCTGTCGCGCACGGAAATGTAAAGCTCCGCCTTGTCCTGTTGTGCCTTGTCCAGCTCCAACGGGTGAAACGTAGCCCCGTAGCGGGTAACACCTTTCAAATAGCCCACCTGATTGCCGTCCGCCACCAACATTCCTTCTTTGTGGTGCGGTTCCAATTTCGCCATCAGCGGACGGGGCTTCATTAACTCCGCCTCCAATTTCTCCGCTTCTTCCCGTTGTTTTATTTCCTCCTGACGGCGTTGCTCTTCCTCCAATCCTCCACCAACCGGGTACACCGGCTTTTCCGCATCGGGACGGTCGGATAGAGTTTTTCCTTCCCTCAGTTCCGCCCGTTGCTTTGGGGTAAGCCCCATCATCGCCTCATAAAAGCCGTTGATAGGCGGGTTGGTGTTCCAATCCATAGCGGCATATACCTGTTCCATATCTATGCTTGGAGATACGGGAGGGGTGGATATTTCATGTACCTTACCTGTATCATCCGCCGTCGGATTGGACTTGGCAGCTTGTGGTTGGTCGAACAAACTGCGCTGTTTGGAGGAAGCGGTACGTTTGGGTTTCTTTCCGGTCGGTTTCCTCTTCAATCCCGATTGGGCGAGCCGCCGTTCCTCTTGGCTGAAATTGAACAGGTCGTACAAGTCCATCACGGGAGGGGTGATTTCCGGCTTCTCTTCTCTTTTCGCGGACGGTTGCTTTTCGGAGATAACCTCTTGCTGTTTGGTCGGTTCCGGGGAATACACTTCCCGAACCTGTTGTTTCTCTTCCTGCTTTACTTCCTGTTCGGGTTGAATTGTCTTTTTAACTGCCGGTTTCTCGGTTTCCTGCTTCACTTCCGGCGCACCTTGCCTGTACCTATTATATAGGTCGATATTCAGATTGGCGGAAATGGCTATGTCCAGATGCTCTTTCAGGTCTTCGCCCATTGCCTGCATACCACCTTGATGGATGGTAAGCAGGGCAGGTTTGCCGTATGGGTCTGTCCCGTGCTGCATCTTCGTGTTCCGGAGCGGGGCGACGCTCATCGTATATTCATTCTCGATGATACCATCCCCGATGTCCGTTGCACGGATAAACCATTTTTCCTGCTCGGACAACTCCCGGTTCTTTGTCGTGTCTTTTTGCAGGATAACGAGGTCGCTGCCCACTTCCGTCCCGGCATGGTCGGTAAACAGGTTGTTGGGCAACCGTACCACCGACACGATATTAGCGTTCTTCACGATATGCCGGCGGACAAGCTCGTTTTTCGGGGAGTTCAATACACCCTCCGAAGTGATGAATGCCACGATACCGCCTTCACGTGCCGCATCCAGACCTTTGAGGAAAAAGTAGTTGTGGATGCTCTTGGCGGCGGTACGCCGGGCGTTGTCCGGAACGCCCGTATATTCGGGATCGAATACCGCCATGTCGCCAAACGGAATATTGGATGCCACCACATCGAAAGTACCCATGAAGGGTTTCTCAATCCGCTCGAACCCCTCCGCACGCACTTTATGTTCAGGGTAAAGGTGCGAGAGTATTTTTCCCGTAAGCAGGTCTTTGTCAAAAGCCATGACCTCCGCTCCCGGAGCGTCAGCACCGAAAGCGGAGATGAACACCCCTTGTCCTGCCGACGGATCGAGCAGGCGGTCGGGGATAATACCCTGTTCATGGAGCGTACCGGCAATTGCCGATACGATTTCGGGGGGAGTGTAAAACGCTGTAAGGACGGAGCTTTTCAGGCTGTCCATATAGCGTTTGTACTCTCTATCATCTGCCGAGTTATCACGGACAAGCCTGTGTAACTCCGCTGTCATGGGAAACAACTCGCGGTCTGATTTCGTCCAATGTACGGCATCCATCAGGTTCTCGGCAGGGTTGAGGATGAACTTCAACCCGCCGAAACCGCAGTAGCGGCTAAGTATTTCCCGTTCTTCGGGAGTAGCCGCCCTGCCTTCCTTTTCCAATGTGAATACCGTCCGTATCGCCTCGATGTTGTCCCGCAGCTTCGCTTTACGGTTAAATGCCATGCTCTTCGAGGTAGATTGCGACGGTTCCCGTCAGTTCTGTATAAAGTCCGTCATATCCGGCAGTGTAGGTGAAACCGTCCGCAAGCGGGTATCGGGCGAACACCTCTTCCATTGCGGGAAGCAGTGTCAAGGCGAATGCAGGGGCATCGCCCGGCGGCACTTCATCGGCAAACTCGTTCCACAACACTTCGATAACGATGTTGTACTTGGAAAAATGCAAGTCCTGAAGCAATGCCGCCATTACCAGCTCCTGCGCACCTTCCGGTGTAGCCCCTTCCAGACGGGACTGTTCGTACACATCGGCTGCATGGTCGGCACGTTCTTCTATGAAATCCGTGTCGGAAGCACGGTCGGGATGGTTCTCTCTCAGGTATTTTAGCAGGTACAGTCCGTAATAGGAAAACTCTGCGGATTTATTCTTATCATTCATATTTCTGTGGATTTTAGTGGATTATTGTAATCAGGAAAGGTATAAACGCGAAAGGCACCCGACGTCCCCGCCGAGTGCCACCACTAAAATCCACAGTAAAATCAGTACCAACTATCAGATAGTATGAATGACTTCCTGTAAATTCAGTGGTAAATATACGCATTATTTCTTTTTTCGCTTGGAGTTACGGTTGTTTTTCACATCGGGAAACACGAACACCGTGTTAAAATCCCTGTCAAAGGCGACGGCGGCACTGAACGGCTTGCCCTCCTTGCTGTTGAAGCCTTTTATAACGCCCGTCTGCCCTTTGGTAAGCAGTTCGGTAATCTCCGCATCCGTCAGCGTTTTTCCCGCTTTCTGCCGGAATATGGGTAGCCCGCAATCGGGATTGCCGTAACGTACCACCTTGCCGTAAAATTGCATCATCCCTTTCCCGCATTTGGGACAAGTGCAGCCGCTTTCGTTGTGCGGGAACAGCTTGTCCGAACTCAGCAGCTCCGATGTAATCTGCGAGGTGTACGCCTCAATGCCCTTGCGGAACGTTTCGGCACTTATCCCGCCGTCTTCGATCTGCGAGAGAGCCGTTTCCCATTCGCCCGTCATGGTTACGTCGGCAATGCGCATCGCCCTGACTACCGAGTAAAGCGCAAGCCCCTTTTCGGTAGGGACGAGGGATTTTTTCTGCCGCACCATGTATTCACGTCTGAACAGCGTTTCGATAATGGCAGCCCTTGTTGCCGGTGTGCCGATGCCGCACTCTTTGAGGGACTGGCGCATCTGCTCGTCCTCCAGCTCCTTGCCGCAGGTCTGCATGGCGGAAAGTAAAGTCGCCTCCGTATGCAGCGGTTTCGGCTTGGTCTTCCCTTCGGTCAGCGAGCACCCTTTGACGGGTAGCGTATCGCCCTCTTTCCATTCGGGCAGCGTCACTTCTTCCGTTTCCTCGCTCTGCCGGTACACGCCACGCCAACCGGCTTGCTTAATGACAGAACCTTTGATGCTGAATGCCACGTCGCCACATTCCGCCGAAACGGTCGTCACGTCTTTTACGCATCTTTCCCCGAAGGCTTCCAGCATACGCCCGGCAATCATATCGTAGATAATCCGTTCCTCCGCACCGAGATGCTGTGCCTTTACCTCCGTAACGAGCAAGGCGTGGTGGTCGGTAATCTTCGTATCGTCCACGCTCCGGCGTGAGAGGTCGCCCATACCGGAGATATAGCCGCCCCATGCCGGGTTGTTCTTCAACGTGAGCAGCAATGTGGGTATTTCGGCGAATACGTCTTCGGAGATATGGCGGCTGCCCGTGCGGGGATAGGTAATCAGCTTCGCCTCATAGAGCTTTTGGGCGATGGAGAGTGTCTGTTCCGCCGAAAACCCGTGCTTGGTGTTCGCCTCTTTCTGCAAGGTCGTCAAATCATACAGAAGTGGAGCTTCCTGCACGGTTTCCTTGCGTTCCACATGGGTGACAGTAATCTTCCCGCACTCTTTGGCTATGCCGTAGGCGGTTTCGGCAGGCTCTTTCTCTTTCCACTTTTCTATGGAAGAGAATTTCATGACTTCACCGTCCGCCGTTCCGTCGGTCGATAAATGGAGCTGGAATACAGGTTCGGGAACGAAACGCTTGTTCTCCCAATAGCGGTCGCATATCATCGCCAATGTGGGCGTCTGCACCCGTCCGAGCGAGTATGTGCCACGTCCGGCGGCAACGGTGATGGCTTGCGTGGCGTTGATGCCCACGAGCCAGTCCGCTTCACTGCGTGCTTTGGCTGCATAATACAGCTTGTCGTACTCCGCACCGGATTTCAGGTTTTCCAATCCCTCACGGATGGCTTTGTCGGTAAGCGAACTGATCCAGAGGCGGTCAAAAGGGGTGGCACATCCGATGTACTCGTATAAAGTAGGCTCGGCACTCAGCGCCTTGCCGTCTTGCGACGGTAGGTTTCCGAGAGCCTGCCCCCGAACCGTACGTACAAGTCTCCTTGTATACGGCTCTCCGTTGGTTTTTGTCATTTTAGCGAACATCAATTTTTGCATTACAGGTTTCACATAAGGCTAAGGTCTTGCGATGTCTTTTTAACATCAGTTGCTCCCGCTCGTTATCCCCTTTTAGGTCTTTGAGGGTACGCACATGATGCATCACCGTTTTGCCTTGCGCACCGCATAACTCACACTTTTCAGCCTTTAACCTCTCAATTAGACTTGGATAGGGGCTAATGTTTGTGTTGGGAATGTTGTCACATTGGGCGTAACCTTTTGCCGTTTTTCTTTTAAAACCTTCATTATAGAATACTCTGACCTTCTTTTGCCCTTTGCCATCCACATAGTCGACAATAAAGTTTTTACCCCTGCGGAGTTTTTTAATTGTCTGTGCAAGTGTACTGTTTTGCTTTTGAGCAATCGTTTTGAACATACTGTATTCCATATTAAATCCGAATGAGTTGCCGAGATATGAAATATCGTTAGCAATAGAATAGTAGTTGTAGAATCCTCTTATTTCCGCATTATACTGCGCCATAATATCCTCCGGCTTCATGCCTATCATGTAAGAACGAGTTTTGGGCTTCCAGACTTCTTTGCCGTTGGCTTGCCCAACCGATATTGCATCGTAGTCCAGTAACTTCTTTTTAACTATCTCGTTCGCAACACGTAGAACGATTCGACCATTGAACGGTCTTCTTAAAATACCATTCCTATTATGCCTTAGTGCTTGGGACTTACGAATAGAGACTTCGTATCCGAGGAATTTAGCAGAGTTCTGTGCATGAGTGATAAGCGTCTTTTCATCTGATAATTCCAAATGGAGTTTCTCGCTCATAAACCGAGCAATGTTTGCTTTAATCTCGATACATTCCGCTTTGCTTCCGATAACTCCGATTAGGAAATCGTCAGCATACCTCACATACTTTAATCTTTTAAACGTTTCATCCATGTTTGAACCATAAGGCGTTTTAATAATTTCTCTCTCGACCTTCCGTATCTCATCAATCAGGTTTATTCTGACCGATTCATCTTCAACGGATTTAGCCTTAATTACCAGCTTGCTTCTTTTGTTTTCAAGTCTTTTGTATTCTGTACTACTTTGCCTTTCCCTGCCTTTGTCGAATGATTGAGCGTATTCCTTTACGTACTTGTCGAACCTGTCAAGATAGATGTTAGCCAAAATAGGACTAATTAAACCACCCTGCGGTGTTCCGCTGTACGTTTTATGAAATTTCCAGTCTTCAACATACCCTGCATTCAAAAATTTTCTGATTAGGCGAATGAACCTTTCATCGGTTATCCGTTCTCTCAGAGTGTTTATCAGAACTTCGTGGTTGATGTTGTCAAAGAAGCCTTTGATGTCTCCCTCAATGAACCACTTTGTCCCACTAAACGACTTCTGAATGTGAGCCAGTGCAGTATGGCAGCTTCTCTTGGGTCTGAAACCATGTGATGAGTATTCAAAATACCCTTCATAAATGGCTTCAAGAATCATTCGAACTACCTCTTGCACCAGTTTATCCTCGAAAGAGGGTATTCCAAGCGGTCGTTTCTTTCCGTTCTTCTTGGGAATGTACACCCTCCTTGCGGGATGCGGCTTGTAGGACTCATCTCTGAGACTTACAATAAGGCTTTCTATTCTTTGAACGCTCATCTGGTCGACAGTTTTACCGTCCGTGCCAGATGTCATGTTGCCTTGTTTGGCGTAAATACGCTGATAGGCGGCATAGAACATTTGTTCATTGAATAAAATTCGGTACAGCCTTTCGAACTTGTAGCCCGAAACATTGCTGTGTTCACTTAAAATGTTTAATACATTCTCTGAATTTCTCATACGTCTCACACGTTTTTTCTTTGTTTGTATTAAAATTACCAACTGCTTCCCTTCGCCATGTACAGGGCTTTCCCCTGCTCGGACTACTACGGAAGCTCCGTTGCCATATTGGGTTTTCAGAGGCTAAACCTCATAGCCTTTCGGCATCCCAACTTAGGCAATCCCCATTTAGCTTGCATAATAACTATTAGCGCGACAAACTGTCGGATGCGACGTTCGACCTTTCCTCCGCATATTGCGGTTGTGCCGTAGTCTGTTCTTTTGCTCAGTCCGTCCGACATACCGGAAGAGTACTACAGCGTGACGTTTATAATTGCCTTCCGTCACGGCTCATTTAACAGCCACTGGACTATCGTTCAACCAATTCAGGCTTCATCCTTATGTTTGTCTTTCTACCTTGTCATTCAGTCGCCACATAGCAATTTGTGGACTTATGCCTTTACCGACATGCTACACTCCCCATTGGGTTTCCCCTCCGGATAAGTCGGTTGGTAGTAGGTTGTCTCAAAGAACACGAACCTAATCTCTTGCTAAAGAGATATTTATTATGCTGCCTTATGGGCGCACTAGCGGAAGATAAGCTCTCCCTCGCGACCTGCATCGGTGGCGACAATAATCTTATCGCTTTCACGGAACAGTTGGGCGATAACTTTAATTTGTGCCACCACGCCGCTGTCGGGCTTGTAGCCTTTCTCTCCCTTGACCTGCCGGGGGACAAGGGTAAACACGGGCGGAATAATCGGCAGGTTGTCACGATGAAAACCCTTGATGCCGTACCCTTCGGGCAGGGCGGGCATGACCAGATGCCCGAAAGCCCATGTTACATAATACCCGTTACCTTTCAGGTAACCTTCCGCTCTCTCCGTTGCGCCCACGATACGGGCGATTTCCCTCGCCACGCTGGGCTTTTCCGCGATAATGCAAATTTGATTGTTCATACTGATTTAATTTATTTATTGTGGATTTTAGTGGTTGGGGCGATGCCCCGGTTGATTATTATATTTCTTCTGCTGCTACTGATTTTGCTTTTAACTTCTCTTTTTGAAGTGCCACAATCAGTTTGCGGTCATAATAGATATGGTGTCCTTCCGCCGTGTAGTACCTCTTGTTTTCCTCTTCGATGGCTTGCCAATCGGTAAGCCACCACCAGCGGGCGACTGCACAGGGCAGAATCACGACTGCCAGAATGATAAATGCTGCCATACGCCTACATTCTTACGCCTGCCGCACGGTTCTGTGTCCTTTGTTGCTGTGTATTGGCAGGAGCCGTTTGTCCCTGCTGCAAAGGTTGGTTCAGATGTCTGGTAGCCTCATTGGTATTCCCGTGTGTATTGACCGCCACCTGCGTGCGGCTTTCCGAAGCGGGGGTGATTTCCTGTGCCACGTCGGGATTGTTGCGGTAATATTTCGGTTTGCCCGCCTCGAAACTGAATTTGACGTAGGCAGTAAAGGGTTCTCCCTTTCCGTCGCGTTTCATGTCCTTGACAAGAATGGCGTTCCCGGCTGTAAAATTCTGCTGTTGCTGCTGGGTGAGCGGTATGCCGCCCATCGTTTTCGGGGCACGGATGTTCCCGTTCTCATCCAGCCATTG
>ULPH01057564.1_pt1 | contig 18170 bp, 18 predicted proteins | sample 1953301 | NCBI WGS metagenome assembly ULPH01 (sample SAMEA4835623, study PRJEB28245) | human gut metagenome | biome: gut microbiome; material: fecal sample | place: Denmark | collected 2008 | reverse complement strand
GGAATGAGGAATGAGGAATGAGGAATGAGGAATGAGGAATGGCAGCGCCGCACTTTGCAAGATAATTAATTATTGATTTTGGCGTTAGAGTACATAATAACTGTATTAAGTCCAGACCTTGAATGAAGCTCAAGTTTTCCATATAAACAAATCGGCAACTCTCTGTTATCTTTAAATCGTCTATCTGGACCGCCCGACTTATTGACATATCTCCACGTTTTATCGACTATTTGAGCGTCCCTAGGTACGTTTCCACTCTCAACAAAACGTGTTGTATATTTATTTGAGGATATATCTGAATAATTCAATGCACCAATCTTACTTCCTTGCATAATAAAGAGCTTATCAGGCATAAATAGCAAGGTTTCATTTCCAGCCTTAAAAGAGGCAACTTGAATGTTAGCCTTAAACGGAAAAGGCGCTTTCGTTGAGGTTTGACAATCTGTTCTATTAACTGTGTTACTAGCACCAGAAGTGTACTTTTTATCAATTACTTTGCTAGTTTGCATTATTCGCCAAACTTTTGTACATTGAGTAATCTTAATCATTGGTTTCATTCGCTCATCTACAATGGATTTTTGATCTTCATCAATTGAATAATCTAAATCAATAGTGCCTTTTGTTTTGACATAGATTTTTAAAGCGAGAAAAATAGCGGTAAATAGAAACATTGCGGGAAAAATAAAACCGCAAATAATAGATATCAACAATCCAATAGTTGATACTTTATTAATTTTTAATGTTTTACTTGCAGAAGCCAGCATATCTTCCAATCCCTCAGATACCATTGCAGTTGCTACATTATTTATGATATTTTGTGTATCATAATGATTATTGTCTATTGATTTTGGATATCTATTTTCAGATTGACTTTTGTTATTTTTACTGCTTTCGTGGACATATGAAATTCCTGTGCCGGGAATTGATGCTGTTGTTCTTTTAGTTCCTTTGGCGGTTTTAGTAACACGATATCCTTTAACACCCCAACTGTAACCAATTCCTGATTTGCTAAGATTTATTCTAAATCCTCCACCTAAATTTATGCTTTTTCTATACCTAAGACCCATTTCTTTTCTCCTCCTATTTCTTGTTTTGAGAGTTGCTTTATGTTGGTGACCATAAAAAGATTTGTTGTTCTAATTCTGAAATTATTCTATTTAATACATATAGTCAAAAACGGACAGCATAACGCTGTCCGTTTCAATTCTATCTCTTATTTGTCATCATGCGGCTCGGTGATAAGATCAAGATTGATCTCGTATTTGGAGTCGAGAGAGTTCTGTAAAGGTGCGTCCTTTACATATTTGTTTACAAGCGCTGTACTCTTTTCTACCGCCTGAAGCGTTCCTGCACCTGCTACACAGCCGCCAGGACAAGCCATGCCCTCGAGAAGATAGCCGTCATATTTGCCTGCTTTCGCAAGTGTGAGAAGCTTGCGGCAGTCTTTAAGTCCCTGCGCTGATACTACCTTGACCTCACGCTCTGGGTCAAGCTTGTGGATAACGTCTGCTACTGCCTTTGCTACGCCGCCGCTTACTGCAAAGCCACGTCCGTCACCTGTACCCTCGCAAAGATCTACCTTTTCTTCATCTGTAATGTCTTCAAATGTTACGCCCTTGGCATTGAACATTCCCATGAGTTCTTCAAAGGTAAGCACAAAGTCTACGTCGCTGCGGATAGTACGTCTTGAAGCTTCAAGCTTCTTTGCCGCACATGGTCCGATAAATGCGATACAAGCGTCAGGATCATCCTTTTTGAGCATTCTTGCTGTAAGTACCATTGGTGTCAGTGCCATTGAAATGTATGGGGCAAGGGTAGGGAAAAGCTTCTTCGCCATTACTGACCATGCAGGACAGCATGATGTCGCCATGAATGGCTGATGTTCAGGAACTTCTCTCATGAAGTCCTTTGCTTCCTCGATGGAACAAAGGTCTGCACCTATTGCTACCTCGACCACGTCTGCAAAGCCAAGCTTCTTCATTGCCGCTGTGAGCTTTTCAGGGCTTGCCTTTGGTCCGAACTGACCTACAAATGCAGGTGCTACGATAGCGATGACCTTCTTCTTTTTCTTCATTGCTGTTATAAGCTGGAATATCTGTCCCTTGTCTACGATAGCGCCGAATGGACAGTTTACAAGACACATTCCGCAGGATACGCACTTGTCATAATCTATTTTTGCCTTGCCCTCTTCGTCTGAGCCGATAGCGTCCATGCCGCAGGCTCTTGCGCATGGTCTTTCCATTTTGTTTATTGCATTGTATGGACAGACGCTCTGACATCTGCCGCACTTTATACACTTAGACTGATCTATTACTGACTTGCCATGCTTGATGGTTATTGCACCCTTTGGACAGACTTCCTGACATGGGTGTGCAAGACAGCCCTGACAGCAGTCGGTAACATGATAATGAGTTTCAGGACAGCCGTTGCAGGCAAACTTGATTATGTTTACAAGCGGTGGATCGTAATACTTTTCTGCGATCGCACTTTCTTCAATGCCGTCAGCCACAGACTTATGCTCCTCGATCGGTCTTAGGGGCAGACCGATAGCAAGACGGAGCCTTTCTTCAACGATAGCTCTTTCAAGGAAGATAGACTCACGGTAAACAGCCTTGCTTCCCGGTACTATCTTATAAGGAAGCTCTGCGATCTTTTCGGCATAATCGCCCTCTTCATAGGCAAGTCTTGCTACCTCTGTAAAGACTTTTCGTCTGATATCCGTTACTGAGGAATAGATACCTCTCATTTTCATATTTTTACCTCCTGCGTTGTTCTTCAAATTTGTGTCATACACTTACTATTGTACTATTTTTTCGGCTTTTGTCAAGTAATATATACTTTTTTTCATAAGGTATATTGAAAGTTTCGCATGACTTACATATTTGTCTAAAATAAGGTGCAGTAATGGTACGAAACGGCTCGGAAAATCAAAGTATTTCTTTTTACCAACAGTTTTTCTGTTCATGAAAGTATGTGGCTTTTGCACAGTTTTGGAGAGGACAATTTATGCAAACAAATGATAAATGATTTAATTTGACAACATTTCTGCAATTGTTGCATTTTTTATGCAACAAAAGGGGCATTTTTCGGGATAAGTGAGAGATGTTTTTTGAGAGCCGTTAAGATACGGTGGTACATCTTTCGCAGAAATTAAAAAAAGGAGGAACGATATGGCAGGCGAACAGAAAAGATTTGCGAGATTTTTCTTCTATCTGAGAAATCTTCGTGAAGCGGCTTTGCACACCGGTGCAAGGGCGGAGGAGGCTGAGGACAGGGGGCTTGAGCTTCTGCACTCGGCAGAAACGGAGGCGGAGCTTAAAAAGCTGGAGGAGGCTGACAGCGACACCCTTTCTTATGTGAAGCGAGGGCTGAACAGGATAGCTTTCGGGGCGGTGAATGACGCTGTAAAGCTGGTTTTTGACGCTGAGAACATGACGGCAAGGGACATCATGGGCATGGATCTTTTCAATGTGAGTGAGATAAAGATCAGCGGAAAGAACGTTTTGGAGATCAAGTTTTTTGACAGGCAGAAAGCCTTGGAAAAGCTTGGGGAGCTTGCGCCTCAGCTTGACGGCGGCGGTGAGTCGAAGCGACTTATCGAGAGCATTTACGGCAGGGACGGTGATAGCTTGTGAAAATAACAAGGCTGTCGGAAAATCAGAGGTTTGTTTTCAGATGGTGGACGGCACGGGATCTTAGTGATTACGACGGGATAATCTGTGACGGTGCGGTCAGATCGGGCAAGACCTTTTGTTTGTCGGCGTCTTTTATGACATGGGCGATGACTAACTTTGACGAGTGCATTTTTGGGCTATGCTCAAAAACTATCGTGTCGCTGAAAAGGAATATCCTGCCTGCGCTCAGAGAGTATATGAAAGCCATGGGCATGACGGCTGTGGAGGTCACGTCAAAGAACTATATGGACGTGAGCTTTTGCGGCAGGAAAAACAGGTTTTACTACTTTGGCGGCAGGGACGAAGGCTCGCCCTCACTTATCCAGGGCGTGACCCTTGCGGGGGTGCTTCTTGACGAGGCGGCACTTATGCCCAGAAGCTTTATAGAGCAGGCTGTGGCAAGGTGTTCGGTGGCGGGGAGCAAGCTGTGGTTCAACTGCAACCCTGACAATCCTTACCACTGGTTCAAGAAAGAGTGGATAGACAAGGCGGAGGAAAAACGGCTTATCTACAGACATTTTGTGCTGGAGGACAATCCGACCCTTGACCGGGCGGTGATAGAACGCTATCACAGGATATATACGGGGACGTTTTACGAGCGTTTTGTGCTTGGCAAATGGACGGCGGCGGAGGGGCTTGTTTACCCTATGTTCGACGAGGAGAAAAACGTCTTTGATGGTGAAATACAGTGCGAGCGGTATGTTATAAGCTGTGATTACGGCACTGTAAATCCTTCAAGCTTCGGGCTTTGGGGCGAGAGTGGTGGAGTATGGTACAGGCTCAGGGAGTATTACTATGACTCACGCCGTGAGGGTATGCAGAAAACTGACGAGGAGCATTACAAGGGGCTTGAAAAGCTTGCCGATGGGCTCTGCATCGAAAAGGTCATTTGCGACCCCTCGGCGGCTTCGTTCATACAGTGCATACGCAGGCATGGAAAATACACTGTTCAGCCTGCAAAGAACGACGTTGTTTCGGGTATAAGGCTTGTGTCGGACTGCATAAAGGACGGCAGGATAAGGATAAACCGCAGGTGTCGTGATACGCTTCGTGAGATAAATCTTTACCGCTGGGACGAAAAGGCGGGAAAGGACGCACCTGTGAAAGAGAACGATCACGCCATGGACGATATGCGGTATTTTGCGGCAGAATGTCTGGGACGTGAAAAGGACGACTTTTTTGTACTGACAGTTGAGCATTAGTACAAAAAAGTGTACAGAAAGAAAGGAGAGAAAATGAGTATTTTCAGAAAGAAGGTCCGTGAATTTGTGCCGAACACGGCAGGCTCTGACAGAGAGTCGGGGTTTCATTACAGGCTTGCGCCTGAGGGGGCTTTTCAGCAGGAGCTTTATGACGCACTGAGGGCGAACGTGCCTGTTATCGACGCTTGCTTCGGCAAGATAATAAGGCTCACAGGGGGCTTTAAGGTCACGGCTTGTGACGAGAGGGCGCAGGTGGAGCTTGACAGGTTTTGCAGAGAGGTTTCCGTGGGGGTGTCGGGAAAGTCCATTTACACTTTTGCGGATATGTATCTGGATTCACTGCTTACATATGGCAAGGCGATAGGCAGGATATATGCAGATTACAGGACAGGCAAGGTAAAGGGGATATATGTTGGCGACCCGACTTTGTACAGAGTGCGTGAGGGCAGGAACGCTTTTGAAAAACGTATTTTTTACATGGGAAGCGGTGAGGAGATACCGGTAAGAAGTCCTGAAAAACTGCTTTACACGGCGCTCAATCCTAGTCCTAAGCACCCTGACGGAGTGTCCATACTCCGTGGATTGCCTGCGCTGAGCGAGATACTTATGCGAATTTACGAGTGCATGGGGCAGAACTTCGACAGGGTAGGAAATGTGCGCTATGCGGTGACTTATCACCCTGAGGGGGAGAGCGACAGGGCGAGAGCCAAGGAACGTGCAGAGCAGATAGCTCAGGAATGGAGCAGGGGCATGAGGGCTTCACGAAACGGCTCTGTGCAGGACTTTGTGGCGGTGGGTGATGTGGACATAAAGGTCATAGGCGCTGACAATCAGATGATAGACACGGAGATACCTGTCAGACAGCTTATGGAACAGCTTGTGGCGAAGCTTTCCATACCACCGTTTTTGCTTGGGCTGAACTGGTCAACCACTGAGCGAATGTCTGCACAGCAATCGGATATCCTCACAAGCGAGCTTGAATATTACCGCAGACTGCTTGAACCTATACTCAGAGAGATATGCGAGGCGTTTTTAAGGCTTAACGGATATGCTTGTGGGGTGGAGATAGAGTGGGACAACATAAATCTTCAGGACGAGGAAGCGTTGGCGAAGTCAAGACTTTACAATGCGCAGGCTAAGACGGCGGAGCTTGAAAACGAAAGGGTAGAGAACGAGAGAAAAAAGGAGGAAATGCAATGAGCGAAACAGTATCAGGCGAGGAGCTTGAAAAGATAAACGGCTATGCGAGAGAGCCGCTCACGGAGGACAAGGTCTTTGTTTTCAGGGTGGCGCTTTGTGACAATGATATTGACAGAGATGGTGAAAAGTTTTCATCAGGCGCTTTGGAGAAGCTTGCGGAGCTTTTTAAGGGCAGAACGGGTATTTTCGACCATGACCCTAAAAGCTCAAAGCAGACTGCCAGAATATTCGACACTTGGGTGGAAACTCTGCCTGAGAAAACTACGACAGACGGAGAGGTCTACCGCAGGCTTATGGCAAAGGCTTACATGGTGCGAACTGCTTCTAACGGCGACCTTATAAGCGAGATCCAGGGCGGAATAAAGAAAGAGGTATCCGTTAGCTGCACCATGGGAAAGAAGCTTTGCTCTGTATGCGGAGCGGATATGTACAAGGACGGCTGTGACCATGAAAAGGGCGGTGAATACGGCGGTAAGCTGTGTTATCACATTCTTGACGAGCCGCTTGACGCTTACGAGTGGTCGTTCGTGGCAGTGCCTGCACAGGTGAACGCAGGGGTAACGAAGCGTTTTGCCTTAAGGAAGAAACAGGAAAGCACCGACAAGAGCTATGAGCTTGCCCTTGCGAGGGAAGCTTTTGAAAAGGACGTTTTAAGGCTCAGCTATTTCTGCAAGCCTTTTATGAGTGCAAAGCGTGTGAAAGAACTTGCGGAGCTTATGACAGTTACGGAGCTTATTGACTTCCGTGGCAGGCTTGAAAAGCAGGCGGCTGAGAATGAGGAGGTCTACAAAGCCGAAAGGGAGAGCTTTATCACGGGTGATTACAAGATGTAATGGACAGATGTGAAAGGGGGCGATGACGATGTGGAGATATTGGGCTTAAATGCCTAATGGGACTATATTGCTCACCTGCAAACAGACGAAAATGCGTAAACATTCGTAGGGGCGAACAGTGTTCGCCCGTTATCTGAAAAGGTTTTATGCAGGCTGAGTTTACAATGCGATACACAAAAAACAAGTACAAAAAATCGGACAACTTTAATTATCGAAAAGGAGAAAATAATATGTACAACAATATCAAACTTGAAAAGGGACTTTATTCTATCACAGGCAAGACATTCACACAGGCGCTGGCTGAGCTTGATCCTGACGCAAACTATGAGAACACCGAGCTTAAAGGTCTTGACGCTTTTGAAAGACAGCTCAAGCGTTTTGACATCAAGGTAAAGGGTGCAAATTCTGACAGGGTGGAGAAATTTTTCATTTCCACTGAGTCGGCAGTGCTTTTCCCTGAGTACATAAGACGCACTGTCAAGCAGGGCATGGACGAGGCTTCTATCATGGGCAAGGTAGCGGCGGCTGTTTCATACACTGACGGAGTGGATTTCAGAGGTCTGAACGTTACAAAGTCAGGTTCAACTGACGTTGTGGCAGAGGGTGGAAATGTGCCTATGACAACTGTCAGACTTAGCACCGCCAGTAAGACTCTCACAAAGTTTGCAAGACGTCTTAACTGTTCTTTTGAGTCTGTAAGGAAGCAGAAGCTTGAGGCTTTCGGCGTGGTGCTGAGAAACCTTGGAGCGACCATAAGCAGAGATGTGAACAGTCTTGCCATGACTGAGATAACAAGAGGTATTACAGCTCAGAATCTTATTGGCAGTGAGCTTACTTACGCTGATCTGGCGGCTTTTTGGGCTTCCATGGGCGAGTTTAACATGACGACCATGATCTGTACTCCTGATGTTATGGCTAAGATCCTTGCTATGGACGAGATGAAATACTGCATTGGCGACTATATGGCAGGCGGCACAGTTCAGACGCCATACGGTGTAACGCTTGTAAAATGCCCTCAGCTCACAGGCGGTATTGCGGTGGGCATCGACCAGAGCAGTGCGGTTGAAATGGTGCTTGGAGGAGATGTTATCGTGGACTACGATAAGCTTCTTACTAATCAGTGCAACGAGATCGTTTGCTCAGTGCTTGCAGGTTTCTCTGTACTTACGAGTGGTGCTGTAAAGACGCTGAAAACTACAAAGTAAGCTGAGAGGATAATGAAAAAAAGGGACGGTGGGCGGGTTTTTTTGAAAGGAGCAGGAAAATGGCAATAAGCAAAGACAATGTAAAGAGCAATTTCATGGAGCTAAGCGGACTTGACAGCACGTCGGCTGAGGTGTATGCAGGGCTTATAACGGTGTGTGCTGACGAAATGGAAAAGGCTGTTGACCAGGAGCGAATGGTCGCTGAGGGCGGGACGGCTATATGCGAATTTGCGGCGGCAGCGGAGGCCTTTTACAGATTTATTTGTCTGAAGGCTGCTGAATACAAGGTCATGTTTACGGCACAGGGCAAGGCGGTGGAGGCTTTTGACGAGGAGAACAGGATAAAGGCGGCAAGAGAGCTTCGTGACAGCGCAGTTTCAAGGGCGGAAAGATTTTTCTCAAAGGACGGCTTTGTATTCAATGCCGTTATCGCATATTAGGAAGGAGGACGAGCCATGACAGTTTGGACAGAAATGGCGGCAGAGATAAAAAAGATACTTGACGGAGCAGGCTTTACTGCAATGGGTGAATACACTTCGGCTGACAGTCTATTGCACAGTGGGGAAGCAATTGGCTTCTATGGACTTAAAGGCTATGATGTGGTCGATGAAGTCATTGGGCAGGGCGGCAAAAAGCTTTACACTGAGTATATATGTCATATCGACCTGCGGCTCATGGGCAAGGCAGGAAAATACGATGACATGGAGGAGCTTCAGGAAAAGTGTGAAAGCGTTATGGCGGAGCTTGCAAAAAGCGAGGTTCTGAATGTAAAGAGCGCAAAGCTTGGAGGCGCAGTTCAGACATTGCCCCTTCACAGGCTCGAAAGGCAGGCAGAGCTTAGTATCGGCATTTGCAGTGAGGAGGATATAAGTGAGTAAAAAGGGAAAGATAAAGCTTGACATCGGCACACGTTCATTTTACATGGACGGAGTTAAGCGAAGCGGAGGTTACATTCAGGAGGAAACAAAGGCTGTGAATGGTATTTTGCGAAATATCTCAGGCAAGGCGGCGGAGATATTTCAGTTCAGCGGCAGGATCGCTCCGCCAGACAAGGCTTACGCTTGGGCTGTTCTAAGCGAGAACGGAGGAAAGACGATCAATTTCACGGCAGACGGGGTCTTATACAGCGGATACATACTCTCAGAGATAGAAATGGATTTTCAGCCTGACAGGATGATCGGAAGCCTTATGATAAAGCTTAGGGGGGCGGAATAATGGCGAAGATATACATCAGGTTTGAACTTATTGGCAGTGGCAATTTGGACTATAGAAACATTGTTTCAGCAAGGCTTGTGAAAGACCGCTATACGCCATACAGTGAACTTAGAGCGTCTGTTGTTCTGAATAACAGCATAAATCTTAACAATATCAGGCGTGTGGCACTTTATATAGGCAGCAGGCGTATGCACTACGGTCCTGCGGATTACATCAGAACAAGGGTGAGAGGCGGAAAAACTGTTCTTGAACTTATAAGCCGTGGGATAACACTTATGCTGGGGCAGAACGAGCCTGAGCCTGGGGTATGGTCTAAGGTAAGTTTGACGGATATTATGAAGAGCTACAGCCCCTCAAGTGAGATAACCTACGAGAGTGGAACTGACACTGTGAACTATGTGAACATCAAAGAGAAGTCCACACTGTGGGAGGCTATCGGCGTATATGCGGTCAAGGCTTACGGCAGGCGTGCATATATCAGAGGGGACAGGCAGGTCAATGTGTCGCTGAGTATCCATTCGGTGAATATCGGTACTCAGCGTATTATTGAATACGGAAAACAGCTTGATACGAGAACGATGCTGTCGAAGATATATATGAAAAACGTGGACGGGGAGTATGGATACAGCTATTCAAGCGGTAAAACTATACCACATGGTATCACGAGGGAGAAGTATTATGGTCTTGATAAGCAGTGGCTCAATAATGTAGTTGTCGGGCTTAAAGATAGGATAGAGTTTGCAGAGAGGGAGTATTTGGTGGAGCATATCACTTATGAGGGGTATTGCGGTGAGGATATCACGGATAAAATAATTTGTAATGGATATGGCGTAAATGGGAAAAGAGTGAGCAGAATGGAGATAACGGTCAATAGCAAAGGTATGCAAACGAAGCTTTTATGTGAATAGGAAAGAGAAGCAAGGAATGAATAGAGCAAAAAAACAGCGTACAGAAAAACTGTACGCTGTTTGAAGCTTCGTATTAACCCTTTACGCTTCCCAGAGCAACACCACGAATGATGAACTTTGAAAGACAAAGGTAAACAATTACTACAGGGAGGATAGCAAGTACGATGTACAAGCTGAACATTCCCACGTCCTTCTCCTGTGGTCCTGCATAACGCATTGCGTTGAGTACCAGAGGGATTGTGTACTTACTCTTTGATGTAAGAATAAGTCTTGGCATAAAGTAGTTGTTCCAGTTTGTTACGAATGTAAAGATGATCTGAACTGCGAATGCAGGCTTGAGGATAGGAGTAACGATCTTGTTGAAGGTCTTGAACTCTCCGCAGCCGTCGATACGGGCTGCTTCTACGATCTCAAGCGGAAGTGCAGACGCCATATACTGCTTCATGAAGTAGTATGTAGCCGGTGCTGCGACAGCAGGAATAATCAGCGGAATATAAGTATCTGTCCAGCCAAGTTTGTTCATGAACTGGTAGAAACCGATAGCTGAAGCCTGTGTTGGAACCATCATTACGATGAGAATGAACATATCTGCGAACTTTCTCAGCTTGAACTGGTAAACGTGTGTTGCATATGCTGTCAGTGCTGAGAAGTATACGCTGAGCAATGAAGCACAAGCTGATATGAACAGTGAGTTAGCCAGTGAACGCCATACGCTTCCGTATGCTACGGCTGTTGAACCGCTGAAAAGGTTCTTGAAGTTTGTTGCGAGGAAGTGGTCAGGATACCACCTGATACCTGCCTGTGATCTGCCTCGTGTTGCGTTGATTATCAAAAGATAGAATGGGAAAAGTGAAACAACGACCAAAAGAACAAGGACAACATAAGCTATTATCCTATGTATGATAAGACCAGTACTATTTGTCTTTTCACCAACTATTTCAGTACTTCTTGGCATTTCAGCTTACCCCCTTTTCTTCTTTTTCTTCTTTCCGTCATGGTCAGCAGACGCAAACATAAGTGCAAGTCCGATAACAGCGGAAACGATAAAGATTATTACGCAGAGTGCAGACGCCTTACCGATGTCGCCCTGCTTATTTGCCTGGATTATCATTACGACGGTCTTAAGTTTTCCGTTAGGGCTACCCATATCCTTTGTGAGGAGGGCAGGTACGTCGTACATCTGAAGTCCACCGATGAGTGATGTTACAAGAACATATGACATGATAGGCTTGATGAGCGGAATTGTGATCTTCCAGAATGTCTGGCTGGAAGTTGCACCGTCGATCTGTGCTGACTCATAGAGTGATGTATCAACACCCATGATAGCAGCCATAAGAAGAATTGTTGTATTACCATACCAAAGTATGAAGTTGATGAGTCCAACTACACCTCTTGATCCCCAAACACTTTCAAGGAGCGGAACCTTGATAAGATCATAGATAGCGCCGCCTCTGCTGAACAAGCTGTAGAACAGAAATGCAAAAGCAGATGCCATGATTACGTTTGGAAGATAGATAACAGCCTTGAAGAATCCCTGAGCCTTGATCTTAAGACGAAGGTCAGTGAACCATACTGCAAGGATAAGAGAGATAACGATCTGTGGGATAAATCCTACGATCCACATGATGATCGTATTCCAGAAAGACTGGAGAAGGTCACTTCCTGATGTGAATATAGTTGAATAGTTATCAAAACCGCAGAATGTTGGTGTTACTTCGACAGCCTGTCTTGTCCAACCACCGCCGATAGAGCCCTGATCCTTAACATAGTCTGTAAAGCTGTAATAGAAAGTCTGGAACAGAGGATATAGTGAGAAGATGATGTAAACTACAAAGAATGGGATAAGGAAAATATATCCCCACTTGGCATAGCTTATGCTTTTTCTCTTCATATAAGTATACCTATTCCTTTCGTGAGATTAATAAATAATAGGGGGGGATAACCTCCACCCCCTATATTTAATTAGATACTATTTTTTATACGATTAGAAATCGCAAGTAAGGTTACCATAGAGGTCTGTGATGTTCTTCTTGAAGTTCTCAAGAGCAGCCTCATATGAATCAACTGTGCCGAGGAAGTAGTCCTTCATAGCACCCTGGAATTTCTCGTTGCAGCCCTGGTCATAAGCAGAAAGCTTGTTCTCGAGGGAGATCTTATCAGCAGCTTCTGTAAGAAGTGCAAGGTGATCCTGTCCGCCGAGGAATGCGTTTGTATAACCGCCGTCGATAAGTTCCTTGATAGCAGCCTTGTTGTTTGTGTAGTCCTGCTCGCCCTCAGTGATAGCCTTAGCTACGTCCTTGTTGCAAGTCATTACCTTCATGATATCAGCAACGATATCCTGGTTATCGGAGTCGATAGCGCCGCAGATCCATGTACCGCCCCAGTAGTAAGCCTGTGGGCCTGAGCAAGCCTTCCAGAGACCATAACCGCCGTTGCCTTCCTTAGCGTTTGAACCATCAGCCTTGATCTCTTCGTCAACTGTGTTTGGAAGAAGTGTGAAAGGAATGCCCCATGTTGAGAAGAAGTAGCCGAATACGCCACCGTCGATCTTCTGGCCAGCAGCCCAAGCATCGTCCCAAAGGGAAGTCTTGTTGTTGTAGCCCTTGTCTGTGTATTCCTTAGTCTGGTCAGCCCAAGCCTTGATCTGTGGGTCAACTGTGATCTTGTTGTCTGTTACCCATGGGCTAGACATATTGTTTGAGAAGCATCTGTATGTATCATCGAAACCAGATACCATCTTGTAGCCCTTGTCAGCCATCTTCTGAGCTGTTGCTGTGAATGTATCCCAATCCTTAACAGCTTCCTGAACCTTCTCTGGATCGCTTGTGCCGAGAACGTCCTCAGCGATCTTTGTGTTGTAGAGGAACAGACCTGGAGTTGCCTGCCATGATACACCCTTCAGCTCGCCTGTCTTTGTATCTGTTGCAACGTCCTTTGTGTACTGATACATCTGTGACATATCGTCGTCTGTGATGCCGAGGTCCTGAATAGAAAGTGCAACGTCGCCGTTAGCATACTTCAGAGCGTAGTCAGCTTCCATAAGGAACATATCTACCTTCTCTGTGCTGTCCTGCTGACCCTTAAGAGCCTCGTCCAGCTTTGTCTGGTAAGCGTTACCTTCGTTTTCAACCTGTACCCAGTTCAGCTTAACGCCGTTGATAGTTGCGATCTCCTTAGAACCATCAGCAAGCTCGTTGTATGTAAGCTCGTTTGATGTGCCCTGTGGATAGTACTTATCAAGTCTTGACTTGAACTCTGTGTTCCAGCAGTAAATTGTAAGAGTCTTCTTTGAATCCTCTGATGAATCCACACCGTGAAGCTCAGCTGTGTTTACTCTGTCAGAGCTGTTGTTGATGCCTGTGTTGTTGCCAGCCTTTGATGTGCTGCCCTTAGCATCAGGTGCTGAAGATGAATCTGAGTTGCCGCAAGCTGTGAACATTGAAGCTGCCAGACAGAGGCTCAATGAACCTGCAAGTACTTTCTTAAGATTTGCCATAATAATTTTCCTCCTTAAAATCGCATTAGTTTATTTGATTTGCTCCGCAGCATTTCTGCGGAAAATTAATGCCTTGAATTAATTGATGTCGCTTACCGAACCGCCTTCCAGCAGCTTTCCGTCGACTGTTATCACCTCTTTAAAGGTGGTCTGTGGGTTTTCTATCAGTGATACCAGCTGTTTTGCGGCTGTTACACCGATAAGGTCTGTGTCCTGAAGATAAGTCGTAAGCTTTGGAGAGAGAAGCTGTGAATAAGCTATTCCGTCGTAGCCCACTATCGAGATATCCTCCGGTACTGAAAGACCCATTTCCTTGACTGCATTGAAAGCTCCCATTGCTGAATAATCATCGGGCATGAAAACGCAGGTCGGTTTGTTCTCTCTGCTAAGAAGTTCTTTTGTCAGCTTATAAGTCAGATCAGGGTTGTGATAATCACCGTTAAGTATCCAATCGGGATCAACTGAAATTCCTCTTGTCATACAAGCTTTATAGAAGCCTGCCAGACGTCTTTCGGCTACTGCCGATCTGTTGCCCTGGATAAAAGCGATCTTCCTATGCCCCATCTTCGTCACATAGTTGATAAGCTCTTCCATACCTTTTTCATTATTGGACATGATCGCTGTTCTGCAATCGAAGATGTGGTCGATCGTGACCACTGGTATATCTCCGTTTATCACCTCGTACACGTCCTGCGACGTAAAATCCGTACAGGCAATGATAACACCGTCAACATTGCGGTATTTGCAATGTTCGTATGTAGACATTTTCTGTTTGCCCACATCTCTATTTATAAAGGTTATATCATATCCTGCTGCTTCAGCCGTAGTCTTAAAGCTGTCAAGCACCTTTGCGAAAAACTCATGGGTAAGACCGCTTCCTGCTTCGTCGAGATACATGACCCCGAGATTATAGGTCCTGTTGGTCTTTAAAGCTCTTGCCTGAGAATTTGGGAAGTAGCCCATTTCTTTGGCGGCTTTCATAAGTCTTTCTCTTGTTGCCTCGCTTACGTCCTTATGGCCGTTGAGGGCTTTGCTTACGGTTGCGATGGATACTCCGCAGCGAACGGAAATGTCTTTTAAGGAAACCAATGATATTTCCGCCTTTCCGTAGATTTTAAACGTTTACGCTTGATGTTTTCCGTGAAAACTTATTTCAAACGTTTCCGTTAATAAAAATATACAATATTCTCGGCATAATTTCAAGTCTTTTTTCACATTTTTATGCCCTCTGTAATAAATTATGGAGGTTTAGCCAATTTTTCAACTTTACTTTTGTGCATTTTAACAATGCTATTTGGACAATTGTAATCGATTTGTTACAAAGAAACTGACAGGCTAATCAAAAAGCTGCGAAAATGCACTGCGTTTTCTGAGGGGTATATGAAACCAGGCTGTGTGGTATGTGAAAAATGTATATAAACATTTCTTTTGTATACAATTATGTTATGTGAAATTACAAAAACCATTAAAGAACTTTATTCATTAAACGTTTTCGGATAATAATTGTTGAAAAGTGTGCTGTGACATATGATATAGTTAAAATATTGTCCTGATATTAAAAAATGATAGTCATTTGATCGGAAAAGTTGGAATATTCGGTGTTTGCGAAGATATTTTGAAACGTTTAAGCATATTTCAGCGTTTTTTTATTGTGCAAAATAACGATGTGGAAAGAAAACGTATTTATTTCATACATTATACTGACAAGTTACATATGATATGACTATTTGATAGGGATTTTGCAAAGCTTTGAAAAAAATCTTGAATTGATGTTGACAAATGTGTGGTTTTGGTGTATAATACTTAGGTCTGATGTGCTGATATGGCTCAGTTGGTAGAGCAGCTCATTCGTAATGAGCAGGTCGTCGGTTCGAGTCCGACTATCAGCTCCACCGCAGCGTGGTCTGCAGTTTGCCCTCCGATCCATTTGTATGGGTCGGAGGTTTATTATTATGTTGGCAACGTAGGACATGGGGCAATGGCTGATATAATAGTACATAAAAAAGGACTGCTGCGGTCAGGCGGCGGTCCTTTTTGGTATTATTCTTCGATTTGTTTGCCCAAGAACATGGCGGCGGCTTTGGCAAGCATGGATTGTTTATCGGTACAAAGCTCGGTATCGTCGGTAGCCATGAATGCCACTGCGCCTGTTATATCGCCGTTTGTGAGGATAGGGGCGATGGTGAGGGCGTGGGTGGTGATACCCTCGACGGCTCTAAGCGGCTCGGCTGTGGTATCGGTATAGTCAAAGGTTTTGCGGTTTTCCAAAAGCTCCTCCAGGGCAGGGGAGAGGCGGCGCTGGGAATACTCTTTTTTCGGCACACCTGACACTGCCACGACGTGGTCCTTATCGAACACCACGGCAGGCGCTCCGCCAAGTTTTGAGATGACTTCCGCTGCCTGAGCTGCGCCCTCGGACATTTCGTTTATTGCGGAATACTTCTTGAAGATGACCTCGCCGTCGGGGTTGGTGTAGATCTCGAGGGGGTCGCCCTCACGGATACGCATGGTGCGCCTTATTTCTTTAGGTATGACAACTCTGCCGAGATCGTCGATCCTGCGGACAATTCCTGTTGCTTTCATATTTATGACCTCCGTTGTTTTTTCAAAATTGCAGTAATATTATTTGCAGAGGTGGGGAATTTATGCAGGAAAAAAGCGAGCTCAGTATCATAGATTTTCAGAAGAAATTCAACACGGAAGATAAATGCCCTGAGCGTAGGCTTGAGGAATTGCTGAGTATAAGGTGATAGTCATATAACAAAATTATATATATTTCAAAGCAGTTGTAATGTTTTCTCTCACATTTTCTACTCTAAATAATTCAAGATTATTGTTTTTAACAAGTATATTATTATTTGACACAGAAATTGGGAAATTATCAAAAACTTTTGTTGGTAACTTACCATTATAATATGTATAGTCTATACATGAATTAATAAAGACATCATCATTTTCAGTTTCTCTATAAGTTCTGACGCCGTACCTGAAAAATCAACTTTCTTTTTGATGTAAACATACAGTGCCGCAAGAAAAATGTTGTCCTTACTTTTGGGAGCGGTCAGCTCATAGAGCCTGTTTTGTATTCTTGCGTAGCTGTCCTCTAAACACAGATACAGAGCAGTTCCTTGTGAAGTTTTTAGACCTAAAATTTTTTCTCCTTTCGCTATTGACAAGCACATATCAAGCGCCAGCCAAGATTTTCCGACCTTTGGTGCACCTGCTAAGATATACAGACCTTGTGCAAGCAAGCCATCCACAACGAACTCGACAGGCTTGCACACAGTTGTCATTATTTCTTCTCAGGATTTTGAATTGAATTGTTCCAATTTATCAAGCCTCCTTATTCAATTAATGTTTCACCCTTTCTGCTCACAGCGAAAATATATACAAAACAAAAAACTCGCAAAGACGTTTAAATCTTTACGAGTTTTTATCATTCTCCATTCTTATGGTATCGCATTTTAATACGTTTGTCAATAGTCATGGTCCATTTTCATTGTTTTGCACAGGAGATTTGATTTTGACACGGGGGTAAGATGTGTGTGTTCGCCGTCGCACTGTGAGATACCCCCTATGTCAAAACGTGATCTCACTTATCACTCCCTTATCCATTTCATGCACAGTATCGCACAGCACAGAAATATCCTCCGCCGAGTGTGAGCATATAAGAATAGTCTTGCCCTGCTCCTTGTATGAAAGTAGGTACTCACGCATTTCTTTTACGCCGTCCTTGTCAAGACCATTGAAAGGCTCGTCAAGAATGAGTATCTTCGGATTTTCCATGATAGCTTGTGCCAGACCAAGCCTCTGCCGCATACCAAGGCTGTATTTGCGAACGTGACGTTTTAAATCAGGGTCAAGTCCCACCTGTTTCATACTGCTTTTTATCTCCTCTTTGCCGATCTTGTTGTTGAGCCCTGCAAGCAGCTTGAGATTTTTGTAGCCTGAATAGTATGGGATAAACCCCGGTGTTTCAATGATAATTCCCATATCTTTCGGAAAATCAACGTCCTTTCCGACCTTCTTGCCGTCAACGATAATCTCACCGCTCGTGGGCTTGATAAAACCACATATGCACTTCATAAGCATTGTCTTTCCGCTGCCGTTTCGCCCGATAAGTCCGTGTATCTTGCCCTCCTCAAAGGACACATTTATGTGGTTTAGTATCTCCGTTTTGCCAAGCGTAAGGCATACGTCATTTACATTGATGATATCCATTTCGTCCCCCTAACTTGCAACCTCCGTCACATTATCATAATTAAACTTACCAATGGCTATCCCTCCGAAAACCAGCAGAACCGCAATAAGTACTAGCAGATAAATCACAGAAAAGCTCATCGGCATTATTGGCTTTTTGAAATATTTCGTGTAATGCAGCCAAGTTATTGAGTTTGCCATTGGCATTGTCCACATAAGCGTGGTCTTTATGGAGCA